>Ga0307517_10008810_pt1 | contig 14415 bp, 10 predicted proteins | sample 23_EM_MG_FD_194515 | JGI IMG/M metagenome (GOLD analysis project Ga0307517, IMG submission 194515) | Populus trichocarpa ectomycorrhiza microbial communities from riparian zone in the Pacific Northwest, United States - 23_EM | ecosystem: Host-associated > Plants > Roots > Unclassified | place... | reverse complement strand
TACTGGCTTATCAGGTGAGGTTATGTTTACTTTCTTCTGCCTAAGAGCGATAATCTCCTTTTGGGCAGTGGTTAAGGACTTTTCGGCCTCAACAATAACTGAATCGACGGCTGCAGACACGTCGCGATGGCTAGCCCTCTCTTTCGAGGCGCCGTATTTCTTACCACTGCGCTTTCTTTGCACGGTGGTCCATTCATTGGTATTTTTATCATTTTCAGAGTCACTAGACTCCGAATTATTAGCATTATCCTTGTTACTAACAACAGGACTAGCTATAGGTATGCGACTAATAAAGTCACTCTGCCTTATTCCCTGACCAACATTATGGCTAGGGGGCGCAGGACTGGTGCGTCTCCTGGAACCTTGTTCCGAAAGAGGCGAAGTCGGATGAACCGACACCAGTGGAGCAGGTGCGACCCCAGGCCGCACGCGCAAACGAGTTCTAACAGAAGACATATTAGATAACTTTTTTTATAGGATTTACGTACTTGTTTTCAAATGAAATTGGGTATTGGCCGCCTATGGTGACTGGGTGTTCCCGGGTGATCAAGCCGGAAGTTGTCCAAGTGACGTGGCAGCGAAGAGAGAGAGAGAGAGAGATAGAGAGAGAGAGAGTTTGTTCGCGTCAAAAAGATGTGACGAAAGGGACTCGGAGTGGCTGGGAAGCATCTTCGAGGTTATTTTCGGCACACAGAGGAACACGGTGACGGGGTTAAACGTAGGTGTATTCGCTGGGGGGCATCTACGAACGGAGCACTCTATATACCTAGATACGTAGATACCGGGAACAATAGGATAATGCCATAATAATGACAGAGATAACGATTGTTGAGGTGGACGCGAGGACGAATAGATGACGGTAATAAGGAAGGATAGTTCGTGTGTGACTACGTGACAAAGGAACGTATTTGTAAGTACACGTGACCAGATATATACGAGGTTGAACATCTCAACAACGATAGTAATATCCGAGGAGGAACGACGCTCGGGCTCGGGGCGTCGGGACGATGATTGGAAATAAGAAATGTACCAAAAAAGGAATGTGTTCATTACACGTGTTGAGGGGCGTGGGAATGTAGATCAATCGCGCAGACGCGTTCTTTCACAATAATGGCCGATGAAGCTTTGAAGTCGCACTACCCATTCCCAACCTCAAAATCCCACAAAACACAATTCGTGCTCTCCAACCCCGCCCTCAAGCACTTACACGACAATGCGCGGAAAGATCTCTTGGAGGGTATCAAGGCCAATCGTACGCATTATTTCATATATGTAACATGGATTTTACATATTGACTGCGCGTAGAAACGGGCCCATGCTACAAATCCGTAACCGCCGCATCAAATATCTTACCCCTTGATAAAACCCTTCTCACCGAGATGGAAGTGGTGAATGAGGAAGAGCCCAAGAAACTCGAGGAACGGCTGGCAAAAGCGGAGAAGATCAAAGGCGAATCATGCCGAGATTTCGGATGCATTGAAAGCTCGAGCGAATTATCTGACGAGGATTGGGGATAAGGTACATTTTCGGTTCCTCGATGACTTTGCTCGTTTACATGAAATGAATGTAGGAACGATCCCCCGGGCTCGGCTCACGAATCGACATCACACTGACCATCGTCCGTCTCGGGTTCTTCTCCGACACTGAGATCGTGACAACCAATATGAACAAGGCAGAGAAGTACGTCGTTCTCCTTTCCTTCCTATCTTTCTGGCCAATTCACCACTTCACAGACTAATAGACGAGACTGGGACCGCCGCAACCACCTTAAATTCAACATCGGTATGCGCCTCCTCTCCATCCGCCAATTCAAGCGCAGTGGTGAGCTTCTGCTCGATGCTCTTAGCACGTTCACAGCCACAGAGTTGCTTAGTTATAACGAGTTCATCGGCTTGACGGTCATTGCCATTGCATTGGGTTTGAAGCGGGTCGATCTAAAGAAGAAGGTGCGTACTTTTTGTATTTTTTTTGTCCCATATCACCTGGCCTTACGCATATATTCACAGCCCATTAACGCCCCGGAAGTGGATCAAGTCCTCCCCAAAATAGCAGTCCTAGGCGACCTGGTCAAGAATTTATACGAATGTCATTATGACAAATTCTTTGTTGCCCTTGGTGTGTTGTATCCCTCATCCACGCCGCTTATGCTGACCATTCCATTTCTAACCCTCGAACAAACACACCTCTTATATTCACGTCTCCTCTCCCCCCCAGGCGCGTTTCTACACAAGGGAAGTGTGCATTCTCGCGTACACGCAACTGTTAGAGAGCTATCGAAGTCTGACCCTGGACAGCCTATGTTAAGCGTTTGGGGTAGGCAAGAATTTGGGTCGACGCGTGAGTGTCCCCTCTTGACATCCGTATCTTCTCTCTATTCTGTTGCCTTTATTTGCTTTTCGTATATCGTCGTCCCTGTGCCTTTCGATTCAAGAAAAGAAACAGGAATTGACTGGCGAACAGCCTCGTTCCTTATCTTTTTTTTCTTTACTCCATCTAAATTTATTCACAGTCACTTCCACATGGCTAACCCCCCCCAACCAGCGGACTCTCCTGCTTCATCGCCACAGGGCGCCTCCACGCCTCCATCGACAAAGTGCACGGCATCGTGGAGACCATCCATCCCGGTCTCAAGAACGCGCAATATGAAACCATGATGAAATAAGGCGATGTATTGTTGAACGAGGTGCACTTTAAAACTGCGAAATATTTAGGCCAATCGGGATGCCTTCTCCCCTGAACAAGCTCTGGAGACTGGTCGTGGTCGCCATTCGGGGTATTGACAAATTCTTCAAATCGGTTGCATTTTGCAGGATCTACAGAGAATCGAAGAGTTTCATTAAGGATAGGATCTGATGTAGCCTTAGGTAGTTGAATCAAGACAGGCGAACCTTTAGCGACGTTTGGCCATTCATCTTCATAGGTATGATGGAGGTCGAAGCCGACATCGATGGGGTCCCTTGTCGAATATTGTTCGCAGCAGCAACGGCCCTCAGCAATAACTCTCTCGCCTCTTCACCTTCGACAACAGCGCAATTGCAAGAGCGACGACGCCCCCAGTCCTGATCCACCATCAACCAACTGTGGCCCCTGGGAACTCGGGCTGGGCCCAGAGGTCACAAGCACGTTTGAAGGATTCGAACTCGACAACAACGCAGCATCTTTCGCTGCCGTCACCTCATCCACCTTTTTTTTAAAAATGGACTGGGCAAGTTTTCTTCATCCGCGAAATCACTCCGGTGAAGGATGGCTCTTCGGTACCAGAATCAGTAGTGACCTGGCGACAGCAGCAGCGACTGCGAGGTTGGAGCTACTCCCTAATGGTAAATGAGGGCGCCGGAGTGGTTTTACCTGACCACGCCCATTGGAAGTCGACGTGCAATTGTCATTGATATTATGGAACCCAGCGGGATTTGTATCCTCGTCGGTGGAGGTACCGCTATGGCATTTGGCCGTTTTCTGGTGCTCGCCGCACTCGTACCCGACGAAGTTGAATTCCCCGACAATGCATTGTCCTTGTCCTTATCCTTGTCTTTCGCCCTCTCCTTCCTGGAGCTCGGGCTGGGGGACGGACTGGCAGCGTCATCCTCGTGTCATTCTCGAACCTCCTTCTCTCCGCTATCACCCTCCTCAAAGTTAAAGATTTTGCCGAAATTTAGTCCAACCTTTGGAGAACATTTGAACAAATTGACAAGCTCAGCAGGTATCAGCGTAGCAAGTATATCACCTGTCGAGGTGAGAACGATACCCTTCATTGCAGAGGGTATAGAATCAATTTTCATGCGGCACGAAATGGGTGTCTCCGTTGAAGCACTATGATACACGGAAGAGGTTGGTTTGGATACAGCTTGAGGCTCAAGTTCTCATCAGCCTTGTTGAACGGAAGGAACCTGTGCCGTCCTGGTCGCCGGTTCAAAGAGGTTCTTCACCTCTTCAAGGGGGCCGTTCTCCTTCCGGCCTATAGGATAATTTCGAACCCATGAGCACAGTCGAAAACCTGAACAAGAGAGCTTAACGAACCTTTCGCCGTTGTTGTGGCCAGAGACACGCAGCATCCACCTCCGCCTCGGGGTTGCGTACAGCCTCCATTATCTCCTCGTGCTTCGCAATAGCAACGGGGACTTCTTCCCGTTTCATCACCAACACACGTACCTCTTCCCGTCGAGCAACGGCCTGATTAACTGCGAACTCGGAGAATTGTTGTTGCTACTGTCGGAGGTACATACGTTATCTCATCATCCTTCTGGTTGGGGAGTGACGTGAATCGCTATTCGTTCTGGAGGAGCGTCTGTTCCCGCGCAAGAATTTCGCGTTCTTTGGCTGTTATGGTGTCGCGATGAGCTTTGATAACTGAAAACCTGAGCCAGAAAATGGGTTCAGACTAAGTTTCGATGGGGTTTGATTGGCCTTGCATTTTTCAGCGTCAGCGAGTCGGTTGAATAACTCGAGCTGTTCATGTTGGAGAAGTTGAGCGGCGGATGGGCGCATGGCAGGCCAGATGCGGAGTTGGTAACTAGAATCCGTAAGAAATTGGGGCAAACTCACATTGAGGTTCAGCATGGATTTGATAACCGATGTAAGTGCTTGTGAGTATCCTCAAGGAAGCGGTGGTATGCGGCCATTCCTTTTGAGCAAATAAACAATGCGAAAACAAAAGAAAGAGATGCGAAAGAAACCGTACCAAATAAAAATGCTCGATTCGGAATATGGCTTGCCTTCATGGAATGGAGGTTTTAGAGCGCAGAGTTCGTATATCAGACAACCCAAGGACCAATGTCCGATTTGGAGTCATAGGTCTTCTATTGCATCAGTTCAGATGATGCGTAGTATGGAGTCTTTCAAAATAGGTGAGTGTATGCGGGGATCGGACCTTGGGAATGATGTACCCCAATGCAGGCGCTTGCGACACTCGCCTGTGCGAGTGGCTTTGAAAGGCCAAAATATCCGAGTTTAACTCGTCAATAAATGCTGGAGGACAGTATATAATTAGAGAAACAACGGTTCGGGCAGTAGACGAAGACGAACTGTTGTCGTGTTTGAGGTCCGACCAATGTAGAATTTGAACTCGCCGGGAGCCTCCTTCCAGGTCGGTGGGGCTGCAAGTGATCGTGGACCCGCTCCCTAATATGCTATGGCCGCTCAAATGATAGCAGTGGTGTAACACTTGAAGAGTTTGGAGGGAGTAGTACCAGATGGTGTCTTCAGGTATCGGTCGGTTCTGTTTCGTCGCCTGCTTGATAATGGTGGAGAGGTCGCCACAACCGCAGCATTCCGTGAGAATATAGAGAATCCAAGCGTCTCTGTCGACGTATCGGTTGTGGTATCGTACGTTGATCGTACGATGTGCCATGATGAAGGCCCTTGAGAATGTTTCTACACGCTCATTTCTATCAGTCAGCGAACATACAGAAGTGGAATGGGATGCACACTGCTGCTGATATCTACTTTCTATCTCGCTTGCTCATCCTCTCAAAGTTGAGTTCCTTGCGCACCAATATCTGCGAGAAACAGCCGTGAGCCTGGGAACAGGAAAGTGCCACCAGTAGCACGTACCAAACTGTCCATCTTGGGTACTTTGCAGATGATAGCATTAACAATGTATCGCACAGAATATGAGAATTAAAAAAAGCGCGATCTCTAATTCGATTCTTCCCTGCTGTGCTGCGAGAGGTGAATCCGCAAAGGCAATGCGGACGGGGGGAGTCCGCAGCGTGCTCAAGGCCAGGGCTAAAGCCCAGCTGACGCCGTGGACGATGTCTGCGAGGAAACCGCGATGCTAACTGCTCCGCGAAGTCGCCGCTGGCGATCCACACCACAGCCCCCTCAAAGAACAGCGCCCATACACGACGCCATGCGGTGGCGGGCTGAGTTGAATCAGGGCTCAGAATCGCGTCGACTGATAAACAAAGTGTATCATGTGATTTGGAATTATTTGGGGTGTGATCGTGTTAGGCATGTGACGTCATTCAACTTCTAGGCGCTCCTCGTCATTGCCTCGTCACGGCTATCTTCCAAGTCCCGAGCAAACTTTCTTCAGGATGTCTTTAGGGTTGCTATATATATTAGTTCCTTAGTTGACTGTCGACTAAGTATCTAATAAAGATATGTTCCACTGCTGAAATTTCAGCGCCCTTTCTTTCTCAGGAACAAACCGTGTAGGGCTGTGCACCACACCGACAGAACCGCACATGACGTCAAAGCAGGTCGAGTGGTATTATATTGAACGACTAAAAACCCACATATACAGTCTAGGCTTGGAGGACGACGTCGGGGAGCTCTTTGCATTGCGTCGACGATAGAAGCAAAATAGGTGCGCAATTCGCCAGAAATAAAATCAGATCTCCTGATAGGCTAATTTCTTGTTTAAACCCTCGCATTCAAAAGTCTACAGCTCCTATTGCGTCAAGCGTTCGTTCCCTCCATGCATCATCTCTTCATGTTCCCCGACTGTGCCACCTACGCCGAACATTCTGGATGACCCTTCCTATTCCCTTAACTAATTGTTTACATTGTTTACATGTCTGAATCCGCCTTCGTCTAAGACTCAGGACTCCCAATTCCAAAAGCTCCCTCCTCTTTCCTCCCCCCCTTTCCTCCCAATGTCGTGCCGCCTTTCGTTGTAATTCCCCAAATACCCTAGATGCAAGCCTTACGCTGGCGTTATGCCATTCGCAAAATATACCATGAATGACTCGTTCGCGTTCTGATCTTGTTTCTCCTTCCACTAAGGGTAGAAGTGGGTCAACCTTCGGTAAATGTCCTAGGTAATATTGAGAGTCACCAATCGGCCATAATTCTTTCTCATTTTGAAAGAAGAACTTAGCTTTTGATAGGATATTGGTAAATCGTTCTTCACCAATATCCCGGGTTCTGAATTTTCCTCGATTTTTCTCCTCATTTCACTGGGGGGGCTGGTGATTGTTTAATATCAGTAGATGTAAGTTGTGTCGTGTTACTAGTCGATGTGATAAGCCACTACAATGCTAATAAAAGAATAAGAAACTAAACTGAAGCTGATGAGGATGAGGTGCATACCCGTGCAAATAACAACACGGAACAGAAACTATTTATACGTGTAAGCAATGCGGAAGTAGAAATGGCCATTATGATCTGAATCTATAAAAACTCAGGAAGAAGGTGAAGCAAATGTGAGAGAGCCTGATAAATGCTACAAGGGTACATCGTTTTCGGTGGCGTTATAATACTCCGTCCTGTCAACTGTAGATTGTGGAGGTGGATCATTGAAGAACTCGATAATAATGTCCCTTAGGCGATAAGCACTCCCCACCACAACTAATTCCAGCTCATGCCTCCCTGGCTCAAACTGGTCCAACTCGAAGTCCTTCAATTGGAGTTCTTCTGGAATTTCATTGGTGGGGATGCGGCGAATCTCCTTGCCGTTCTCTTGAATAGAAACAGAAGTGTTGGTCCTCCGTCGACTATGCAGCAAGTGCAGTCGGAGGCGGGATGGGGTTATGAGGAACACAAATATATGTGCAATTATTCCTCGCCAGCTCAAGACGTACCGTCCGCCTAAAGCTTGTGGAGAGAAATAAAAAGTTGAAGAATTGCCCATTTGCTCGTTCCACCAACGTTCCCGGTTCCTTTGAATGAAGGCAAGCTCGATTCCACTGGAAGTGCCGATGTAGAGAAGGTGGTCATTTTCGGGAATGGAATCAAGCAGAGATAGATCCACCCTTATCACAGAACGAGTGGTGCTCTTCTTGATGACATCATGAATGGCTTGTTTGTCGCAACCTCCCACATCATAGACAAGCGCTGCACAAACCTGTGATTGCAATTGCAAGGACGCGAGCTTCACAAAATTCCTTGTGACCTGCGGATCGGGGTTTGGATATTGGTAATCCTGCTCGCTGTCCGCATCGTTAAGGCGTTTGATTATAGAATCCATCAAGCACCGCTCATTTTGGCGTTGAGGATGCCATCGACAGCGCTTGAATCGTTTCCTTGCTTGCTCCACAGAAGTCTTCATCGAGTCATCATTGAATCCCCATGGTGCATTCCCTTTGGCAAGTTTCTTGAGGTCAAATTCCACATTCTCCAGCGCTGAATGTCCACCTTCGATACCTGCAGCCCATTTCTCGTCAATAAATCTCATTCCAGCCTCCCACTGGCACTGAGGATTGAACTGTCCCTGCTCCCTCCACAGCCGTCCCTCTCTTTCAGCCCATTCACTTGCGGCCCTCATCTCTCCCTCCATCCTCTCCTTCCTTTGCCAATTTTCCTCCTTCAATCGCTTCCGCTGTCCAATGACAAACTCTGACCACATCCACTCTTTCAACCGCTGGTTCCCCCATCCCTTAGCGACCTTATCAATGCAGTCTTCCATTCGCCGATGTAGAACGCCCTCCAATGTAATTGATGACACAGCAAGGGACACTTCGCGCCTTGTCCACTCCCAAGCCAACTGTGAGTCCAACTCGGTAAGCTCCCATTTTGCTTCATTACTGGCCGGATCTGCTAAAGCATGATGACAGTCGTTCCGCGCGTCTGACCGCATGTCGCGCATATTTTCGACAATCCATATACTCCAATTTTGGATCAGCTCGGTTTTTCGATGATGCTCATCTCCCCGACAGAGATATAACTCGTTATGCTCAGTCAGAGGTGGGAGCTCCAGGGCCTGATCAAGACTTTGATGGTCCGATTCAGCACGTTTGGGAAGGAGGTTCCATTTCCATGGAAGGGTCGCTGTTCAATGTAGTTGCAGTATGAGAGTCATTATTTATGTCAAAGTTTGGGTGTGCTTACCCATCGGATATGGTTGCAAGTGGTTCAGTACTGGAGAGTGGAGATGAGTCCAATTGAGAGCGTGTATTATGGTCTTGTAATAGTTGGCAAGCCTATCAAAGAGGACGTCATCGTTTGTTCGCCAGGGGTGTTCCTCGCCAATCGTAGCCTGCAACGTAGCCTCCAATTCGCTAGCAATGTGATTGCACGTTATAGCAGCATCAATGTACTTCATTATTCCTTTTTCCTGGATAAGCGTGACTGCAATTCGCTTATTAGAGTCAAAAATTGTCATGTACAAAAGGCATTTCTGCTCGATCCGGTGCGCAGTGAGTGTGAAATACAAGAAGAGACTCTCATACCTTTGGAATTGCTCGAGAGGACCTGTATGTGGAGTAATCCATTCGAGGAACCGACGTTCAGGAATCAACGCAAGGGTATTGTTGCCTGTCGATTCGATAACCCTGACATCCTTCTCTGTAGTAACGAATGGTTGATCCCCGGTCAATTTAACTTCTATAGTAATATCCGTTTTTTTGTCAAAACTTGGGTTCCATGACCAAACCAGAATCCGAACGATTGAGAGTGCGGCTTCTACTCCCAGCCAAATCAAGGGTCCATTCTCCTGACTGGCGCTGACCAACGTGAAGCATCCGATATATCCAGCTACCGTAGCGGGAAGAGAGAGGCAAAGAATTATCCATGAGATAAGGACAAAGGTGCGGTCGAAAACAGGAGTGGGGAAGTGTTCATCGCGCAGCTCTTGTAACTTACACCGGATATGTTCAGGATCGGAAAAAGACAGTGTCTTCATTGTGACAGAAGCATGAGCTTCTGGTTTGCCGGGACCATCATTGGGTTGGGTGAATGAGCTTTTGGAGGAGAGGAACTGCCAGTGTTCAAGGCTCCACAGGCATTGCTCGGATGGAAGGTCCACATCCCATCTAAGGTGTTCCTCGCGCCGAAGGTCCAACTCAGGTTTAATGTCACCGTTCTGTGATTTGAGGTCATCAATGAGGAGATGGTTCATAGTCATGAAGACAATGCGATTCTTCATAAGAGAAATAACGCGAGATTGAATGAGGAACTGACAGCAGACAGCTGCAAGGCAACTGCCAACAGTCCGAAGAAGGGGGAATATCCATGGTGTATGGACCGCCGAAGGCTGAGGATTCTTCAAAAGAAGAGCGATGTAGGGGGTACCACTGATAACAGCCGCAAACATGGTGAATGCGACAAGCGCAACGTTCCATTCTCTGGATTTCCATTTGACTGAGAGGTTATTTGGATTGTCGATGTGTTTCTCGTCAAGAATCTGCACGAGTCGTGTCTCTGCATTATAACGTGTTCCATCCATCGCGATCAGAGGAGCGACGGTCCCCACCAGTTTGAAACCGGCGTTGAAGAGGGTTCTTGCACCCAACCATCGATCTTGAGAGAAGTTGATGGAGAACTTGCGATAGGAAATAGAAATTTTCGGGATGGAAATGCTGGAAATGAGGACGGAAATACCGATTTTGACAATACCAAGGCTTCCAAAGAGGGACAAAGGCGCAGCCGCGGCATAGAGAAATCCCCTCTCAAGAGCAGATCCGACATGGTGCTCGCATTGATCAGTCCCGAGGAGAGGTAAAAGTGCTGAAACGTCTTGTATGCCCCCTGTCAGTGTTGTTCTGAAATTTTGAGGTGGCTCGGACATTCTAATCATGAATTACATCGTGGTTTTTGTAGCTGTGGGTAAATGCGTACCGAGGAATTTGACGATTGAAAGTCAAATTCTGAGAAAGGCTGATCTTGAACGACTGTATTCCCCGTAGCTGTTTTCAGTCGGCGTATGTACCATGAATAAGTTGGGCATATACTCTGCAGGGGAAATTTGAGATAAGGTGTGGTTCCGACTCCCTTCCGAACAATGAACGACAGCGCCTCAAGGGCGGGCCACCCAAAAGCTGTGGCGGATCTTGACATGCAGTGTTTAGCCACCAATTGACGCTCACAAGCACAACAACCGGAAAATGATGCCCTTTTGACATGCCCGCAGGGCATATCCGGAGAGAACGTGAACACCATGGATGAGCAAGATCCCTGAAAATAATCAGGCCTACCTGGCAATATGGCATATCTAATTAGATCTAATGTCTGATACATAAAACAATCTAAGTACGTACATTTTTTTTGATATATCACAAGTTTGCATCAATCACATAACCCTCAAAAGATTTGGTTTGGTTCTTGTAAGAGGTGAAGGTTCTTGTAGTGGTGGAAAATATGCTTCAACAATTGTGTCGTTGTAAATGGTCTATCTCTTCGTGGGATCGCCTAGTATCAATTTTGTTATCTAACAAGGAGTAGAAATCAATGGTACATTCACTACCAAGAACCAACAATTCGCACTCTAGGTACACACAACTACCACCAAAAAAACAAACCGTAAAGCCAAAACAACTATTAAGAGCGACGAGGAACATACGAACGAAAACACACCAAAAAAACCCGAAGAAACCACCGCCATCTCCCGTAACCTCCCAAATCCTCCACACAATCACACAACCGCGCGTGCACCTCCATAGCACCCTCCAACAACGGCCTAATATTCTCCGGCGTCATCGCCAACTTCCAAGTTTCGATCTCCCCCCGCCACCCTGTCGTAGCGATCCCAGACAACACAGGCAACGAAATAACAGGCATGGTCGTTGACAACAAGGGGCCCTGAGTAGGAGGAGATGTGGATGCCGAGAGAATGGTCATAGTCGCGGATGCCTACATACACCTAAGTATCGAACCGTACCCTTTAGGACCCTTCAAGATTAGCGGAGCTAATCTCATTTCTTGTCTCACTGTTATCTTATCAAGATAACAAATCTTGGAACTCATAAAGACTTACTGTCTTTCACTCGCATGAATGTTGAAACGAAGCTCCCACATTATGACTCCTCACGAGGCATTTGTATTGAATGATAATACCATTTCAGCTCGCAATAGATGGTGAACGGGATACAAAATTGTGGATTGATTGTAAGATGCGATGGTGAGATGATGCCTCATGATCACAGATATAGCGTTGTGATTTGACTTGCGATATTGTGGTACCATGGTGACGAGTGTTGTCAATTGCGATCAATTGTGGTACTTTTAACCCGTTGCCATAATCTCCCTGATCTGCTGATGGGGGTCGTAAAGATACCATATCGAGTCAGATCGAGTCTGGCGTCTTTTGTTTCTTGTATTTTATTATTTTTTATGGCACGCACACTGCAATCGAGCCATAGTTTTTGAGTAGTTTAATCCGAAAGAGTACTTGCTTGAGAGAGCGAATCACCAATAAAACGTACTTAGTTTGAATTCAGAACCGAGTTGTATTAAGAACTTTACATGCTCCCCAGCGTCACTATCTCGCCCGTCTACAATACCCGAGCCGAAGCCTATCTAAAATTCCATACTATGCTTTGTCAGATTCAAAAGACATCGCTTGTACCCAACAAAGGTGTTCTCCAACTCGGCATGCCTGATACAGACCGATGCCTTTGGACCTGGGAAGTCTATGTTCTACCCCTGGTAGTGAATCGTGATGTGTGCCAACAACAACAACAACAACAACAACAACAACAACCACCACCACGCACCCCACCAAAATCGAATATCTTGCTTTTCATACACACACAATACTTTAGTCACCTCAAAATATAGCCTATCATCATCTCCCGAACATTGCGAATACAGCCATATAAATTTATTGAGAAATCATCGCAAAACCCCCTCCGAAAGCGCCTTGTTGCCGCTTTCGTCACACCTTCCCTCACCAAAAATAACTTCTCGCTCTCACTCTTGTCAGCTACACGCCTATTCCATAAATGGATGAAAGCCCAAACATAACCAGTCCCGTCACCCCGAAATCCACCCGTATCTCATCAACAATCCCTCCTTTCTCCCCCAGGACACCGCTACGAAGACCGAACTTCTCCAACAAACATAATGATGATGAACTGTCCTCCACTATCTCAAACACCTCTCGATCCTCTCTCGTCGTCGGCTGCAACCTCCTTGTTCGTGGTATCGGTGCAAGGCTTAAAGACTCCGACCCAGTTCAACTCATGGAGAATGCCATAGTCAAGATATGCGAATCCAACCCCTCCCTTGCCCCAGTCAATGTCAAGCCCCTCAGTAACACTCCCACACGTAAGGATTGGTCCACATCCTGCTATATCCACCTCAACCTCAGCAGTGCGACGCGAGCATCTGAAAAGGAACCACGAGTCGACCTCCTTATCCTCTGGATGGCTGCTTTGGCAGCCTATAATTCAAACTGGGAAGTAGCTTGGACTCCGTGTAAACCCGGTTCTGACAAACGCATGTTTATAAGATTCCCTGACGTTTCCGATGATACCAAACCAGGCAACGCAGCAGCCACCGATAAAATTCAAAAATGGGCAACTACCAAAGGATGGATAGTCGCAAGCATCTACGCTTGGAAAAATGCAGTCTGTCTTACGCTAGCTTCCCCAAAGGACGTGGACGAAATCGCCTCCAGCAACACCCACACCATCAAAGGGTTTGAACAACCCGTTCGAGCCTACCGCGGCCGCCAAATTGAAATCCAAAACCCTTTCGAACTCGCAATCATTGGAGCCCCCACCGAATATGATACCTACATGCTTGAAAACCTCATCTCCGAATGGATCTCCTCCAACTTCTGCAACAAAGGAGAATCGACGCTTGCTGGCTTCCGCACACCCCCAGGAGAACCGGAAATCTTTGTCTTCCATATGACCACCTGGGCCGCAACCACCCAAGTCCTATCCGTCGAATCCCAGCAGGCGTTCCTCGATTTCTTCAAGAAACTTTGCCCAAACATGCTCGCTCCTCAATTACTCTTTGACGTCAATGGACACGGCATCTTCAAAACCACCGGAAACCTGCGGAACGACTTCAAGAAAGGGGCCGAAAGTCTTGAGAAGGCATTCCAAGCTTTCGACCGACGAGTGACCGAATACGAAAAAGCAAATCAGACGCAGCATCACGCCACCCAACTGCAAATCTCTGGAGTCACAGCGGCTCTCAGCGACGTTCATCGCGGCATGGCAACCATCCAGGAACGCGTCACCAATACCCAACATGCCCTCATTGCACAGAACCATGAAAACATGCTCGAACGAAACCTTGCGGAGGTGAAATCACAGCAGATGAATCTCCGTATCTCCCTTATTGGCGTCACGGACCAAGAACAAATCAACAACGCGAATGAGATCAAAGCCGCCTTGCAGATCAGCCAAAAGGAAATGGAACAGAAAATCAAGACCTCTCGACAGGACTTCACATCCATCGTATCCTCACCCGCTGCCAATATAATTCAGTCAGCCCTGCCCACAACAACTAATGCCGTCATGCCGTCCACTCCTCCTGGCCTTCCAAGACCCACAATCCCTCTTCGACGAACGTCAGCCACCTTAACTAACATCCCTGAAGGTCATGAACCGCACAAGAAACACCGCACCAGCAACCAACAGCCTGATCAAGAAGTTGAAAGCACTCGTTTACCCGACGCCGGATGCAGGATGGAAATTGACTCTCAAGAAAAAGTACGTCGCTCTCCGAATCAGTCTTCGAATCCCCTTACTGCGGCTAACGATGGTACCCCAGAGTCAATGATGAAACCCATTGTAACCCGAC
>Ga0307517_10008809_pt1 | contig 14415 bp, 11 predicted proteins | sample 23_EM_MG_FD_194515 | JGI IMG/M metagenome (GOLD analysis project Ga0307517, IMG submission 194515) | Populus trichocarpa ectomycorrhiza microbial communities from riparian zone in the Pacific Northwest, United States - 23_EM | ecosystem: Host-associated > Plants > Roots > Unclassified | place... | reverse complement strand
AGGTGCACCGTGAAAAGGAACAAAATCAAGTGCAAGAATGAGATACGTCAAAAAAGCACATGGTGTATTAACAAGCTCAACCACCATGAGAAAACTGGCATAGCCCGATGGTATGGTGGTCAGATATAAGACATCGTAGATGACCTAGAAAATATTTCAATGATGAGCCATCCCAAAATCAAAGAAAAAACAGACTAAATGAACTAATTCCATTCCAAACAACGTCCACTTAATTAATTCCCATGGCCAACATGCTTAATTGGCATTAGTTGACGTGCATGGATCTACACGTTACAAATACCTATCACAAGTTCAAAAAAACTACATTAAAATAAATATCGAATGGGCTGGTCGTACCAGTTTTGATTAAGGCTAAACTTAAGAAAGTTTTGGTTAATGCTAAATTTAAAGGATTCTTTGGAGCTATTAGTACATTTAATTCATGTTGAAGAAGGTCTTACTATACCCTTATTTGGGTTATAAAGTTTTGACAACAAGACTAACAATTTTGTATCAGTTTCAGTCAGCCTTGTTATGTGATGTTTCCATGTATTTTGTGGATTTCTAACTAGTTTTAGATTTTTTAATATGTGTTGGAACATTAATTATTTTATTTAAATATTTAAATTTATTATTTTTATTTTATTTTCTTGTCACGTAAGGAGAAAACATAACAAAGAAATCCAAACTGACTTAGAAAATACATGTGGCAACAAAGTTTCCTTGTTGTGCAAGGAGAATAATTTAGCAACTTAATTGTGTCTTTAGTATTGGAAGGATATCAAGAGGTGACAAAAAGAAACATTAAAGACAACATCTTTTTTCTTCCAAAAGAAGGATAAATACAAGGCTGAGATTAGAATCATATTCTAACTTGGAAACCAAATGGGCGACAACTTCTCCTTTAGTTCCTGGAATTATTAGGCAGCATTATGGCTATAAATAAGTTTTGTATTAGACCTACAATGTTTTTTTTCTTCTTATCTTCTCACGACAAATAAAAACTTAGGACTTATGGGCTTTATTTTTATTTTGTTAGCTATAACTCAAGGCTTGTTTAGGCTTAATTAATAATTTGTTTTCAGCTAGGATCCAAAACTTGTTTGGATCAGAGTTTGGGCTTACTAGTAAAGGTTTTGGGTTAGTTTTTATAAGTGAGTCAATTAAGCCCACAATGATAGATCCATTAGGGTTAATTTCTCAAAATTATTTAAACACATGTAAGCCTAAATTTCAACACCTTTGATGAATAATACTTCTGAACTTTTTAGTTTTAACATGTGAGAGAGATTCTTATATTCTTTAGTACTTGAACAAACTGAATCTGACTTATCAAAGATTGACTAGTTTTGTGACATCATTCGACTTCATTTTAATAGTGTTGGTGCCTAGGGACATGTTTTCATTTTGTCACACTCCTATCAGACATCTTTCCGCTTTCCGGGATCAGATCTCAATCTTGATTATGGGTTGAGTGACCACGTGCTCATGAAGTTCACATCAGTTGGTATCAAAGCAAGGCTCCGAGAACAAGTCATATCCTTATAAAATTTTCATTTTTCTAATGTTTGTTAAGTTTTTTCAGTGTTTGCGTCAATCTTCTTCTTTGTGTATGTGGCATACTAGTAAAAAAAATATTTCATTTTGTTACTATCTCTAAACATATAAGTATTATAAAAGTCTAAAAAAATATTTAAAAAAAATGAATAAAGAAAGACGTTATTCAAAGCTTATTGTAATTTTATCATAGAAACATAACTCTTAGAGAACCCTAAGAAAAACACCTCAGAATTAATTGAAATTTCATATACTTCTTATTGAGGGTGAATTTTCCCTATATATTAAATTTAGGCTTAATTAGATATCATTTAGATAAGGTTTCAATTCAGAGTTTAATTTTATTGCAAACTGATCATACACGGGTTTCGATACTTAGGCATAATAGAATGACCTCTAAATTGAGATCTATAGTTTTTAGGTACTAATATACTAAATATTTAATTTTAGGTCATTCTGATATCATTAGGTCTTAGTTTCAATTATGGTGCTTCAAAATTATGTAATAGGTAGATTTGCGTCAAGTTCCAAACTGTGTTTTTCTACTATTTGTTTTGACCAAATCAGTTTGTTATGTTATTTTGGGATTATTTAGGAGTCAAATAAGTGTCTTCATTAATTTTCACTTCTGTTTTATTTCACATCTTTGTTTCGTCCACAATTCGTATGAATTTGCATTGCTACTCGTGAAATCATAATTGTAGTTTTATTTTGCTTGTTTTTAGTATATTTATTAATTCTTGAGTCTATATTCATATTTGAATTGTGTTACGAAAGCCTTTAACTTCGATTGGTTGGATTTTTAGTTTCAAAAGAACCGAAAGAAAACAAGTTATAAGGTAAAAGGCATAATGAGTTTATTATAGTGAAAAGCCTTGATTTTATGTGAAATATGAGAGGTGTGAGGATATATTTTGTGCTATTCACCAAAGTTTTGCAGATTTCAAAGGATTTCTGAAAACAACGAATCAGCGACACCAAACATCGAATTCTCTTTCCAAATGGGAGCTATGGACTAACAAATTAAACTTTTGACTAAGGTGACCAAGGAGTTGAAGGATGAAATGGACTCAATGAAGCAACATAATAGTGGGGATGAATGCAGAAGCAGTAATATTTGAAGGACTATATAGAATGATAGAACTGATTTTGATGAGTTTGTTAATGATAACACAGATATGGGTGATGATGACTATGAGTTTGCATTTGTAGGCCAAGGAAACAGGTTTGTGCCGAATAGAGCAAGAAGGAATGTAAGCTTCGAAAATGGTGGAGTTTTTTGTTAGAGAGAGAATTCCCAAGATTTTGGGCATCGTGACGATTCAGGTGGAGAGTTAGGTACTATTAAGTTGAAAATACATGCTTTCTAAATGAAATTTTTATAAGTAGGGGAGAATGTAAATCCTCGAATTTTTAAAGCTAAAACATTTATATATTAGTTTAAAAAAATGATAAAATGACCCTTAGGGTGTAGAGGACTAATTGATATGTTTTATGTAAGAGTTTAACAAGAAAAATTAAATTTTCTTGCATAAAATCACCTACCAACCAGTTTTGTGCTATCAAGCATAATGTTCAATTCGACCGTCAAACCGGGCTGATATTTTACGAGGAATCTCTTCACATATTGTTTTATATGTAGTTAATATTTTAGAGCGATCAAAGTTCAGTAAAGTCGTCAAAAAAATGTCAACAATTAGACTAAAAAATAGCATGAAATTTATTAATGGTAGTTTCATAAATACACCTGATGAGCTGGAAAATTCCAGCAACTCTTTTCTTTCTTGAACCCACGGTTGGACAGGAAAAAAAAAATGAAGAGAATAGGAGAGAAAAGAGAGCTTAAGAGAGAAAGAGAGAAAAGGCAAGACGGAACCCTAAATTTGTGTTAGGAAAAGTGTTTTTAGCTAGAAATCAACAAGAAACAAGAGAGAAAAGAAGGAATAAGGGAACTTAGGAGACAAAGTGAAGTTCTAGAGAGAGAAAGTAGACTTTGAATGAGGAAGATGATGAATAGAAAACCAAGATAATGTAGTTAGCCTTGATTCTTGATTAAAACACTTAGGTAAGTTGTTTTAAAGTAACAATTGCTTGATTTGTTATGTTTTTCATATGGTTCTTTGAAATTCCTAAATTTTGAAATGTTAAGATTTGTATTAATATTGGTAGGATATACTTTGAAATTGGCTTTTGTGGTTTATGTTGATGTTGTGAGATTAAAAGATGGTTGGGAAAAAAAATGTGATGGAGGAGGAAAATTGGGCTTGAATGGCTAACCATGGGAGAAGAAACATTTAATGAATGGGGGTGTGATTATTATGTAGAATGAAGGAAAGGATATAACAAGGGAAAGATAAGGGAAAGTGATTATGGCATAGGTGATAAAGGAAATGAGGTTATGTGGTTTTGTTTAGAAAAGTATGTCATGAGTAATGTATATTAAGGTTAAGATTATTAATAGGAAAGTGTAAAAAAGAAATATGTATTTAGCATAAAGGATAAAATTATATTAGGGTTGTGTTACATGATAGGTTAAAAATCTGGAAAGAAAAGTGAATATTGTTATATATGGTGAAAATAAAAAGGACTAATAGGCTTGATGAAATGTAATGTAGGGATTAGATAATGAGAATCATGTAGATGAGGAAAATGTTAAAAAGATGTTATGATATAGACATTGTGAAAATATTATATGAGGAAGGTAAATGGATATAGGATATTGTTTGACTTATATGTTGGTACCAATACAGATGCTTTTCAATAAATGTTAGGAGGAGCATTCAGAGTCGGGACATCGACAGAAGGAGCTCGAGCATCAAGAGTTGTAGGTAGGAGTTGCTACCTTAAACTTGTTTACTTTAGTTGTTTGATTTTCTTGTTAAATTAATGTTTGTGAAATAGAAGAAAATAAAAAGTTGGTACTAAGATCATGAATTGGATAAAAATGATTGTTGGAGAATATAATTGAAATGAAGTTTGTGATGAATGATTATGGATAAAGGTATTATGGAAAATATAACCTAGTTATCCGTAGAAACAGAAGGTAAGGGCTAGTGAAGTAACTTAATCATCTGCGAAGTTGGAGATTAAGGGAATGTAAATTTAAACTTAGTTGTCTGTAATTACGAAATCTAAGGGTTAGTGTTATAACTTAATTGTCCATAGTGACGAAGATTAAGGAAGGGGAAATTTTAACTTAGTGGTCTGTAGTTACGGAAACTAAATGTTAGTGGTTTAACATAATCATTAGATAAATTAGAGATTAAGAGGATGAAGTTGTAACTTAGTTGTCCGGTAGTTGGAAACTAAGGGTTGTATTAAATTAATGTGGTGTAATTGAGAAATTGATGAGTTGGGGTTGGGAAGACCATTTTGGTTATGTTGAAATTGAATGAATTAAAGTAAAAGGGTTATGATGAGATTATTCCAAGGCTAAAGTGTTTGTTTTTATTTGGGGATGTTTAATTATGGATGAAGGTCTAAGTTTTAAATGGAGAAATTTGGAAGAAGTCAATATTTTGAGAGAATGTGGGTAATTATTGTGAAATAAATTTTTAGTGAGGATTTAAAGTATGAGCATAAAGTGAAATGTGGTAGATGACATTTTACATGTAATAATTATGTTTCTTTCTAATCATTCTGATATTGTGGGTATTCTTTTTATATTTTTTTTTATGCAGGATCCTCTCATACTACTAGACCCCCTTATATATTGTCTTGTTTTAGTTATTTAGTACTTTTGTGAAGTAATGAAATTTTTTTCGTAACACTTTCTTATGTTGTATTTTATATTTAAAATATTGTAATTTCTTTTGGTTTGTAATAATTATAAGACATTTATTATTTTGAAAATATATATAAGTGATGAAGATAGTAATTTTTAATATGGGTAATTAGTGTTCAGAAAAGGAAGGATGTGATGGAAACAAAAACTAGAAGGAATGGATAAATGAATGGGTTGATGTGTCTAAGGTTGTCTTGATATGATTAGGTTATGGATATATAGATATATTTTGATGCTAAATGCAGGTATATCGAAGATGTATCCATAAAAACAAAGGAAACTCTGCCAAAAATTTTAAGAATTATGAAAGAATAGATGGGTTTAGTTTAACGAATGATAAAGAGGTAGATTCACCATAAAAGAAAGTTGAAAGAAGTGATAGATTTATATGTTTATAAAAACAAAATTACAAGGTATTTTCAATATTAGTTTTCCAATAATAGGGGTGTTACAGTTCGTCTATGACTTAGAACAAAGATTTATACTCATGAATAAATCTGACATTTCAAATTTATTATAGGCTTGTATAACTAGGTAAATTTTTATAGGAAGAATCTATATAGGTGCCCTGAAAAGGTTCACCTATCTTGGAAGGCAAAGATGTTTTCCTTAACTCGTATATTATGATAAAAAATACTACCAATTAAAATAAATGAATATCCAAAATAATTCTGAGAATTTTCTAATCAACTCCTAGTACTTAAATATCAGCTGGTAGGTCCAACATTTATACTAGAATGTTGACCATTAATTTTCAGGAATTAAAATTTTTGAGATTATTGAAATATTGGTCAAATCCTTAAGGAATTTTACAAACTTATTACAAATTCCAAAAAAATGCAAAAACAAAAACACGAAAATTTCTAAAACAATGCTAAAAACATTTTTCTCTTATTTTTATAAATAAAATGCATTTTTTTTTGTAAGAAATGGGCTATATGCAACAAGAAAAAATCATTTTATGATTTTTATTTTATTTTATTATGTAAGGTCATGTTTGACAAAATCATCTTTTTTTTCCTAGAAAACTGCCAAAATAGACTTAAATGTATGTTTGTCAAACACCCTCTTAGGCCAAAAAAAATTCTTAACAAAAGGTTATTCAAACTAACAAAGCCTTAAGTACTTGACCAAAAACAAAATCAAACGGGTCGACCCAAAGACATTGGTTTAACCATAAACCAAACCAAAAACCATAATTTGACCCAAAAAACTAAACCAAAACAAAGGTTTAAATTAAAACAAAATGAAAGTTTAAAATTAACACAAAATATAAAGATTTTCACAAAAAAAGGGATCAAACACTTAAATCGTGAAGGACATGAAGAACATTCATCAAGAACCCAACAAACACAAATCTTAATCCAGACAAGTTTTCATACAATCAAGGGAAGGGTTGTATTTGAAATCATGCAAGGATCCATAATGTAGCATTCATTTTCTTCGGTTATCAAAGAATCAACACGATTTTGTCAAAATAGGTTTCAGTTCAAAAACCAAAATTTTATGATTAAAACCCTCCAGAAACTTGTTATTGATGCAAATAAAATCTAAATTATCGATAATTTGTCAAGTTGCCCGAATAGTTTAGTGCAAAGAATTAGACCAAAGTTGTTCCAAATCATAGGGCTAAGACAATGTTTTTTCCAAAAACATAAAAAAAAAACTCAACCTAACAACCCAGAAAATTCCCAACCTACTGTTAAACCCAAAACTAGGCTCTTAGGCTTATGAAACATGCTGTTATGAACTATTATTTTCCTTCTCTTTTCTTTTCTTTTTTTTCTTTTGATTCCGGCACGAACTTTGGAAAACAAATGTTTAAAAATAAAACAAAATTAAATTTTAAAATTAACACAAAATATAAAGATTTTTGTAAAAAAACAAATCAAACACTTAAATCATGAAGGACACAAAGAACATTCATCAAGAACCCAATAAACACAAATCTCAATCCAGACAAGTTTTCATGTAATCAAGGGAAATGTTTTATTTGAAATCATGCAAGGATCATAATATAGCATCCATTCTCTTCGGTTATCAAAGAATTAACAGGATTTTGTCAAAATAAGTTTCGGTTCAAAAACCAAAACTCTATGATTAAAACCCCAGAAACTTGTTATTGATGCAAATAAAACCTATATTATCGATAATTAGTCAAGTTGCCCGAATGGTTTAGTGCAAAGAATTGGACTAAAGTTGATCCAAATCATAGGGCTAAGACAATGTTCTTCCAAAGAACATGAAGAAACTGAACCCAACAACCCATAAATTCTCAGCCTACTGTTAAACCCAGAACTAGGCTCTTAGGCTTATGAAACATGCTGCTATGGACTATTATTTTCCTTCTCTCTTCATTTCTTCTTTCCTTTTCACTATTTTTTCCTTCCAAAGTTTGTTAGACTTCTATGTTAGGCTCTTGAGCCTTCACACCAGGATCTTATCACAGTGTGTTTCTCAATGTTTTTCCTCTCTTTCCTCTTTCTTTATTTTCTAGTGGGTATTTATAGGGTCTTGGTAGGGTTATTGATGGATTCAAACATATATTGATCAAAGTTTACCAATCTGATTAAAATGAGAGGGTATTGGATAAATGATAACTACTGGAACCTTTGTCCTCCAATGGTTTTGGGATGGTGATTTTGTAACAAATTTGCCTAAGTATTTTTCTTTTGCTTGGAGACAAATGCATGCATCCCTCACCTTCTTATTTCAAATGAAAGATTTATGACCCTTGATAAGAACCCTCTTGGAATTTTTAAATGTGAACACATGAAAAAGTTGAGTGGTTTAGCACAAAGTCGAGACTTCGCTAGACTAACTCCAATGTAAACATCATCGGAGACCACCTAAACTTGATGGAGAAGAAGAATACATTTCAAATGGATCCATTCTTGCTTAAATTAGAGGTTTGTAGCTTTCATATTCATTCGTTTGAAAGTGCCAACTTGATCAGCCGAGAATCTGAAAATACAGTAATGGCTAATCAGGGACAAGGTGTTGTTGAGTTCGTTGAAGAAAATGAGATGTAAATGTTTGATGGGAGTAACTGATCTTTGTAGAGGGGGTGTTTCTCAGTTGAATGGTGGTGGTTACAACCCTAGAGGTGGTCGGAGACACCACATTCATTCGCCCGAAGGTGCCTACTTGATCAACCAAAACTACAAAAAAAAAAAAAGCTAAACAGTGGCCAAATAATATGTCGTTTAGGTTAAGCCATAGAAATTAGGGTTTCTAATTTGAAATTTGACAGATTTCACTTTAGTCTCCATTCTTCCAATTACTTTTAATTGCATTCATAATTTTTCTCAAACTCTTAATTTCATTCAATTTCACCCCTACCAAACTCAATCATCAGCCCCAAAGTTTAACGTCATTTTCATCTTGGTCATTGGTTTCTTATTTGTGCACTTGGATCCTTAATTGATCATCAAACTTTTTATTTTCTTCAATCTGACCCCTGATATGGTCAATTTCAGCCCCTACAACCACACGTCTTTTTTAGTTTGATCATTGGTTTTTGATTTCTTTAATCAAGTCTTTAATTTTCCAATAACCACATGTTGAAAGTAAATTTTTCAATTTTTAATTCTTATAAAAAGACACTTAAAATACCAAAAACAACACAAATACATCAAAAATATATTTTCTTATATTTTTTTGAAAAAGACAACGTCAATGTCGATTTTATGAAAAAAATAAATCAATAATCTTTAAATGAGCACGTTAAAAACTGAACGCGTTGAGAGTAAATTTTTTAGATTTTAATTCTTATGAAAAGACATTTAAAATGCTAAAAGTAACACAAAAACATCAAAAATATATTTTCTTAGATTTTTTTGTTGTTTTTTTTTTATATTTTTTGGATTTTTTTTTTTTAAAAAAAGGATAAAGAATCGAATTATAACAACTGCAAACAACAGACAAGAAGACAAAGCCGGATGCATTGCCTAGTTTCTCGATCTCTCCTCCTAGTCTTCTATAAAATCGAATGATTTATCTGGATGCTGAATTAAGAAGATAACAGCTGAATTTGGCAAAGGTGAAAATCCTTAAAACAGAAAATGGGCAAGCCACATATTGTAGTCATACCTTATCCAGCACAGGGCCATGTGATTCCCTTTATGGAACTCTCACAATGCCTGGTAAAACAGGGGTTCAAAATCACATTTGTGAGCACAGAGTATAATCACAAGAGGGTCTTGAAAGCATTGAGGGGGAACATTAATCTTGGGGGTGAAATTAGTCTTGTTTCGCTTCCAGATGGGCTAGAAGCTTGTGGGGATAGAAATGAACTGGGAAAGTTGTCTAAAGCAATTTTTCAGGTCATGCCAGGGAAGCTAGAAGAGCTCATAGACAGGATCAATATGACAGAAGAAGAGAAAATTACCTGTATAATTACTGATTGGAGCATGGGATGGGCTCTTGAAGTGGCAGAGAAGATGAAAATCCGACGTGCTATCTACTGGCCTGCTGCAGCTGCCATACTATGCTCACTGATCAGTATTCCAAAGCTACTAAGTGATGGAATCATTGACGGCGATGGTGAGATCATCTATCACAAACCTTTTAGTTATTCTGTTGCAATATCATAGTGAATTAGCGTAAACTGTCTTGTTTTCTGGTAGCAATTTGGTTAAACAAGTCCAATCTCAGATCATCAAAGGTACTTGTAATAGTGACAAGTTCCACGTATCAGATCTTCTAGATCTTCAAAGTAGGAATACCTACTATCGATTATTAAAACTTTAATGTTCTTTCTTTCAAGGAACTCCGCTAAATAACCAGATGATTCAGTTGGCACCAACAATGCCTGCAATGGACACTGCAAATTTTGTATGGGCCTGCCTTGGTGACTTTACCACACAGAAAATTATATTTGATCTCATGGTTAAAACCAATGAGGCAGCGAAAATGGCAGACAGAATAATTTCTAACTCGGCTTATGACCTTGAGCCTGGAGCTTTTTCCTTCGCCCCAAACATTCTACCTATAGGACCACTTCTGGCAAGCAATCGGCTAGGAGATCAGTTGGGATACTTCTGGCCAGAAGACTCAACATGTTTGAAGTGGCTAGACCAGCAGCCGCCCAAGTCAGTTGTTTACGTCGCATTTGGTAGCTTTACTGTTTTCGACAAAACACAATTCCAAGAGTTAGCTCAGGGTCTTGAACTATCCAGTGGATCATTCTTGTGGGTTGTCAGGCCAGATATTACCACTGAAACCAACGATGCCTATCCAGAAGGATTTCAAGAGAGAGTAGCCACTCGTGGGAGGATGGTTGGCTGGGCTCCTCAACAGAAAGTCCTTAGTCACCCTTCTATCTCCTGCTTCTTGAGCCACTGTGGTTGGAACTCCACCATGGAGGGTGTAAGCAATGGGGTCCCTTTCTTGTGCTGGCCATATTTTGCTGACCAATTCCTTAATGAGACCTACATTTGTGATGTTTGGAAGGTGGGATTGAAGTTTGACAAAAACAAATGTGGGATCATCACAAGGGAAGAAATAAAGAATAAGGTGGAGACAGTTATCAGTGATGAAAAAATCAAGGCAAGAGCTGCAGAACTCAAAAGATTGGCCATGCAGAATGTTGGAGAAGCTGGTTATTCAAGCGAGAATTTCAAGAACTTCATTGAATGGATTAAGTCATGAACAAGAAGAGGTTTTAAACTTGTCTGTAGTCTAATCTCTGTTTTTCTTTTGATTCCGGCACTAACTTTGGAAAATAAAAGGAAGAAAGAGAACTTAATTGTTAAATACCTTCTTCGGAAAAAACTACAAATTAAGTATATCGTACACATGCACTCACAAACATACCCACAATCGCATCAAACACGTAACAAAGCAAACACAAAGGAAGAAAAACAAGATAAGAAACAGAAACAGCATAGATACCAAAAGTAATTAGAATCTCACTTGTGCAGCAGTGCTGCTATTCAGATGTGATTTATACTCAAAACATCTCCATGGCTAATGAATGCTATGTTATGTCATGCATTTAATCGGTTGATTACATGTAGTACTAATTTTATTTATAAAAAATATTTATTATTAATAATGAGATTCTTATTGCATCAAAGCATTGTTCCTAAATGTTCATGATCAATATTCTATTAAAACTAAATATTAATTAGAGTTGTTGAGACTGATACATCTTTTTTTTTTATGAAAAGAAACAACTGAGATATGAGGGTTTAATTTTAAATATTTCTTAATAAAAAAGTAGTTTTTACATAAAAATAAGCAATTCTAAGAGACTCAAAATTGAATTATGATAGATTCACTAATGTTCATTGAGTTGACAGTGTTGATGAACATAGCAAGTTATCTTGTTTATTTATTATTACTTGAAATTCTAGGAAGCAAAGAATTGCCACTCGTTCTTCTACTGAAATTGAATATAAAGCTTTAGCTTATGGTACTACTAAAGTTTTATATATTCTCTCCTTGAACTATGGCTTTCCTTTGTTTCTCTAGCTATATTATGGTGTGATAATTAAGGTGTCACTTATATATCTGTCAATCTTATTTTTTATGCTCATACTAAGTATGTTAAGATTGACCATCATTTTGTTCGTGATAAAGTTGCTAAGAAGGAGCTCCATGTTTGATTTATTTCTTCTAAAAATTAACTAGCTAATGTTCTTACTAAACTTATTCCTGATGCGACCTTTGGTTATCTTCGATCCAAGTTTCATGTGGAGTCTCCATCTTCAGCTTAACAGGGTTTATTATAGGAATTACATTTCATAAATACATAGCTTGTATAGTTTTGTGATCTTTTATAGTGTATTGCAACCTTGCATTCTTGTTATTATACACAACCCTAACTATATAAATATAAAAGATGGCTACTAACCTTGGTTAAACCATCTATTATTCAGAGAACATATTTCTCATCTTCTTCAACTATTGAAATCATATTTTATGTTTTTCCATTAATATCTCAGTTCCAATATTGCAAAGAGATTAACAATATTTTAGCTCTTAAAGGAAATTTTTTCCCTGAGATTATTGGTATTGTCGCACGTGTGCGAAAGGTGAGTAGGGGCCATTGGAGTTACCATCTAGTTATTTGCTTTAGAGTCGCTAGGAAAACCCGGGTGTATTAGTCTCATCAGAGATTCAAGGGTAAGGGACTGGTTATGGCTAGAGAAAGTGTTAATACCCCTAGCGCACCCTACCTAAGGTAAACTGCTTTGTGGTTTGATGTGGTTTAAATGTTTTGATGGTTTTCTGATCGGTAGTCTATTTGTGGTTTAGGATTTGAGATTTACTTGAATGAATAAATCCGGCGTTTAAGAATTTTTTATGAACTCATATACCCAAATAAATTCTTAGGAAAAGGTTCTTTGTAATTTGTGTATTAAGATGAAAAATACTCCCAATTAAATTTGGTGAATATTTAGAATAACTCTGAGAATTTTCTGGTGAAATCCTAATATTTCAAATATCAGCCTCACTTGTAGGTTCAGCGTTTTATATTAGAATTTTAACCATTAATTCTCATGAATTAAAAAAAATGGTGATTTATTGAAACATTGGCCAAATTCTCATGGATTTAATAAATTGATTATTAAATCCTAAAATGCATGCTAAAACATTTTTTTTTGTTTTCGTATGAAAATACTAAACGATATGATTTTTTTATATTTTTGAGAGATTTGGCTGTATGCAAAACACAAAAAAAATAGTTTTTTTATTTGTAGGTTTCTTGAAATAAAACTACCCCTGAAAGTTAAAAGAAGTTTTCCAAGTACATCCTTAAACCCAAAAAAAAAAAAACCAAACAAAACATAAAGGCAAAATCTGATTTTTTATTTTATTTTTTATTTTCTTTATCTTTTCTTTTATATTTATTATTTATTATTTTTATTTTGGTCGGGTCAGCCCAAATGGGTTGAACCGGTCAGACAGACCCGACCAGGTTGATTCGGTTGGATTAACCCGATCGAGTCGACATAGAAACAAACCCAAAAAAACCGAAACCAAAATAGATCAAAAGTTGCAAAAACATAAAAACTTAAAGAATTTTCAATCAAAACGGATCAAAGCATAAAAAACAAAACAAAACAGAAAAACATTCTTCATCCCTTCATAAAATGTAATTCTCAATCCAGAGCATAGTTTGAACAATAGGAGGGATGGTTCTTTTTGTAATCCTACACAGATCAAGAATTAGGGGATCATTTGTTTCAATAATCGACAAAATCACATGATTTTTGCCAAAATGGGTTTCGGTTCAAAACCAAAATCCTAGGATTAAAATCCATTAAAACCTATTATTGGTGCAAAAAAACTCCTAGATTGCTTATCAACGATGATGGGTGAACTTATATGAATTGGAATTTAAACCAAACAAGCTCTGAGACTAGCACCTAAGGCAAGATTCAACGGATGAATCTGTCTAAACCCAGGAAAACAAACTCAGAATACCCAAATAGACAAAATGTGCCCAGAACGGCCTTTTTTGGCCTTTAAAGTGTGTCCTCCTTATCCCCGCAGACCATACTATTTGTGGTGAACATGATTGAGGCCAAAGAAACAACACAACCCAAAAACTAAAAAAGTGCATTGATTTTCAATCCAAAAAGCTACCAACTCAAAATAGAAAGCAATCTTTAAATGAATGAGCTTCAAATTCTAACCATTTTCACTTCAAAAGGTCAGACTAACTACCCAGAAGTAGAGGCTATCATTTCATTAACAGAGAGTGCCCTTGCTTCTTTGTTGCCATCTTTGGCATCTATTAAATCAAGGTCCATGCAATATAATGGCAGAAAAACAATCAACAACATATCAAGGCATTCAAAACTTCAAATTGAACATAAGAAAAGAATCCAGCAGGTCTCATGGTCTCCACTTTCAAGATTTGAATATGTATACCTTCTTAGCTTGGAAACTCCGAACACTACCGGAAAATCTATGAATACAAACAGAATCACTGGCGAATTTTTTTTGTCAGTATTTTGGGGTGGTTTTTATCAACTGAATTTTTTCCATCACTAATTCTGTAGGTATTTACCGACATAAATATTTCGTCGGTATACACCAAGGAAATCCCAGTCAGAATA
>Ga0307517_10008808_pt1 | contig 14417 bp, 17 predicted proteins | sample 23_EM_MG_FD_194515 | JGI IMG/M metagenome (GOLD analysis project Ga0307517, IMG submission 194515) | Populus trichocarpa ectomycorrhiza microbial communities from riparian zone in the Pacific Northwest, United States - 23_EM | ecosystem: Host-associated > Plants > Roots > Unclassified | place... | reverse complement strand
TACCCATGCAAATTTTTGAATTTTTTTTACACATGAATGCATTCAAGCATAATTTACCTATCAAATGAATCAAAATCTTATTCCTCATTTCTCCTCTATTTGGCATAATGCCTTCATACAAGGTAATGGGAATTTTCTTTTTCAAACCATTTAATTAATGTGTTTCCCATACATTAATCACACATATCAACACATACATATGGATTTTATACCCATTTTATCAAATAATCCCAACTTCCTATCCGAAAATTCCAACGGTAATGAGATGAATTTTTCAATTGGAAAGTTATCTAATCATTTCTCATGCCAACTAACATTATCTCATCATTAAACAACGTAATAAACAACTAATTTTCACAAATCTCAAATTCTATTTAACACTATGACATTCAATAATTTACATAGCTCATAATCATCCAAACTAATTATTTAGGTTGAGTTTATTACCTCAAATAGCTACTAAAACAAGAGAAAATACAAGGGAAGTCAAGTTTTTTCTTCGCTTTTTTTTCCCTCCCTCAACTTTTCTAAAACCCTACAAACTTTAAACCCCCTCCCGGATGGTGGTTTGGCAATCTTGGCTTCCTTTGAAGCCAAATTGCTATTTATATGGCTCCATATTCCCATAGTTACAACATTATCTTAAAGCTTTGTTTGGTGTTTTTCATTTAACTGGGTATTCTTTCTCCACCCAACATTAAATCTATTTTTATAAATAAAAGTTTCCAAACTTTTAACACCTCATCCCAATTTATTTAACATCCCTTTATTCTATTTTTTTTTTCAAAAATCTCGAAAATTCTAGTTGAGGTTTACATTTATCCTAATTCTTTTAATTATAATTTTTTGTTTTGGATCTTTTTGTGTAATTGATTTTTTTTTCGATTTCATCATTTTGTATTTTTTTTATTGGGAATTGGGCTTTACGGTTTTTTCATTTATAATGCTTCTGGTCTAATGACCTAGGTTATATGTTTGAAAAGTTAACGCGAGTCGACATACTTTTATTTTGGCTCATTTTATTTTCTGATTTTATTGTTCAACATTATTTTAAAAAATATTGGTTATGGTTTTCTTTAATTTTTTTTCTATCAGGTTATCTTGGTCTTATGATTTAGATCATGAGTTTTACAGGTTGACCCGGGTTGACTCACCCTTATTACTTAGATTACATGTCTATCACATTAACTTTGGTTAACTTACGTCGATTCTATTTGACCATTTTCTATCCAATTTCATATTTTCAAAGGTTTTTGTTTTTCAAGCTATCATGGTCTTTTACTCTTTTTTAAAAAAAAACAATTATTCATCTACTATCATTGTCTACTTTTTTATCATTTAATTAAAATAAAACCAACCTTTTAAACCCATTGAAGACTGTAACCCGAGTCATTTGTTTTTCGTATTTCTTTTGAATGCACTTGTGCCACATAAACTTTGTCTTTTCCTTACTTTTATTTTATTTTATTTTATTTCTGTTTCTAATTTTGATATTAATTGATACCTTTTTTTAATACGTTTTTTTTTAAATATTTTTTAATTTATATTTCAATTAATATCATTCCTCTATGATTATTAATATGTCTTTATATATATAAACTTTGTTTTTTAAAAATAAAAATTTATTTATTTTTAGATAATATTTTTAATATGTGTAATTTTACATAAATTTTTTTTATTCAATCAATTTCATATGTATGCTTATTTCTATTATCATTTGATTGAATAAAAAAATTCAATAAACATAACCAGATAAATATCTCATGTTATGAGATCAAATATCTTGATCTACGTCTATTTCTTGATTTTTAAAATTTTATATTTAGTATTATTAATGAAATTTTTTATTAATTTATTTACATAAATAATTATCAAATTACTTAATTAGATACTTGCATAATTGTTTTTATTTACATTTATAATTTTATTTTAAAAAAAACAAGTTAAAAAAGCCACCCGCTGCGAAACGTGAGAAATGGAACGTTTATACTAATTTGAAAAGGTTAAAAAAACCATGTCGCTAGGTACGCAACCGACTTGTAGTTTGGCTATTTTCTCTGCATTCACCCGCAACCTTAAAAACACCACAAAAAAAGGCAACAAACACCAACTCATTTATCCATGGGGAACCCAATAAAGATAGTATCTTACAACGTTAATGGCCTAAGACAACGAGTCTCGCAATTTGGGTCTCTCTCAAACCTCCTAAACACTTTCGATGCAGACATCATTTGCTTTCAGGTATACAAAATCCGATGAACTCTCATTTTCTTTTATTTTTTGGTCTTCACAATCTTGATCGATGCAAATTTAACATACAGGAAACAAAATTAAGAAGACAAGAATTAACATCTGATTTAGTAATAGCTGATGGGTATGAATCTTTTTTTTCTTGCACGCGAACTAAAGATAAAGGCCGTACTGGGTACTCTGGTAAGGTGTTCGATGAGTTGCTTAAATGAAATACAAATTAAAATTGTCTAAAAACTTCTGCCTTTTTGGTGATGATTTTTGTCATCTTTATAGGGGTTGCAACATTTTGTCGTGTAAAGTCTGCATTTTCGAGTACTGAAGTGGCATTGCCGGTTGCGGCAGAGGAGGGTTTTACTGGGTTCATTGACCGGTGTAAAAGAAATGAAGGGCTTGAGGAGTTTGAGAAAGATGAGCTTGTTAAGGTTGATAGTGAGGGACGGTGTGTCGTTACTGATCATAATCATTTTGGTGCGTTTAATGTAAAAAACAATATTGCATTTGTTATGTGTTGATTGGTAATTTGGTTGACAGCTTTGGTTTTTATTGCATTTTTTGGTGGAATTAGTCTAAGGGAGCCTTTAAATATTTGGTAAAGTTCCGATTTTGATGTGGAGTTTGTGATGGAATTGATGTTGATTATTTTGTTTTCTACAGTTCTTTTTAACTTATATGGGCCTAGAGCAGCCCATGATGATACAGAGAGAATTGAGTTTAAGATGAAGTTTTTTAAGATATTACAGGTATTAACTTCGCTTCTTTTCATTGTTACTGGTGATTATGCATGATGTGGCTTGATGGGTTTTATAGTTTACATTTTGTTTTGCCTTTCAGTTTTTCCCTGTTAAAGTTGAATTATTTGATGTTGGTAGTGTTTAATAGTTTATCCCTGATGAATGAAGAGTTCTGTGTGCTTTGATTGATTTTGGTAATCTCTGTTGTAGAAAAGATGGGAGAATCTTCTGCATGAGGGAAGGAGGGTATTCGTTGTTGGTGATCTCAATATTGCACCTACTGCTATGGATAGGTGTGATGCAGATTCAGATTTTGAGAAGAATGAGTAAGCTGTGAGCTAATTTATAAGCAGTGCTTGTCTATTATGCTATGACTATTTGGAGTGGTCAGTTAAATAAGTACACAAAACTTTACCAGTCAAGGCAAGCACTGAATAAGGTTCTATTCACTTATCTGTAGATTCAGAAGATGGTTCAGGTCCATGCTAATGATGTCAGGTGGCCTCTTTGTTGATGTTTTCCGAGCAAAACATCCTGACAGGTTTCAAAATTTTCACTTGATTTTCAATTTGCAAAGTTTTAAGTCTGGATTTGGATGTTGAGTTATATTTGGACAGCAAAAAGGGAGTTGAAGTTCTTATATAAAATTGTACCTTTCACTGTCCTTGTTTACTGACCTCTTCATAATAGAGTCTTGCATCAACTCTTTTCCCCCTTTCTGTGATTGACAATAATCCTTCATATCCTTGCACATATAAATTTGCATGTCGCTACTTAGTTTTGTTTCCTTAGTGGGGTATCCTCTGATTCATTAAAGTTTCCATTGATTAGTATCTTTCAAAGTGTTTTTTTTTTAATCCTTGCATCATGATAATGTCATTCTATGATCTCTTCTTTTTCTTTGGGAGTAAGTTGGTATTGAATCCTAGTTCTTCCACCTTGAATTGTCCTACAGAAGAGAAGCATACACGTGCTGGTCATCAAGTACAGGTGCTGAACTATTTAATTTTGGGAGTAGGATTGACCATATTCTGTGTGCTGGACCATGCTTGCATCAAGAGCATGACTTGCAAGGCCATAACTTCTTATCCTGCCATGTCAAGGAATGTGACATATTGACACAGTATAAACGCTGGAAACCTGGAGACTCAACTAGGTATCATTGGATCCAGATATATTCTTGAATGTAGCAATGCCATGAAACCTCTCAGTTTTCTTTGTTGTTTCAACCTGTATGTGCATGTGTTTCTATCCTTGTTTGCTTGTTCAAGTGTATATGGATGAGTCTGTCTGCATGTCTGTGCAAACTGCGAAGACCATAAGTTTCTCTACTTGCCTAAACAGGTGGAAGGGAGGGCGGGGCATCAAATTGGAAGGTTCAGATCACGCTCCTGTTTATATGAGTTTGGAAGAAATCTGTGATATACCCAGACATAGCACTCCACCTTTATCTGCTAGATATCTGCCCATGATTCATGGTGTCCAGCAAACTCTTGGTGTGACAATTTTGTTCTTGATGATAGTTCGTATTACTTTGTTTTGTTCATTTTAAGAAATCTGCTGCCTCTTTTATTTTTTTGTGTGTGTAAAGCCCATGTAGTAATTTGAAGTTCTTAACCTTGTGCAGTGACCTTGTTGATGAAAAGGCAGGCTGCTACACAAATTCAATCCTCCAGGATATCAAGTTCATTTTCAGATGGAGATGCTACCATAAAGGCATGCAGTGAAAGCATCAAAAGATCATTTAATGAATGCAGTGTATCTCGCCCATCTACAAGTCCGTCATGTTCTTTGACTGAAGAGTTTGATAGTGCCATTTCCAAAAGAGATGAGAATTCCAAGGATTTGACTGATGAGAATCAGGGCTGTCCTGACACTACAATGATACTGCAAAGTCAGCATACTAAGTTTGTGCCTGCTGAGGGAACCAAGAAAAAACCAAGAAAAAGTCGGTGTTCCCAGCTCTCTCTCAGATCTTTTTTCCAGAAAAGTCCGAACCTTAGCACTGGTGCTGAGAACTCTTCTACTAATGCTTCGCCTAGTCAGGCAGAACCAAACACTAGCAGTTACTCGAATGGTTCTCATGCACCGGGTGATAAAAGCAGCAGTCCCAGGCATTGCCAACTGAATCCAAGTGCAGGATCTCAGTATCAAGATAAGGGAAATGATGGCTCGCTTGAGAGAGAGAAAAATAATGTTGCTTTGTTGGAATGGCAGAGGATACAGCAGCTCATGCGGAATAGTATTCCTGTTTGCAAGGGTCATAAGGAACCCTGTGTTGCTCGGATAGTAAAGAAACCAGGTCGTACTTTTGGGCACAGATTTTTTGTCTGCTCACGAGCTGAGGTATTCGCTCTAATCCTTCAAATCCGGCTAATAAATGATACTTGCACATCTAACTATGCTTTAGCAAACAAGTCAAATGCTTTTGGAACATTATAAGTTAAAATCATATAGTAGGTAGAAAATGAAGCTATTCTTGCAAATGACTTATCTCCAGTACTGTGCAGATTTTGGCAGATAATATTTGAACTCTGCTGATGATCCTTTGCTTTTCTATTTTTTTTTTTTGGTCTTGTAGGGACCTGTATCCAATCCTGAAGCAAATTGTGGCTACTTCAAATGGGCTTCTTCAAAATCCCAGCGCAAATGACCGCTTGTGGTTTATAATGTAAATAACTTTTTTTTGCATTTCTTGTGAAATTTCCGTTCCTGATTCGTATTTTTGTTGCGTCCTTCATTCAATCAAAGCAGGTGCACAAGCGGAGGATGTTCTGCAGGGGCTGGTTGTGTCATGTGAAATTGTTGCCCTTTTATTCTGTTGGATGCTATCTGGCAGCTGCATTTAATGAATAGGATGATAAAAAGAGCACGTTCTGATACACAGACGACGTCTTTAAGCATTAGATAATTTAGATTATTAATCCAGCCCATGCCCGTGTGCTTATGACAAAATCCCCATTATGAGAGGAAGAAAGCAGCTAGTAGTTAAAAGTGAGCCTTGGATTATTTATGTAAACAAATCCAAAATCCCCCATTTCTATCCTCCAGCTAAAGACTAAAAGAGCATCGTGAGTTGAGGTGGCAAGAAGGTCTGCTCCCCAACTTCCCGTCCTCATCATCCTGGTTTGAACGTCGAGATAAGTATGTGCTAAATAACTTAGTGAACGTACTGCAAACATTCTTTTCGGTTGTCTAGCTAGGATTGGAGGTTATTCCATTCTCTTTGATAAAAATAATAATATTATATATACATTACATTCTATATATATATATATATATATATATATATATATATATATATTATCTTTTTATCTAAAAACAATCTTTATGGTATTTATGTTAAAATTGAAATTTAGGATTTTTTAAAAATTAATTAAAATCAAGTATGGAGATTAAACTACGGCTGGTGAAAACTTTTAATTTCATGAATGAGTGCAACCCGTTATTGTTGGCTCGAGATAGGATTATTGTTAAATATTAATGAAATTCAATATCAATATAGACATGAACGTCAACTTTCAACTTTCCTTGTAAGTGATTGGCAAGTAAGCAAACATGTTCTGCAATGTCTCAACTCTCAAGTCAATGTTATAGTCAGGATTGAAAGAAAACATTTTATTTCACAGAAAATATTATAGAAAGAGCTAAAAGAGACTGGCAATTCACTGCAACCCACCTTCCAAATCACTATCGACTATATATACTTTTTTTTTTTTTTTTTTTTGGATAGTCAAACTCTTGAAATTTGTAATTTTATCATAGTTATCAAACTTGATCCGGTAGTTGACTAGGCTAAGGGACCGGGTTCCGGATTTAATGGGTCAACACGGAATATTAAAAAAAAATATTTAAAATTTTAATATTTTATATCAAAAAATTAAGAAACAATTCATGTAAATATATACTATATATGTTATAGATAATGAAGTTTTAAAATATATTTTAAATTTTTTTTTATTCCAAATTGAAAAGATACTATGTTACCCTTTTAAGTTGAAATATTTAAACAAATTTTTTTTATCCCACATTGAAAAAACATAACTCCTTTTCTTGTGAATATAGAGTATATTTATTAAAGGGCTTCAAATCCCACATTGAAAAAATAACTTCTTTCTTGTGAACATAGATACATATTAAAGGGTTTCAAATCACATATTGAAAAGATATTATGTTATCCTTTTAAGTTGAAGTATTTAAATCAAACATTTTTTATCCCACATTGAAAAAACTTAACTTTTTTCTTGTGAACATAGAGTATATATACGAAAGGGTTTTAAATTCCACATTGAAAAAATAACTTTTTTCTTGGAAATATAGAGTATATATACTAAAGGGTTTCAAATCCCACATTAAAAAAATAAATTATTTTTCTAGTATTTATATAGTGAACTTTAAAAAGTGTTAATAACCAACTAAAAAAAATATAAAAAAAGAGAGGTATAGGAGAAAAACCACATTTGAAAAAAAAAAACATCAGGTCTCATCTGGGTTCACCCGGGTTATGGATCGACACTCACACCCCCATCAAATATATATATGTTACTTTTTTATTTTATGATGAATAATAAATAGTAATTGGATAATGGACATCCATATATATTTTTAAAAATCTATAGATAATGTTTGGATATCTAATTTGTTTTGTTGATTACCAGTAGAGTATCAATACAGTACAAATTCATTGTACCCATAACCATCCGTGCCCATTATTATTGGTATATGTTAATGATAAGCCACATCGATGAGCAAGGCCCCTTAGGCTAAATCCCAAATATATGCAGGCGGTATGCAGGTATCCATAAGAGAGTTTATATGCAGGCGGCATGCAGAAGAGTATTTATGGTCACGTAAAGAATGAAAAGATTGTGATGGGGAGGACTGGGTCACCTACAGGACTGGGTCATTTGCAGTGGCGAACTTTTCATCATTTTTATTTCAATTTGTTATAGTTGTTATACTTATTGTTTCGTACGTGTTATATTCAGTTTTTACATGGGTAATCTCAAATCGTGAGTTACCAACTTTCCCTTTATTTCGATTTCCTATACTGGTTTTGCTTATTTAAAGCAGTTGAAAATTATCAATAAAGGCAATCAATCAGTATCTAAAATCTGTGGTACTTTCTCACCCGAAGAGAAACAAACATTTATTGTTGAATATTTGTTGGGGCTTATCATTGATATCAGAGCCAGGTTTTAACAAGCCTAGATATTATGGGCACTAATAAGGAACGAATTGAGCAGTTAGAAGATGGGCTACACCGAATGGAGTTGGGCATGGCTGATAGACTGCAACATCTAGAAGAAACGCTTAACCGTCTTTCTGATGTGCTGCTTGCAAATCAAGAGCCTCCAAACCAGGACAACCTACAACGTGAAGGCCACGAGGGGGGACGACTAATTGTCTCTTCCAAGACAGCGCGACTTGAATTTTCTAGATTTTTAGGAGATGATCCAACGGAGTGGTTTAATCGTGTGAATCAATTTTTTGAATTTCAGAATACTCCAGAAACTCAGAAGGTCTCTCTAGCTTCCTACCACTTGGAAGGGGAGGCCAACCAGTGGTGGCAATGGATTCACAGGTTGACTGAAGAAGAAGGACACGTTCTATCATGGGCAAATTTTAAAGACGAACTCTGGGCTCGATTTGGCCCTTTAGAGTGTGAAGATTTTGATGAAACCCTTTCAAGGATAAGGCAAGAGGGTTCCCTACGAGATTACCAACGAGAATTCGAGCACTTGGGCAACCGAGTACGTGGATGGACATAGAAGGCTCTTGTGGGTACATTTATGGATGGTTTTAAAACTGAGATTTCAGATGGGATACGCATGTTTAAGCCTCAAACCTTGAAGGAAACCATTAGTTTAGCCCGGATGAAGGATGATCAACTTAGCAGACAAAAGAGGTTTATCAGACCTACACCACCAATGAGATTTACACTATCCCCTCCCTGTGTCAATCGAGCTGCACCAACAGTCCCTGCCAATCCTGTTCGGTGCCTCACCTGGGAGGAAATGCAGCGGAGGAGAGCTCAAAATTTATGTTTTAACTGCAATGATCATTTTGCTGCAGGACATAAATGTTAAGAGCCACGAATACTAATGTTGGAAGGTTACGATGGCAGCAACACTTTTTTATGTGATAATGATAGTGAAGAACAACCGGTTCAAAAGAATTATGAAACCATTGAACCTGAATTACATTGCATGCGTTGACAGGATGGGCTGCACCCAAGACTATGCGCATTGCTGCCAGGATTGGTTCCTACGATGTCATCGCACTCATCGACAGTGGATCAACTCACAACTTCATTAGCGAAAGATTGGCCAACGGGATGCGATTATCAGTGGTGCCAACCACAACTTTCACGGTGCGAGTAGCGAATGGCAAGAAATTGAGGTGTCAGGGGCGTTTTGAAGAAGTCGGAGTGGACCTGCAAGGCACTCATTTCTCTTTATCTCTTTATTCTCTTCCTCTTACAAGGTTAGATCTAGTCCTGGGAATCCAATGGCTGGAAATGTTGGGTTTCGTGGTTTGCAACTAGAAACAATTAACCATGGAATTTCTTTGAAAGAACCAGATTAGGCAGTTACAAGGAACGAACGATGAAGCCATTCAAATTGCATCAACCAATGAATTAACCAAAGAGGCTCGTCAGAACCATGCCATTTTTGCAATATTTCTACAGGTCAATACTGCGGAGCCACACAACAAAACAATTCATCCTGACATGAAGGCAATCTTGCATGAGTTCTCAGAACTATTAAAGGAACCGATAGGTCTACCACCCATCAGAGAAGTTGATCACTGCATCTCCCTCAAGGAAGGAATCAAACCTATTAATGTTCGACCATACCGTTATGCATACTATCAAAAGGAGGAAATTGAGAAATAAGTCCATGAAATGCTAAACTCCGGCCTTATTTGACCAAGTACAAGCCCGTTTTCATCACCTGTACTGTTGGTGAAGAAGAAGGATGGAACTTGGCATTTCTGCACAGATTACATGGCACTTAATGCTGCCACCGTGAAGGACCACTTCCCTATTCCTATAATTGATGATATGTTAGACGAGCTCTATGGTGCTTTATATTTCACCAAACTAGATCTTAGAGATCGGTATCATCAGGTACAAGTTATTCCTATAGATATTCTAAAAATTGTTTTCCGTACTCATAACGAACATTATGAATACTTGGTTATGCCATTTGGCTTGTGTAATGCACCCTCTACATTTCAAGCTATCATGAACTCTATATTTTGGCCTCATCTTAGAAAATTTATATTGGTTTTCTTCGATGACATATTGGTCTATAGTCCTACTTGGGACATGCATTTGATGCATGTAAGACAGACTCTGGCGATATTAAAGCAGCATCAGTTCTTTGTCAAAACTAGCAAATGTGTTTTTGGCCAACAAGAGCTGGAGTATCTAGGGCACATTATCACCAATCATGGAGTGAAGGTAGATGAAAACAAAATTGCAGCAATGGTGGCATGGCCACGACCCACTAATATTTCTGAGCTACGTGGGTTTTTAGGGTTGACAGGATATTACAGGAAGTTTGTAAAAAAATTATAGCATTGTGGCGCGGGCTCTCAACAATCTCCTTAAAAAGGGCCAATTCGGATGGCATGAAGAAGCTGAAACTGCTTTCCTTGCGCTCAAACAAGCCATGACAACTACACCAACGCTAGCAATGCCCAACTTCAAAGACGTCTTCACTATTGAAACTGATGCATCAGGTGACGGTATTGGAGCAGTATTAACTAAGCAAGGTAAACCAATGGTATTTATGAGTCGAGCACTTAGGGTGGCAAAAAAATCTTGGTCCACTTACTCCAAAGAGATGTTAGCCATCATTGAAGCTATATGTCTGTGGCGACCATATCTTCTACGCCGAAAGCTTTATATTCAGACGGATCAACGAAGCCTAAAGTATTTGTTAGAGCAATGTATCACCACACCAGAGTAGCAAAAATGGGTAGCCAAGCTCTTAGGCTATGACTATGAGATCACATATTGTCCCGAACGTGAAAATTCTGCAGCTGATGCTCTCTCTCGCAAACAAGGTAGTCCTGTTCTTCACCATCTTTTTTTTCCCTCAGGTTACCTTATAGGAATAAATTAAACAAGCGGCAAAGACAGATTCGTACATGTAGTCCATGAGCCAGGCAACCACGAACCAACTACACAGCCACTATGTGTGGCATAATGGCCTACTTCGTTACAAGGAACGAGTCATCGTCCCGACAGATTCTACCCTACATGCAAAGCTGCTGCATGAAATGCATGACACCAAGATAGGCGGCCACTCTGGTGTACTGCGCACCTATAAAAAACTGGGATAAAAACTATATTGGTCAGGGATGCGTAAATTAGTCCAAGAATATATCAGGAATTGTGTGGTGTGCCAGAAAACAAAGTCGGAAACATTAGCACCCGTAGGTCTCCTCTAGCCACTGCCCGTTCCTTGCCAAGTGTGGGATGACATCACACTGGATTTTTTTTGAGAGGTTACCCACCTCACAGGGCAAGGATACCATCATGGTAGTCGTCGATAGGCTCAGTAAATCAGCTTATTTTCTTCCCCTTAAAACATCATTTTATAGCTAAAAGCGTTGCAGAGAAATTTATGAAATGTGTTACTAAGCTCCATGGCATGCCAAAGTCTATCGTCAGCGACCATGATCCAGTTTTTGTGAGCCATTTTTGGCAAGAGCTCTTCAAGATGTCAAGTACTAAATTGCAACTCAGCTCCGCGTATCACCCACAGACCGATGGCCAAACGAAAGTTGTTAATCGATGCGTTGAACAATATGTTAGATGCTTTGTCCACCAATGGCTAAGAAAATGGAGCTTCTACTTACCTTGGGCAAAATACTGGTACAATACAACGGACCACATCTCAACTGGCATGACCCCTTTTCAAGCACTATATCTACACCCATTATTCCATTATACAATAAAGGACTATCCCCAGTACATGAAGTGGATCAATAATTATAGGACCGAGATGAATTACTCCAACAACTCAAGGTCAACCTTGCACGCTCAATTAATCAGATGAAACAAATCGCAGATAAAAAATGAAGAGATGTGTCATTTGAGGTTGGTGATTTAGTGCTTCTGAAACTACATCCTAATCGCCAGCAAACAGTTTTTAAAATAAAATACCAGAAACTTACCAGCCGCTTCTATGGGCCCTATGAAATTCTGGAAAAAATCGGCCCCATCGCTTACAAACTCCACTTACCAGCAGAGTCGCGCATTCATCCGATATTCTATGTCTCCATACTCAAACGGTACAACACTAACAAGGATGATGGCGAACACAACACAGAGATACCATCATTCAATGAAGATGGGGAAGTCCTACTGATACCACAGGCTGCTATCGATCATCGCTGGATCAAACAAGGCGCCCAAATTATCGAAGAGAGTTTAGTCCACTGGAAATATCTACAGTAGAGGAGGCGACGCGAGTATCCACCAAACAGTTGTTGGAGTTGTTTCCAAACATATTGATAAGCCACGTTGATTAGCAAGGCCCCTTAAGCCAAATCCCAAATATATGTGTTGAAGTTAAACATGAATTGTTAATTGCATGTGCCATGTAGGAAGATTGGAACGTGAATAGTATATGCAGGCGGCATGCAGGTATGTAAAAGAAAGTTTATATACAGGTGGCATGCAGAAGAGTATGTATGGTCACGTAAAGAATGAAAAGATTGTGTTGGGGAGGACTGGGTCACCTACAGGACTGGGTCATTTGCAGTTGCAAACTTTTCGTCACTTTAATTTCAGTTTGTTATAGTTGTTATGCTTGTTGTTTCATACGTGTTACATTAGTTTTTACGTGGGTAATCTCAAATCGTGAGTTACCAGCTTTCCCTTTATTTCGGTTTCCTGTACCGATTTTGCTTATTTAAAGCAGCCAAAAATTATCAATAAAGGCAATCAATCAGTATCTAAAATTTGTGGTACTTTTTCACCCGAAGAGAAACATTGAATATTTGCTGGGCTTATCAGTTAATGAAATCCAATGTCATGTTAGGCATGAACATCAACGATACATTTGGTTTATAAGAAAATGCATATTATTTTCCTTATAAGTGATTGCCAAGTATGATAACTATGTAAACATATTTGTATCTACCATGACTTGAATCAATTTTGTAGTTAGTGATGACAGTTTCATTTAAACCTATCTGATATGATTTGAAAGAGTAAGGTTTTGTAGATAGTTACATTACCTGATATGTAATGAATAAAATATCAATATTTGGATAAATGTTTTGCCATTTATTATACACACACACTCACCCCCTTGAATTTACATGTTACTAGTTTATTTTATGTTAAATAATAAATAGTAATTCGATAATGGATAACCATATGTATTTTTAATAATCTATAAATAATGTATGAATATTTATATTTTTTTGTTGTTGATTATGGATAGGGTATCAATATAGTGGAAATTTAGTGTATCCTTAGTAATATCTGTTGGGGATTCCGGCTCCCCCATGCGCGGATCGGTGGTGTACTGATAGTTGCTCAACGGAGGGATAAAGCACACTGACACAATATTTTACGTGGTTCGGCAAAACCGCCTACATCCACGGGAGAGAGTCATTGTATTAGAGATAGAGAAAGGTTACAATACATACATGTAGAGGAGGAGGATTACATCCACTCTACTCAACTCATCAACTCATCTTTGCTGCACTTGCAGCTGCTGCCATTGTAGCTCTTCTCTCTTTCTCTCTATTCTCTTCACACACTCACGTTCTCTCTCACACCTTTGCTCTCTAAAATCATGCCTCTTTTATAGGCATCCATGGTGCTGCTCCACTTGTTCTTTTGTCAACAAAGGTGGCTGCCAACTCCTACTCTTCTTCAACAATGGTGGCTGCCAATGGTCAATGGTTGGTGTTGTCCATTTTCTACACATGCAATGGCAACAACCCAACAATCACCCCCTTTGCCATTCATGTGGGGCAACTGTCCTCTTGCTTCTTCAGTACAAGCTTGCATTCTGCATCTTTTCCAAGCTTACCATTCTGAGAGCGTCTGTGGCCAAGTTTACAGGTACTCGCCAAACCTTTCAATCACCAGAGTCACCAAAGCACACCTTTTCTCACACAAAAGGATCACTACAACCAGATGGTATGCCACATCACATCTGAAGAGTGTTAACGCTTGTCTCTGGGACACAACATTCCCTTTCGAGCGTATCAACCATGCTCGGTCCGGAATGATTCATCAAGCCTCACACCAAGGCTTACAACACCCCCTCAAACGGAAATTTCTATTTCCAAGTGCGATAGTCATTATCTGAGTATCTCAATATGATCACGAGCTCACCACTCTTCCAAGAGTCTACTCATCCAGGAGTTGCGTCTGCCCTCTGTTCCACTCTAGGA
>Ga0307517_10008807_pt1 | contig 14417 bp, 14 predicted proteins | sample 23_EM_MG_FD_194515 | JGI IMG/M metagenome (GOLD analysis project Ga0307517, IMG submission 194515) | Populus trichocarpa ectomycorrhiza microbial communities from riparian zone in the Pacific Northwest, United States - 23_EM | ecosystem: Host-associated > Plants > Roots > Unclassified | place... | reverse complement strand
TTAAAAAAATTACCTATCTCTAAAGTTTTTCTAACTTGTGTGTTGTTAATGTGTGTTTTTATAAATTATTTTTTAATTGAAAATTCTAGAAATAATATTTTTTATATTTATATTTTTTATATTAACACATTAAAATTATATAAAAAACACCTAAAATATTAATTTAATATTTTTTAAGTAAAAAAATATTTCAAAAACACTTTAAAAAACAAGTTTACTGAAAAGAAATTAAAAGCTAAGGAATTAATCCTTAACCTTCTTAACCTTTGACAAATAAAATGCAATCATAAGATTATCCCAAAAAAAAAACCAAAAAAAGAAAGAAAAGAAAATTATCCAAACTGGGACCAGGTCAAAGGAGGATATTCATAGACAAAACACACAAAGACTTTGGTTTGCTTGTTTGGTAGACTTTGGTCAAAAACTGAAGATTGTTGGACTTGTATTAAAAAATGAATGAGACGTGCAGACTTTACCTTTTATTTCTCTTTTAATTTCGGTGAAGCTAAGCTAAACTTTCTTCTAGTGACGGGCAATCTTTTGTCTTGATGTCCATATAATTTAAGAATGTTTGGTAAGCTTTGATAAAAACAAAGAACATAGTCAAATTTTCGACATCAAGCAAAGGTCCCGTGTCTACTTGTCCATGTTTTTAAAGATTCAACCATTTTATCATATGGGCTTCTCTACCTTTATGGTCACACTTTTTAGCGTTCGTAATCATATAATCAATGACTAAGATGTTTCTTTAGAATTGTTTGTGGTTTTTACCTTGTTGTTTCCTTATTGTTATCTTTCTGTTGGTTGTTGTTTGAATTCATAAAAAAAGAATGTAATATTCTATCTATGGGGCGAATAGTAATGGCGGGCTGTATATGGGACTAGTGTTATTGCTGATGGTCATAAATGGCAGAAATGTGAAACATGCTTAAAATGAATGCTAGCGGAGGTTGGAGATTAAGGTTGGACCAGAGAGGCTTGAACGCAATGAAAGGAGAATTAAGCGTTCTTGAGGGAATTTTAGCAGAAGATTTGAAGAAAATGGAACAGGTTTTTTATGGAAACCTGATAGGCAATTCTTGTGCAGAGTGTCTCAACTGTGATCTCTCTGAAGGTGCCAAATTTGTGCATCAGGTGCTCACCAGTTCAGGTATTAATTACAAGCAAAGTCTATGTGTTTTTTCAATCTTGAATACTAACTGGTTTAACTCTTTGAACTGTTCCTGATTTTCTTCTTCGCTACTCGTGTATTCTTCTCAAGATAATGATTTTCAAGACAGCTTAGGCACAAAAGACTGTTCACGATGCTATAAGGGATTGGTGAAAAGGGTTAGTCCTGTTTCAAGTTCATGCTCTATCCAGAAGGTTTTGAAGAAAGCGGTAAAGCGTTGTGCAGCTCTGTCAGTGGAACTAAACCCAGGAAACTCTCCCGGGTGAGTTGAGATGGAAATTCTACAAAAGAAAGTGGTTGAGTTCTTGAGTTTCTTTCTGATTTTGTATTTAAATATCTTTCAGGAACAGGCGTTCATGGGATAAGTTTTTTGCCAATCACTTGCCTGCAACTATCGTTGTCTGGGCTGCTCAAGAGGCGAAAATAATGCTCAAAGGGGATTTAATTAAACTGATGGGAGGTTTGATTAATTCATCACATTTAATTCTGGAAAATTTTTAGTAGAAGTTGTAAAAAAAGAGACTCTGATTTCGATCATATTTTGCAGGTTTCAAGTTAAATCCTAAGCCTTGTCTTGATACAAACCATGCCGGTTTAAGAGAAGAAAGGGTGCCTGATGTTAATGAAATCACATCTTGCACATTTCGAAGAATTGAAGAGGTATCAAGAGATGACAGTGCTTACTTGAAAGACAGCAATGGTTACAAGGCAAAAGTTACTTTTAGATCAATTTCTGTAATCAGAAGAGCGCTGCCTGAGTCAGAGCTTGGTTGGCCTCTTCTTCCAAGAACCAATCGTTCAGCTCTGGACACGTTGAGAAATTCGGAAGTAGGGAATATGTCACTGGTCGAAAGGAATTCAAATGAAATGAAGATTCCTTCTAATCTCAAAACAGATTATTCTATTGTCAAGGAATGCAAGATTGAAGGGACTGTTATCCAATTGTTTCATACCTCTGAAAATCGGTCAAGAGATGGCAGCAGCAATGGAGAAGATGCGAGATTTGGCTTTAAGCAGGAAGTTTCTTCACATCCAGATTATGTACTTACCAAAAACTCCACACGATCAGGGCCTGGCTGGCCTCTTCTCCGTGTAAAAACTTCTGCATCTTTAGAATCTTTTCAAGAATCTCAGGCTGAAAAATTTTCAGTGGTTCAATGGGTTTCGAGTCTAACCGATCGATCTGAAGAAGCAACTACGAAATTTCAAATTGATTTTGTTTCCAAAGAAGTAGAGAGCTATGTTGAAAACAAGATGCGTGGTTACAAGGATAAGAATATGGGGGCTTGCTTAGCAGCGCCAATGAAGCTGCCAAAGAAGATGGACTGTTTCTTTAAAGTGTGCACGTCTGGCTGCAAACAGTTTGGTTATGAGGAGCTGAAGAGAGCAACTCGTCAATTCTCCTCAGGTTCAATTCTCTTTTCTAATAGCACAACTAGATAAGGCAAGGAGTTGTAGATTCATTTATTTGACAAATTGTTTTGTTGATATGAATTTGTTTTCTACAACAGAGAACTTCGTCGGAGAGGGAGGGTGTAGCAACGTATATAAAGGATATCTCCCTGGAGGTAAGCAAGTGGCAGTGAAGATTCTAAAACAGTACAAGGAAGCATGGAGTGACTTCTCCTTGGAAATAGATATCATGTCTTCGTTAAAGCATAAGCACATTACACCTCTAATTGGCATATGCGTCGAGGATAACCATTTAATTCTGGTCTATGATTTCTTATCCCAGGGGAGCTTAGATGAGAGACTACAAGGCAAGTATCTTTGAGCATCTAGGTTGCTTCTTTAGACATGATGCAGGAATAAGTGTAGTTATTCGAGTGTCAATGGTGATGCAGGTAAGAGAAGGAAGTCTGTATTGCCATGGAAAGTGAGGTTCAAAGTGGCTATTGCGATTGCCGAGGCTCTAAATCATCTTCACAACGAATGCTCTCGGCCTGTTATTCACAGAGATGTTAAATCTTCGAACATTCTCCTATCAAAAGATTTTCAGCCACAGGTACTATTGCAAACAAATTGTTGCACATCAAAACAACTTTTCAAGGCAAAATTTATTCCAAGCACCGTAATCTTGATGCTGTTCTAATTCTATCTATGCAGTTATCTGATTTTGGGCTTGCCATATGGGGACCTGCTGATTCAGCATATGCAATACATAGTGATGTTGTTGGAACTTTTGGTTATATAGCTCCTGAATATTTCATGAATGGGAGGGTCAGTGACAAAATTGATGTGTACTCCTTTGGCATAGTTCTCCTTGAATTGTTAACAGGAAAGAAACCAATCATTTCCAAAGATCTGAAAGGACAGGAGAGCCTGATTAAGTGGGTAAGAGTTTTCCCACTCTCTCTTCACTGGTTGCTGATCTTAGTGATGTTCTTGCTTCTTAGTCCCCCAAAACCACTGTTTCAATGGATGACCTAACAAAATTGATGAATAACCTAATGCAGGCAACACCGTTATTAGAGAGTGGGAATCTAAAAGCTTTGCTGGATCCAAAGACGAATGGAAACTTTGACGTTGTTCAAATGCAAAGAATGGTTCTTGCAGCAACACTCTGTGTCAGACAAACAGCTAGATTACGTCCTAAAATTAGCCAGGTACTAAACAGCGATATAGGACTGTTACAATTGCGATCTCTTCCTAGTTAAAATAACCTGTAAATCACATGCGGTTTTGGTTTAAGAATCCATAAACATCACCAACGCTTCGAGCTAAATTGCCAAGACCTTGCTACAGGCTTCTCTAGAATTTGTTTTGACTAACAGTGGACAAGAAAAATTTGAATTTAAAGATTGTTTGGCCATGCCAATTAAATATTAGAAGCTTAACTTGGTTCAATTCTCTTTGATAACATTTGAGTTCAAGCTAACAAGGACTTTCATTTCAATCATCCCTGCTCCAGATACTTGAGCTATTAAGAGGTGAAAAAGACGAAGGAGAATGGGTGAACAGCTATGCTAATGATTTAAAAAAGTCAAGTGATGAGGAACTTGATGACCTTTTCCTGGATTTTGGCTGCAAACCAGGGCTGGAGACTTCATTTCTGCAATTAAATGATGATGATGCATCACATAGTAGTGTTGATACTGCATCATTAAGTAGAGTTGATGTCACTACGCCAAGTAGGGCAGGACGAAAGAGCCGCTCTATGTTGAGAGACTACCTGAAAGAATCGCAGGGTTGATCATTTTGCTGCATTCCCTTCTTGCTTGGTTCCGATGCAACCAAAAGGTGGCATATAGGATGTGAAGTAGAGGGTTGGTTGTTGACGACTGAAATACACAGTGAGTTCGCCGTAATGGATTTCACTACCGATCTCAGTTTGCACCAAAATAAGAGACTTTTGTTGCATACAGCATTTTTTTCATTCTTTCTTCTATTTTTTCAATGAGAAAGATCCCATTCCCATTCACTACCAATCTCAGTTTGCACTGTGGAACTTAATGGCCTATATTAAAAAGAACTTGTGAAAAACATTTGGAAGATTCATGTGAAGTGAGTAAGGGAGTGTTTATCGAGGCTTAAGAATGGTTTGGGAGGATGATAGTCACCAACGGGTGGCAGCAGAATTCAAACTGGTTCCAAAAGGAGCTAAGCAGAACCGAATTTTGGTTTAACTGGAACAGCACATGTTCTGGGAATGATCCAATGGTTTGATTATATTTGAAGATTTATATGGCTTTAAACTGTCCATAAGATTGACCGTATATGGGCATGTGTTAGATTTGCAAAAGAAAGAATTTTATACAATGGTTGAAAATGAACACAAGATTGTAAAAAGAATAGAAAGGAAATTGCATTAGATGTAGAAGAAATACAAAAACATTACAGTGGCTCACTCAGCTTCTAGCCCCTTTTATCGCAATTCCCGCATTGACACTAACAGTGCCCAACAGAGGGTCATTCATGGACACCTTAACAAAAAAAGCACTGGGCACCATGAACGTCTTACAAGTTCTTGGCCATGCTCTAAGTGTTTTCCTAAACATCAGCCTCGGGCAGGTACTGTGAACGCAGCCTTGACGTAGATTCAGCATGACATGAGACATCACGGCAAACTTTCAATCTTTGGCACCCATGCTTCTTGCTTTGTTGTGTCCCAAAATCAGGATTGTTTAGCTCAAAATGAAAAAAAAAATTCCTTTAAATTCGCAATCAAACCTTGGTAAAGTGATTCTGCTTTCCGCCTCTTATCATCATACATTCTAGACCCCGAAGAAGTTTCAATAATTTGATGCTCCTGAGAAAGAATCCGCTTTCCCATAGTAGAGAGCAACCCTACCCCTTCCCCATCAACAGACGCATCAGGCCCTCTATGCCTTCTCAATGCCAGCTGTATACGAATGATGGTACCTGATTGATCATCATAACAGCTGAAAGATTACAAAATGCCAGCACGAAATGGTAAGACTCGCGCTTCCAATCAATTGCACAAACTCACCATGAGATTTCCCACCATCAGACAAGTAGCAAAGGCTCTGAGAAGACACAGGCTGCTTGTCTTCCTCAGTAAGATCGCTCTTTTCAGCTTTTTCTCCTGTCCTTCTCTCCCTTTACGCTTTTCCGTTTCGACACTCTCCCTTTGGAGCTTTTGTGTGCCGAAATAACAAATTTAGAACAGGAACATCACTTGGCAAAGACTAAAAGAAGTGTCAATTTTCAAAACTTCAAGATTCGGTCAGGCAGCCCAAAGGCACTGGAAGCACCGTGACATTGCATAATCAACCCAGATCTATGCTCGGTGACTGAAATTCAATCTTTCGGTATTGAAGGAAAAATGTTTTCTTTATTTAATCAATGGATAATTCAATCAACGAAAATATTAAAAAGATCCAGGGCATCAAAAAATGTTCAAAGACAGAATGTTTCTGACAGGATAACAAAGAATTACATTCTGAGCGGGTAACATCCACTTGGCTGCTCTAAACCTGTTGTACATAACAAAGAACAAAAAAGAATTACATTCATTTACAAGTTGTACACGCTGGCTGCTCTAAACCTGTCTATCATGTCAATAGTAAAATCTGCACTACAAATTCAAAATTGGCTCCATTAACGGATGCTTCACATCAAAATGGAATTGTATACGGTAAAGCGTAAACATCAGACTCGGGCAAGTAATGTGCTCGTGGCCACAGAGTAGAACTTTCACGACACGAGATATCATGGCGTGCGTTTAGTCTCTTGTTTCCATGCCTTTCTTGCTTTAAGGTCCCAAAAAGCCACTCTTCATCGTCAGAATCTTTAAGCTCAAACTGAAGAGGTGGTGGAACCCAATCCTCAACTAAACCTTTGTATTGTGAGTCAGCTTTCAACGTCTTGCGATCATGAAATCTGAACCAAGAAGTTTCGGAAACAGAGCTCTCCAACTTATCTGAAACTGAACTGCAAGGTATATTTTCTGGTGGAGATGCAAGTTCCCCAGCCTTTGAGTTGACAGTTTCTTGATCAGATAAACGGACAATTTCACTCTGCCCAGAAACAGAATCTGCCCCACCCGAAGTAGAGCACAACCCTTTACTATTGAGAGACACATCTGGCTCTTTATGCCTTGTCAAGGGCAGCCGAATGCGAAAGACATTGCCTGATTGATGATGATAACAACAACTTGAAAATTAAACAAGCCGGCGAGAAATAACAAGACCAATTAAATATACCAATCAACGAAGAAATGAGCAAAACTCACGAGGTTTGTCATCAGTAGTTGTTGAGGAGTCCAGTTTCCTCCTCTTGTTGCTCCGAATGCCATCATCAGACAAATAGCAAACATTTTGAAGGCATACGGGCTCATTGTGTTCTTCAGTAAGACCACTCTTTTCAGCTTCTTCCCTTTTTTCCTTTGGAAGCCTTCCTTTCCCCTCTTGCTGAGACTTAACCCCGTAATAACCAGTTTGGTTACTGTTTTCTTTCCTCTGCCTCCTTCCTTTCTTCTCCTTCTTTGCCTCTCTATAGCTTTCTGTTACAGAAAGCTCCTTTTCCTTTTGGATCTTTTATGTACCATAAGAACAATTTTAGAATAGATGGCCAGGATCAAAGTAGTATGAATTACCCAACTCACGAATTACAAAATCTTCCCACAAAATGAACACTTGCCAAATTTATGTCAAGAAACAGGAAGCTAAGACATTATACGTTAAAATTCATTGCAAGAGGTTAAATCACTTGTCAATTCATGGGCTTCATCCTCAAGATTCGACTCCATACTAAATTGTTTTGCTTTGCTTTCTTGAATTCATCCCACATCCTAAAAATTGACTTTCCAGGAGTAATATTTCTACCAATTTTCTTACGATTCTTTATATTCAAACCCCTAATGACACATGCAAAAAAACCCAATCAAGAATAGGATTGCGGAAGAATCAAGATTGCAATATCTAGACATGGATTAATTACTTAACTTAATTAGTTGAATTAAGTGATAAAACCCTAAAGTCTATAGGTCAAGTCTTGAGGCCGAAGAAGGCTAGCAAGCATTTAGAACACAATTACAAGTGCAGTTTTGCAACGAAAGCAAGTCGAGCATTAGACGCAAAAATCAAACTTGCCCAACAAACCTTAATCGACTCGATCCGGTAGTAGCCCGGAGGCGGGTAAGGGAAGCACCGAGACATTGGTTAATGGATCTGGATCTGTAACTAGAATTACCCACCCAAGATCAAAGGGGTATTAACAAATAAATAAAATCGCTTTTGTTTCTTCGATTTGCTAGAAATCCAGCAGAAAAAACCCGAATCAAATCGAACCAACTCGCGCTAGAGGACTTGAGTCTAGGGTTTTTTAGACGGCGATGCCTCCCAACGCTTTTGGCTATCAGTAATTGGGAAGTACGACGATGGGGTACTCTGTATTTATAGCGTGCGTTCGTCTTTTATGCCGATAATACCCTTGTTGTACATCGGCCACCTGGCATGCTTTCTCTTTTAAGGGATACTATTGGAATTCTGAATCCCACAATAAAAGCTCTAGTAAGACATTATACCTTCACATTAATTATTGTAGTAATAGAGTTTTTTAACCTCAAATAACACCGTGGGTCAAAAAATATATACTTGTTATACACCGACCACCCCCACATGCTATACTACTGACTTCTGGATCCCATGATAAGACTGTATTTGACACTGTGATCAAAATTTATTTTTTTTAAAAAAAAAAATTTATTTTATTTTTTTAAAATTAATATGTTTTTAATGTTTTTTGATCATCAAGTGCTGATGTCAAAAATACTTTTAAAAAAATAAAAAAATATATTATTTTAATGTGTTTTGGAATGAAAAGCACTTTAAAAACACAACCGCAATCACACTCTCAAATATTCTTAGCTCTAGTCCAACATTATTGTTGTGGTAACAAAGTTTTTCCCTTTAATGGAGAGAAAAAAAACTCAAGCTAGTATAATTAAAAAAATAATTTTCTAATTACAAGGGATGTATCTCAACTGGTCAGATTCTGAATTTGTTTCCTAAAGATCACCAGTTCGAGTCCCACAAACCTCAAGTCCACTAAAAGCTTACATAGTTATTAATTTTAGGACCTGTAAGATTAATTAAGTTCCACGCAAGCTGTCAAGAAATTTATGTTAATTAAAAAAAAATCTCAATACATGCATGTCAATCAATAGATGATTCATTTGAACAGAATCGCACAAATAATTAATGGCACGCCATTAATATAGATTATAAATAATTAATGGCACATCATTAATTAGATCATTAATAGACAATTTTATTATTAATGTACATACACGTAGAAAATACATAGTATTCCAGTGGTAGGCGTGTAAGGTTCTTACTTTTCACTTGGCCAACCAAGTTCGATTCTTGACAGAAGCAGTTTCAATTATTTATTTTATCAACTGTAAGCAAACTCCGGTATATAAAATATATGTTTCTTGTTGTACAAAAAACCAAGCAACAGCCTAGTGGTAAAGAGCTGTTATGCTGAGGCGATACCCCACACGCGACAAATCCGACATTTAAATGTTTAGTTTTTATTCAACAAAAATATAACATTTGTGGAAATCGAACCCTGGTCTTCCATCCTAGAGGTACGCCACTTGGCTAGACTTATCTCTGTCGAAAAATCTTGCAATATAGATTATATATAGAATCAATTGTGTTTCAACACATCTAGTGGACTCTTGTTTTTGAATTGCATCAAAACCAAGCAAATATCCGGTAGGCAGTATATCCACTGTAAATAATGCATGACAATTACTTTTCAAGTTTGCATATAACAATTACTTTTGTTTTTTGACACAAAATATGTTTTTTTATATATATTTAATCCTCTTACTTTTTTTGTTATTGTTTGTTATTATTAACATATATATTTATAAGAGGAAGAGTTATAACCTTTAACAATTATTGTAGGATATAACTCTTCATCCTTTTTTTATTATTATTATCTTAGTAGTATAAATAAATTAATATTAATATGGACTAAGTTGACCCAATTTTTTTTTCCCTTCATCCATATATTAAGCACCAAAAACATGTTTAATTTTTAAGCTCAATCCCTAATCATTTATAAAAACACCCATAAAACTCTAAAGAGCGAGAGTTCATTAATGAGAAATTTTATGATGCTCAAAGAATAATTAACAATATTATATTAGTTATGTCATGAGTTTATTTTAAAGAAAAAATATATATAATTAGAAGAAAAAAATTCTATATAGAAATATTCTTATCATTTTTTATAGATTATAAGTTTTATTTATTTGTTTATATATATTTTTTTAAATTAATTAATTAATTAATTAATTAATTAAATGTAACTAATTTGGAACAATAAATTTTTCTAAAACCAACTAACCGTCCGGAGCCGAGCTATTTTCGCAGCCTCAAATTCTCAGAGTTTCTCTCAGGGAATAACTTATCATTTTGGAATATCAAACCCCTGCATCGTGCGCAGTGTTGCTGGCACTGTGCTTTTCTCCGTCACAAATTCCTCTTTGATGCAAGAGGTGCACGCTAAGGAAGCATTGCTGACGGAGAAATTGATACCTCGGGACATTGTTCTTTACCAGTACGAAGCTTACCCTTTCTACAACAAGGTTAAAGACACTCTATTTTCGGCTTTGTAGTGGAGCATCAAGGAAATTTTTTACCTTTTTTCGTTACCTTGAAATCAATTTTGAGGTAAAATTAAGTGGGAATTCCAAGAAAATGAAGAATTTTGAAATGGAGGAAGGTTTAGAAAATAAAGTTGAAGAATTTGCTTCTTTTTTCGTTTGACTCTGTGTTTCTGATTCTACAAGATTTTTCACTAAAAACTAAACCTGTTTGGTTGATAAGAGTGAACGAAGATGAGAAATTTGCTATATTATCCAATTTTTCAGGTTGTATTATGCTCTATTGTCACATTGGGGATGGAATTTTAATCAGGTAGAACCAAATTTTCCAGTGTATTTTTTTTTGTCATCCTAAAAGGCATTCATTTTAGGGCGGGGGGATTTTTCTGTTGTTGGAAGTATCTTCTTACAGACAATGTATTTTAACAAATGTGTGTAGCTGCTTTTCTGTGAAGGTATTTGAATAGGTATATGATTATGCTCTCTAGGATTCATAACCTATCAATTAAGATGGATGCAAGTTTAAAAGGTTGATGGGGGTTGTTGTTTTCAGTCTTGTTGCAGGCTGTAGAGTTGGTTTGAGGGAGGTTTAGTTTGAGATGTTAAGTTACGGGTCCATATCTACGACCTTCAGTATGTTCGATCCTTCAGGTATTTGGGCATTTTCCTCGCCAATTACCATTTTGTTTTTTCCTTCGAGTTTCTATGATGCAAATTAGGAGGTTTGGGAAGAGACCCCATAATTTATGAATCCTACTAAATAACGAAAACGTGGGGAAATCAAAGAAACCCGATTAAAACTCATTAGCTGTAGTTATTACTTTCCTAGTTAGCTGGTAGTTTCCTAGTCAAATTAGTATTTAGTTTCAATTATGTATTAGATCGTTTCCTTAGCTGGATGTTGTGGATGAACGACAAGCTCGAGAAAGGGCAAGATCTCCTAATAGAAGGGGGCGTGGTCAACTTCATGAGGATTCACTGGAGGGAAGCCATAGGATTCATGGGGAAAACCTGGAGACTGAATATGGCAGAGATTTTGAACCTCATCACCATCCAGCACATCATCACATGGATGAATTCCCATGAAACCGTGACAGGCGAGGACTGGAGAATCAACCCATTGATGAGCTCACGAAACGAATGAAGGTGGAGGTGCCTGATTTCTATGGCAAACTGGAACCACATGCTTTTGAAGATTGGTTAACATCCATTGAAGACTATTTTGATTGGTTCACTGTCTCAGAAGACTGAAATGTTTGGTACATTAGAATGAAATTAGAAGGGCATGCACGAGCTTGGTGGGAAAGTGTGGAAGAACAACTACGGCGTACTCGACGCCTACCGATTTCAAACTGGGAAGAAATGAAGGAATGACTAAAGGAAAAGTACTTGCCCATTGATTATGAGCAGATGATGTTTAAAGAAATGCTACAACTAAGACATGGGTCCTTAATAGTGGACCAGTATACAGACCGGTTCCATGAATTAACCGTCCGTAGCAGAATTGTAGAAACTGACCAACAAACATTGGTCTGATATCGTAAAGGACTATGTGGTGAACTATATAAAGAAATGTTGATCGCAAGATTAATCACTGTGGAAGAAGCCTACCAACTAGCATTACGAATTGAGAAGCAGTTAGGAAACGCAACAGGGAAGAAAGTCATGCCGATGGATATGAAGTCAGGACATACGACTAGTTTTTCGGTGCAATGACAACAATCACCACATGACAAACTAGGGGGCTCAATGCTAGGAGAACAGAAAGAGAAAACAAAGATCATAAGTAATGGTCCACAGTGCTGCAAATGCAAGGGGTTTGGACACTATGTTGTGGTATGTCTCATTAGAGATAGGTAACTTGCTTTTATATGTGAGAAGGAATTGACAATAATGGATTATACAGAAGGAGGAGGAACTGAAGAATTTGCAGCTAAAGAGGAACACTTAGATGCCTCACAGGTGTCAAGCTGTGTTATTCACCAAATATTAACAGGAAACAAGAAGGAACTCAAAACCAATTAGGAGTGGTTGCGCACCAACATTTTCCACACACAATTAATGTATATACCTTCCAGTGCAACCTCTCGCTACTCCCGGTAATAACAATAAGTAAATGTTATTAACATAGAATATATGGTTAAACATATGGCTCTTGTGTGGTGTAGGCCAGAGAAATGAACACCAAATTTATGTGCTTTATTTTTTTTACTATGCTTGTAAACTTACATGTTTTATGTTTATAGGCATGATTGATAAAGTTTTTCAAAGGATACATCCAGATAACTCTGTTCTTGACAATAACGAAGAAAGGAAATGGTGCTAGTATTGTTGCATTTCTTACACTTAATTTTTTAGGCATTTACTGGCTCAAAAATCTACATTAGCAAGACTAGATTATATAAACAAGTTATTTGTGTCAGTACTATGGTATCTTGTTCTTACAAATTGCTTGTTGCCACAGATTCAAACATTCTGGTATAATCACATGTTTTCATTTGTTGCTACACTTTGCTTTGGCAAATAATCTTTGAAAATTGATGTTGCAAAAACTTGTGATGTGGGTGGGTAGACAATCACTTAGTGCATGTTTTGTTGCCAAACATATCGATCAACTCCTGAAGTTCTTGAATCATTCGACTAAATCATCACCCATGGTAGGATATTAGGCTTATAGCATTATAATTTTTTACTCGATCCATCTTGATGGTGTTTTGTTTGGTTAAGTTTTTACATCATTTTGTTTAGAATCCTTAGTTTAGCTAACTGTTATTCTCTTATGATCCTCCCTGACAAATTCAGGCAATTTCAGCTTCACTGAGAGGTTGGTAGCTAGTATGCTGTAATGTACTTTATGTCAAAGAAACTGATGAAGAAACATAACATTATTGACGAATGGGTAGAAACTCTAAAAGGTCATGACTCGTGAATATCTTGGTCAGTATTTCTTTTTTCTTCAATGATGATCTTGCTTGGTGTTTAGTGTCAAGATATAAGACTTGGCCTTCTGTCAGAGCCATCAACTGTTCTGTTGTATTTCTTCTTAATAGGTGGCTCTAAACCTAGTTTAGTTGTTCTTGCTGTTTTCGGTGTCCTAAGGCTCATTCAATACCTGAAGTCTGGTAAAGATATGGTGGCGCATACCCGCATTAGTTAGTGGTACTCTCGAATGGAAAATACAGACTGAGGAAGAGGCACATACTATCATGAAGCATCTACTTCGCTCCATAGGGTGTTATGTCTATTCTGTGAGGGTTGGCTCACCAGCCAAACCTTTTCATAATGGTAGTTAAGGTAACAGAATTTTGGTTTAAAAATTTGATATATTATAAATGATAATAATCTTCTTAAAAAATAATATTGGAGTTTATGATTTTCTTTTGCTGTTTTGTATGGAAAAAAGAAATGTCATGCACCAAAATGTTGCCAGTTGCCATGAAGATTGTGTATAATTTGTTCCATAGACAGTTCATGTTCTTGTGGGTTGGTCTATAAAAGCCTCCGGTGGTAAGAGGCCTTGTAGATCATAAAAGAGACTGTTTGTAAGCTGGATAAGGCTATAATCTTGTTATATGATGGGTTTTACTTCTATTCCGACCGTGAGAGTTCTAATTCTGAAAATCAAAGCCCGAGAATTCAAGGAATCCTTGGTATTTTTACCAATCTTTGTCTGTCTTCGGATATGAAAAGAAGTTTCGGTTTTAAAAAAATCATTAAAAGCCTATGACCAATTTTAGAGATTTTCAAAGCAAAATAAAGTGATTTTAAAAATTACAAGAGTAGCTGTTGCATTTACTTTTTTTTTTTCAAAAAAAAATATCCAGAATAATTTTTCTTTTTAATTTTCAAAGGGACTTTCCTCCTCTGAATGATTGAGGACTCTAGGAGAAAAAATGACATAATTTTCCAAATAATGAATGGGGGGAAAAGAAAAAACTACACGGGGTAATCTTAAGCATGATTGTCGAATTTACTTTGGCTTGGTGGGTAGAGTTATGACTCGTTGATCCGGAATCTAATCTAGAATATTTTTTTAATCCGTTTAGAAATCCAATTAAACAAAAGTGGCTAAACAGGTTAACCTAAGATATGATTGATTCTGATTAACTCGAGTGACCTAAATTGTTTTAGTTTTTCAAAAACTTTTTTACCCAAAATAGA
>Ga0307517_10008806_pt1 | contig 14420 bp, 20 predicted proteins | sample 23_EM_MG_FD_194515 | JGI IMG/M metagenome (GOLD analysis project Ga0307517, IMG submission 194515) | Populus trichocarpa ectomycorrhiza microbial communities from riparian zone in the Pacific Northwest, United States - 23_EM | ecosystem: Host-associated > Plants > Roots > Unclassified | place... | reverse complement strand
CTTCGGCTCCATGAATATGACAGGGTTCGGATCTCGGATTGAAGAAATCAAAAGTCCTTTGGCTTGGATTGGCGAGCGTGGAATCACAATCTATCATAAAGGACGTGTCAGGCACGATCACGCAAACGTGAAGTAGGAAGGCATACCTTTAGTCCAGAAGCGCCCATGAAGAATCCTTCAGGACTTTGAGAATGATATAGTCCTCCGTGGCCGACCGTCATGGTTGGTGTACGAACGGTCAGCGCCCCAACATTGAACTGGCCTCCCGATCGGTAGCGATATTTGGCAGCTTCGTTAACAAGTTGATCGAATGCGGGGAGGATGTAGTCAGCGAACTGAATCTCAGCTATTGCGGTTTGACCCATTGCTGCAAACCCAATACCAAAACCCGCTATGCCTTGTCTGAAGAGGGAGGGACAGAATGAGCGAGGAAATTAAGCTCCGGAGAGCAGAAGATGCGCATACAACGTACTCTGTGAGTGGGGTATTGAATACCCGTTCGCGACCAAACTCTTCGGCAAGTCCGAGCGTGCACCTGAACACTCCACCAAAGCCTACATCTTCTCCAAACACGATAGCGGAGTCGTCTTTCGTGAGGATTATGCTCAATGCGTCCCGGATGGCTTGGTATGTGTTCATCTTCCGTGTCTCGCGACCTCCACCAATGTCCGAAGTGGATGTGGGAGCATCGTCCGTCCACTTGATACCTGGGGTCTTGAGCGACGATTCACGAGTTGCGCGGAGGAGGTTCGTCCTGTTGAGGTCCAGCCGACCGTCTGCGGGTGGAGCTCCGGCCGAGGTCGATTCCTGCCGGGAGTTTACCGTTCTCACCTGTGCCGAGGGAATTTAGCAGGAATTTACGGTGCAAAAAAAAAAGGACGACAGACCGATAACCTCGGGACAGTTTTTGTCCAGGACCTGGCAGAGGGGCGCAGCATAATGTTTGTCGGTTGATGGAGGAGTAAGGAAGGAGGAGGATTAGATCCGGCTTCGAGTTGATCTCCTCCAGCTGTTCAAATACCCGACCTGGCTTCTCAGTCTCCGACACCTCTCAATATCTTTGGCTAGACGACAAAGGATCGTGGCGGATGGAGAACGACTCGACATTCGTCGCTCCGGAGGGCGTGTACTCCGTCATCGAGGAACACAGACCATCCGCCGTTAACCCCCACGTAACCAACACCAACACCCCGCCAGCATCATACCCCACGAAACTATCGACTATTCTTATTAGGTACCCCGCACACAATAAGGCGAGTGGGTCACAAGCGTTCGTTCAGCTGCTTGGGGGAGGGAAGGAAAAGGACGCGAAGAAGGACAAGGGCAAGCCTGACGACAAGGACAACCATCTCAAGCCCCCCGCCAAGGACCGTGAGGACGGCGTCAGCCTCTCTAGTAGCGATACCCAGGAGGACGCCGGGAATGCATCCCCAGATCTCTCTGCGGGGAACCCTCCCGCACCCGAGGTCGGGAACACTCCCGCCCATGAACATCTAAACACCATCTTCTCAACCCATTCATCCTCAAATGTTGCCAGTGGCAAGAAGAAAGCCAGCACCCGCCCGAAGCACAGCATCCGCACCACCTCATCGACCTTCGTCTCCAGGGTTCAGACCGCAGAGGGATTCGCGAAACACCTGCAGTCTCGACAGGGGGAAGTTACATACGTGTTTTATAACCACCTCAAGAGCTTTGTATGGACAGAAGTCGGGAGTAAAGTCAAGGTTCGCCCATCCCCTAACTCATTATATACCCTCGGGACCGCTAAGAAGCCATCATTTTTCCTGGGCCAACGCAGGAGCCACTTGTTCGGCTGTTCTTCTCTGCCTACCCAACGTGCCACGACGTCAATCCCGCCACGGCGTCTCCGGACCGAATGGATATCATTATCGGTTTCAATACTGGGGATATCGTCTGGTTCGGTATGTCAGTCCATCCGTAGTGTATCCTAACCGGAGCCTTACACTTCCTTGGTGGTGAACAGACCCGATCTCAAACAGGTACTGCAGGTTAAACAAACAGGTCTGTCGTCCCACACAAATCACCCTTCCATCTGATCGGGCTGTCGTTGATACCATTTGATGCTTTGATTGGGGTATTCCAGGGTCGTATCTCTAGTTCACGGTGTACAGCTGTACGCTGGGTACCCTCATCCCAGACGCTCTTTCTCGTGGCACATGCAGACGGGACTGTCATCGTGTACGACAGGGACCGGGAAGACGGAGCCTTCGTCCCTCAGGAACCCAGTCTGTCTTCTACCTCTGCCTCGACACCCTCGAATGGCAGCGGTTCCCTGTCAAATTCATCACAAGGGGAGTGGAACCCGCTTGACAGTATACTCGTCACGTTACCTCCGTGGCATCCTGTATCTGTCGCAAATAGTGCGGGAAAGTCGGATCGGGACAAGTCGGCTAAGAACCCAGTGAGCCACTGGAGGGTGTCCAAACGAAGTGTCATAGGTTAGATGTTCATGGTGGGCTTCTGGAAGCGGCGCTGACATCTACTAGATTTCGTGTTCTCGCCGGACGTGAAGTACGTTGCGGCGATCTCTGAGGATGGCTGTCTACGGGTAATCGATGCTATGGCAGAGCAGTGAGTTTCTGTCAGAACCTCTGGGGGACTATCGTTATGGATCAAATCCCGTCAGGCTTGTCGACTGTTATGCCTCATATTTTGGTGCACTCACAGCTGTTGCGTGGTCGCCCGATGGCAGGTTCATACTGGTAAGGATCGAATACGAATCTGGATACGTTCTTATTAACGTCTTCGGATAGACCGGCGGTCAGGATGACCTGATAACAATCTACTCACCCTGGGAACAACGAGTAGTCGCCAGGTGTCAGGGACACTCTTCTTTTGTCTCTGGATTAGCGTTTGACGAGATACGGTGCGATGGGAGGACATACCGGTTCGGAAGTGTTGGAGAAGATAACAAGTTCATCTTGGTATGCCATGGTTTCACTTCCGCCTCCTCGTGACTGAACGCGTGCTTTAGTGGGACTTTTCGAGCGGATCACTCCACAGGCCAAAAGTTCGTCTCCCTTCACGTGGGCCTCTGACTTCGTGTAGCTAATTGCACGATCCCAGGCAACACATCACCAGAGACTTTCTATGGCCTCCAGCCTTTCCTTGGCCGTTCGCCGTCGGGGCGACTCAATCGTGAACCTCCCACCTGGTGGACTCGTCGACAGCAAACTCCCACCGCTTCTACACTACCACCCATCCCCATCACGAAACGAGGTGGCAGTTGTCCAGCCCGTCCTTGTCAAGGCATTTGACGCAGACCTTCTGACTGATGTGAAATTTATTTCGAATGCGGTGGTGACAGCAAACAAGGGAGGGTTGATCAAATACTGGGTGAGACCGTTACCTGCCACCAGGAGGTCACCACACCATACATCGACCGTGCATACGGGCCCTAGTGCGGGTGCTTCTAAAGGTGTCGATTTGCCCCCGATTAGACAAACCTCAGGAGGAGTGATTTCCTTGGGAATCTGAAACCCCAGGTGCATCAGCAATATTATACGGGACCTACTTATGACCCCCTTTTTGTTCACGTTGATTTTGCGTAATATCTAGACAGGCGAGAGGGGTAACTTATTTATCGCCCATTGTTTCTGTCATATCCATGTAGGTAGTTATCTTATTCCCACCCTGTAGACCTAGGCCTGTTGTTCTAGTGTGGACCTGCGTGTTGTCATCGCTGTTTGTACCAGCTTCTGCCATGCTTGCTGGGGAATGCGGGACAGGGACGCTTGTTATTTACATCAAGGTTGACATGATATACATGCACGCTTTTCCCCACCTCACCCTCGCGAGACTATTTTCCCGGTGACTCGTATCCACGCGCTTGGGTTGACCTACTCGGGTGTAAACTTTGAGACGAGGGATTGAGCAACGATTGAGTGTATCGTTGCACATCGCTCCTGGCAAGCCACCATGCACTATTGGTTCCACGGTTTAGGAAACGGTACCCGTAATTCGGTGGAACTGACCTCAAGGCCTTGTTTCGGGGACATGGTCCCATTTTGCCAGACGTTTGACACTACGTTCAGAGCAGGCATACACGCCAATACCAATGTACTTGCGCCCGCGGTGGCTTCTTCGTGATTGGGATCGAGCCAGATCTCTTCACCCATCAATGTCTACGATCCCGAGGGGCTCTTTAAGCTCATGAGCAGGAGTCGAGTCAGGGATTGACTTACCGCTGCGCAGGACATCACAAGCCCCAGCATCTCAATGCCCGCATCTGCAAGAGCTGTACTGGCTGCAACGGTTCCTGTGGCCACACAGGAATCAATCCCATCGTTCTCGATGATAGTCAGGAAGACGTCGATGGTGGATTTGGGGAAAAGTTCGAGGCGGATGCTCGGGACGAGAGATTGGTGGATGAGGACTGCTATCGAGCGATCTTCCGCGTCCTGAACCATGAGGGCTCATGAAAGGTGATTGAGTGAGTAAGTGAAGGAGACGTACTCGTATCGGTGCGCGACGCCTGTGACAGGAAAATGGGGCAAATTTCACTTGCACGTTCAGGCGGCCACGCTCGCTGTAACCTGTGCTTTTGGACTGGCGGGGACCATACCTACACTACGCCGTTTAGTCTGTCGCCACAGCGCTGGAAGGCAATTGGCCATGCACGTACACCGCACACGCAATCTTTGTCCGTTCAGTTTCGATGTAAGCCGAGCCATTTGCTTGGGTGATCAGACCAGGTTGAAGAACTGTTGATGCAAGGTAAGCAAAGGTGGTTAGACCACCGAGGCTGCATGGAGACTGAAATGACCTACAGATCGGTCGTATATCATGAGGTTGTCTCGATTGCCTCGGCTTTCCAGGACGCCACTTCGTCTCATCCTCGCTGTCATCAGCAAATACTGGCGAGGAACTCTCCTCGGGGCCATTTATCCGTCGTCGGTCAAAGTTGGTTGACATTTCGAGGGACTGGGCGACGGGATTTTGGCTGGCGATAATTCGTGGTCACGTGAAACCGCGATCTGCGTCCGTTGAGATCATCTTTTTCAAACTCCGACCTATCTCGGCGCCGGATCCCCAGACCCATTCCCCAATCCCTTTCTTCCAAAGACCTCCATCTTCATAGTAACTCGTATCAACAGATGCAAGCCCAAGCCACAAGGCCATCGGCAACGCGTCTGGAGGTAACGATGGACCCACAGAGAAGCTTGATTGATGCTAATCCCCTACCAAGGCAACGCTCACGGCAGAGCAGAGTCTACAGACTGTGCAGACTTTGTTACAAGCCGGCCTTGGGTGTATCATGTACTTAAGGTGAGCCGGCTTTTCTCCCCGGCTTTTTCTTTCTTTTGCTCACACGGGGTGTAGAGACTTGCTCCCAGAGGACAACTTTAGTGAAAGTGCGTGCTACTCTCCAAACCTACGGAGTTCTTGTGAGACTCAACGACGCGCTCCAGGTTACCTGACCTCCTCGAGTGCTCCGGGTCTCTCGAATGAACCCTCACAAAGTGGCTCTTTTTCTTCTCCAACTACCCCGAAGCAGACTGTTAGCAGTTTTAAGATTAGATCCATTAAGCGCGGTTTCACGGACGAGGCAGATCAGTTACTCAATTGCCTGGTACTCGTTCAAGCCCCATAGCCTCCTTCTTCTAATATTCTTTGCTTCAGGAACGCGGTATCTTCGATGCCGTAGAACGCCAGTACCTCAAAAGTTTTGTGTTCGCGATTTATCTTGTAAGCAATCATTTTCAACCAATTGTGAATATCTGGTTGATTGTCCTGGTTAGGACAATAACAACCCGAACAAGTTGGGTTTCAGCGCATATAATCAGGTTCTCGCTCATATATGTGCTTCTAGTATCGTGGAATCATATACGTTCAACTTCAGTGTAAGTCGGATGGCTCGACCCCAGGCCCTTCTAATGCCCATTTCAGTACTTCGAGGTTCCTGGTACCGACATCAAGGTTCCGGTGATGAGCCTCGGGGAAGATCTCATGAAGATGTCACTCAACGATCCCGTTCATGTTGTAAATAAGCCCGTCAGGTCCCCAACGCTCGGGGAAGTCAAGAAAAGTCTTAGAGTGCGCGGAGAATTACTTTTCGGAATCCCAGCTAATTACCATCTTATAGTCTCTTGCTAGGCGGCTGATCCACGCGGCAAATCAAATGGACGAACTTCCGAGTTCGGATTTTTTTCATTGTCTCTAGCTGGCAGCTGCTGATTCTGAGTGTAGAACGTCGTTTTGCGGCCTTCAAATTGTTCTACTATGACCATACTCCAGATGATTACGAACCCCCTCATTTTAGGAAGGGCGATGCGGATACAGATCGATGGTATTTCACTACCCATGATATGACAGAAGTCCCCGAGCGGACGGACGTAGGGAGACTCGAAACGGGTTGGCATTCGTGAGTTCATACAACCATTCTTCAAGCCGTTGCACTGGAGACCTTCTTATGATAGGGTCGAGGTCCAAGTCGCATCGATTACTAGCTTCCTACCCAGTTCCGACAATAACAGAGGGGAGTACTTGGGGACGGTTCGCGGGCCGGGAATCCCCTCTTTCCTGACGCCTCTCCAAGAATCTGAACTCCGTAGGAAGCAAGCCGAGGCACAGATCAGAGATGCTGAAAAAAGGAAAGTGATATTCGAGGCGGATCCTTCGCTAGCCGCGGAGATCACCAGGGAGGTAATCGACCCAGAAGTACCGCTGGGTGTCATGGACAACGAGGGAAATATCGTTACCAAGCCAATGGACGTGACTCCTGCCGTCGTAACGTCTGGCGGGAGAGTGGTTTCAGAGGAGAGAATCATCGACGCTGGTCACGTCGAGAAGTGTGTAACGGACGTTCGCGAACTGGTGGGTAACTTACTTCAATTATAAATGACCGTTGTGACCTTCGTTCAGGCTTGTTCGTCCTATGAGATTGACATGGAAAAGACGCAGACATTACCCTCGACTCAGCCGATGAATGACGAGGGAACGGAGGAGGGTTTAGAACCAGTCCCTGTGACCCAGACTTCTACCCTCGCAGGCATTAGTCACGGGGTTAAAACCCAAATTCTCAAGAACATGGTCGATAGTTTACCCCCAAGCAGTCAAATGAATGAGTCGGAGATGTTGGGTTTGTCTATCCTCTACACACTAGCCGGGAATGATCTCATTCAACCCCACAGACCTCGAAACCCAGAGACAGAGTATTCCTCGCGAGGGGTCGATTGAATCACTCACCGCTGACCAGTTGATGAAAATGAATTCGGTCGTTGCTGATCGTGGGTTAGATTGTTATTGTGAAGTTGACGTACTTCCCTTCTTGTGCCTTGGTGTTTTCGGTTGAGTCTAACTTGGAGTCCCAGCTTGAAGATACAGATTGCTGCTGGTGCGATCGCTGCGGACGCTGGTATCATACCTGGTAAGAGGCTCTAATGCGTTACAGAAACGCGGACGGCGATTGACAGTAACCCACCCTCCCAGGTGTATGGGGTCCGTGAAGCAATTTGTTCTTTACTCTTCCGGTACCAGACAAACACCATGCTCACAGATATCATGGCGCGCGAGACAAGCGAATCCCCAACAGCTATCAATGCCTTGATTGTAGGATCCGCTCCAATGAGAACTGGGTCATGATCGCGATACGCGATCAGCACTCAGCCCTAATCACAGACTTTAAAAAATTCGCAATTTTCAGGTATGGGATTTTCCACAAGCCGTGGGGGCTTGGCTGAATCTGAGGCGTGCAGGCGTGCAATAAAGATGGCCGAGGAGATAAAATCCTTCGACTCCGATCATCTGGAATTTACGAGGAGGATAGGATTTCCGCAACAGGTTGCAAGAACATTGTTTAGGCGACTGCAGGACGAGGGTGAGCCCACTCTCACAGGTTTCAAATATGACCGCCCACCTTTCGTGAAGGATTTGTTGTGCAGGTGGAAACAGCCACCGATGAACTGGGGCTAACGGAGACCCAAAAGCCGGTAACAGGCAAACGAAAGCGTCGACGCGCCGGGGCGGGCGCCAAGTACAAGTTTGTTGCGGGGATAAAAAGATCACAGAAGTACAAGGAATACTTTGACCCCGAGCGGGACATCGCAACGCGGTTGGCACGGTTGGACGGTTCGGTACGTTCAGCTTAGCCGTTGCCACCGACTCGCTAAACCTCAAATGTGGTATTCCCTATAGGGTGGATCGGATGAAAGATCGTCAGTTGATTCCGGGGACGGTTGTGGGATGCTCACACTTTATGATAGGACCAGCAACTCTGGTGAGAGGGTGGACGCTAACGACGGTCGAAGCCAAACCCAACCGGAAACTCAACCGGTCGCCAACATCGAGACGAGGCCAAAGCGGAAGAGCCGCGAAGAGCAAAATGGACGTGCGAAAAGGATGAAGGTCTCTCTTGGAGATGCTATGGATCTGGGCGATTAACTGGACTCTGAATGCCTTGTGCTGTGGTCGTGCTGTGCTTTCTGCTCTCTTGCGCGTTTCTCCTGTTGCTGTCTCTTTCTTGTGCCAACGGACGTCTAAGTCTTCTGCTGTGTTTTCTTGCGCTGTACATATCTCCGATCGAATCACCAATCACAAGGAGGAATGCGTTTTTGTCAAGAAAGGTCCCTTCCAAATTTCTGGAAGCGACAAAGGGAGTCTACGAAGGCACAACTACGTATTATAGGGTTATCGACATATAACGAGTGTACAACCATCCAGCCAAAATAAATTTCCCCAGCACCACTCAGTACAACGCCTTTGCGCCCTCCATGCTTCGGCGAAGGCCGTCGAGGAGTTCTAAGTTGGCCCTCCTGGTCTGTTCGATCGAACCGGTCAAGGCATGCTCCCACCAACGCTCGGCAGGGGGGACATCACGCCAGCCCCCTCTAAGGAAAGCTTGAATAGCCTCGGGATCGCTGGTCAACCCCTTGACCTTGTGCCAGTACGGGGGAGGGTTTTCGTGGGAGTAGGGAGTATCGGTCGATGATTGGGTAATCCCGTTCATAACCAACGCGATCGCAGGGGGGACAGTGATGCGACCGTACTTAAAGCAAGTCTCGGAGATGGCAACACAGTTGAGCGTCGAGCCGTCCGGGTCCTCGGAGCGTAATCCAGCGGCAGCAACGATCTCCATGGTGGCTGGGGAGAGGGAAGATTGGTCGTAGGACGGAGTGTTCGTACCAACGGCAGGAGTGTGTAGAATTGGTGCCGGAGCAGAGTTGGAGGAGGGCTGTCGTGGTTGGCTCTCCCTATCCTTGGTCCCAGCCCGGCCCTTTCTCTTTGTTGGACGACTCACGAAACGGTGGATGATGTAGAGCTGTCAGAACGATGATGTTAACACCAAGGCCAATCCCGATGAACCCGTGAGAGTTCGGTGCACTCACCCACTTCCCATCCCAACTGGCAATATTGGTGCGAATTTCGTAATTCGAGAACATCGGGATCTCGCGGTAGAAAGAGAAGTGGGTCCCACCGAGTGCCGTCCATCCACCTGTTTAATTGTTTTCGAATATCGGAACAATCAGCATTGTCGGCGATTGACAGGCCTTGCCGGACGAAAACTTACCAACGCGATAGAAGTTTGGGAAGGAGACTATTGCGGTAATCATGCGGGCTTCATCGATAACCTACCAAATGAAGGTCCGTTCAGAGACTGCGGCAGACAAAGAGGGACGGACATTCGTGGAGATACCTTTGGATAGGAAGAGTTACTGAGATGCAGGTTGTAATCTGATTCGTCGGGACCCGCGAACTTCTTAATAACCGTACCACAGTCCCATGGCTCTGTTTTAAGCATCTGAGGGGCGTTCTTTTTACGATGCCAAGTCGTTGTAAGCACATACCTGAGCCAATTGGAATCAGTCTATCCAGCCATGCGCTCTCGAGCTTCTTCTTTGTCTCTCTTGGCTTTCCGAACAGCGTAAGTTTGTAAAGCAGGAACCTGATCCTGATGCTCCAGATGTGTCTAAATATCTTATCTGCATCGCGGGACGGTTCAGTGACCAACGTGCCTACAGTAAGCGGGGCGGCGGTGACTTACAATGCCAGGTGAACGGGAATGAGTTGATGTTGATGAGGACAAGGAAGCCCATGAAGTACATGAACGCTTTGGAGACCCCGGGGAACAATCCCGCCGCAGCGTTGCTGAACTTGGAAAGTATCGGAAGCATAGCGTTGAGTGAAGGCACCCGCCCTGCCCTGTTCGCGACTCGACTCATCGTCGTTGGTATGGTTGGGTGTCGTACGCCACGTGGGAATCTAGGCCGCTGGGGTTACGGTGCCGTCGCTGTGTCTAGCGCGAGCGGAGCCAGGTATTGCGTAGAGTGGGGATTGCTGAGTAAAGGAGTGTCGGGCGTCTCAAATCGCATGGCCCTGCCTGTCCAATAGAGTCTAGACAGCCCGATAGGGTCCGACGGTGAGGTGTGTCGGGGCCCTGCCCTAAAGCGGCGCCGCGTCGGTCGATAAAGAAATTCCAGCATGTTTTTTCTTCCTCACACCCCCGACGCGCTCGACTGTTGCTGGATCTCGCCCGTGGTCTGGCGATAGCGTGTTGGGGCCCTCGCAGTAGATGAAGTAATGGTGCATGGCATAGTTTGCACCTCCGTATCTACCCTGCTTTCGCTTGTGTTTCCAAGATTGTGGGGCTCGTTAGAGTGGTGTACATTCTCCATCGTAGACAGCAGAACTATACACATCCTCGTCTTTCCGGAACGAGTCTGAACGCAAAGTTTGTGCAGGTGTTGTTGCCGTGTCAGATATAAACAAGGCTTACGAGTCCCTGCAAGTCACCCCCATCTCTCGATCTCCAATGCCCTACAAACTGTCGGCATCTTTGGCTTTGCACTCCTCAGACGTGCGTGTCCCCCTTTGCACCGTCTCATCGTGTTGACCGGAGCCCGCTGAGTCCATCGAAACAGGTCCGCGCGCTCGCATCTCCTACCAATGATCTGATACTTTCCGCATCTCGAGATACCACCGCGATCTTGTGGCAAAAACCCAACCCGTCGGCCCCGTTCGAGCAGGAGAGGATTTTCAGACCTGGGACAGGATACGTGAACGCTGTGACGGTTGTCCCACCGACCCCGGATGCTCCAAAAGGTGTGTTGCCCGTCCAGTCTCCAATCTCGTTGAGATGGTTGTGACGGAGAACCGAGGCGGGGGCGGGAGTTCTTACGTTTTTCCGATTGATTTGGAACGCGTGCAGGCTATGCAGTCACGGCTGGTCAAGATATGGTTATCAACGTCTACCGATTGGACTCCCCACAAGAAGAGCCGATGTATACCTTGATCGGTCACGAACACAACGTCTGCGCTTTGCACACCGCCTCCGATGGCACCATCGTCTCCGGGTCATGGGATAGGTACGTAATTGGGTGGGAGGGACGGTTCAGCTTACTTCATACGGGCTCCACAGCACGGCCAAGGTATGGAAGGACTTCAAGTTAACGTATGACCTAAAAGGCCACGCCCAGTCAGTCTTGACTGTCGTGGCCATCGACGGGGAAGAGTTCATCACCGGTCAGGACGCGTTATGTTTGGCTTCCCCCACCTAACTGATATAGGAAATACAGGATCTGCAGACAAGACAATCAAGCTCTGGAAGCAGCACAAGGCAGTGAGGACGTTTGTTGGACATAAAGACGCGGTCCGTGGCCTTGCCCTTGTAACTGATATTGGGTTTGCGTCTTGCTCCAACGACAGGCAAGTTCATCGCGACCAGTTTCTGCACTTCATCTACTAATCGACGCAGTGAGATACACGTCTGGACATTAGAAGGCGACCTTGTTTACTCCCTGTCTGGACACACGTCTTTCATTTACGGCCTTTCCATCTTGCCCAACGGTGATATTGTTTCTTGCGGAGAAGATCGGTCTGTACGCGTTTGGCGAGGTGCGGGTGTTCTTTTACCGAGTCCTCCTGTCTAATTCTCATTTGGACACAGATGGCGACTGTATCCAAACAATTATCCACCCTGCAGTCTCCGTGTGGGTGGTTTCATCCCTTCCTAACGGGGACATTGTGAGCGGTTGCAGCGATCACGTGGTCCGAGTCTTCAGCGTCGCGGAGGGGCGGTGGTTACCAGAGGCGGACCTGAAGCTCTATGATGAGCAGGTTGCCAACCAGGCGTTACCCTCTCAACAAATCGGCGATGTGAAAAAATCTGACCTGCCTGGACTGGAAGCTCTCAATACCCCAGGTGGGTTATCCAAGGTCTTCTGGACCTCCCCACTCATCGCTAACGAGGTCAATAGGCCGGAAACCTGGCGAGACGAAGATGGTCAAGAACGGGGATGCCGTCGAGGCACACCAGGTAGAACCCGCGGTCTATTCAATTGTGAAGTAAGCTCAACCTCGGATACAGTGGGATGCCGCTTCGAACCAGTGGACCAAGGTCGGAACCGTCGTCGATGCCGTTGGATCAGGAAGGAAGCAGCTGTATCAAGGCCAGGAATGGGATTACGTGTTCGATGTGGATGTACAGGATGGAGTTCCACCATTGAAACTCCCGTACAACGCCTCCGGTGTGTCATGTCTGCGCATTAACCTCTACGATTTCCCCTGAAGTTGGTTTTAGAGAACCCATGGACCGCCGCCCAACGATTCTTGCAAGCCAATGAACTGCCGCTGTCTTATCTGGATGAAGTAGTCAGGTTTATCGAGAAGAATTCTGCTGGAGTTTCCCTCGGCGGAGGGAGCCAGTACAACGACCCGTACACGGGTAAGAGTTCATTATGGATGTATTTTGAGGTGTTCCTGACATTCCCCGCACTTATGAAGGCGCATCACGATACCAGCCAAGCAGTGGGAGCGTGCCAAGCTCGAATACCGGAGTCGATCCTTTCACTGGGGCTTCGCGATACCAACCCACTACGAACACCTCGGTCCAGCCGTATAGCGGAGGAGGCGATCCCTTCACCGGGACCGCAAGATACCAACCGTCGCCTGCACCATCCGGTCCCACTCAAAGCGGATTCTCGGACCCGTTCACTGGGGGTAATCGATACCAACCTTCCCCTTCTCCCGGGTTCACCCCTGCACCGTCCAACCCTGCTACACCAGCCCCAGGCCCGAGTAACGTCATCCCCCATGTAGGTTCGAACACTCGTGAGGTTTGTAGACCGGCTCAACTTTGCCAACCCAGAAAACGCCAATCACCTTCAAGCAATGCAATATTCCTGCAATGCGGGCTAAGTTGACGGAGTTGAACAATGAGGTCCAGAAGGAGATCGTGCGTGCCCCCCCCAAATCACTTAGTTACTGGCGGGAACTGATATTTCGAGGGAACAGTCGACTTCGACATTGGCTCTGCATCCGGAAGAAGCAGTACTGTTCATGCAGATGTTCGATTATATTGCAGCAGTGAACGGGGGGAGGAGAAGCTCGGGGCAGACTGTACCAAACGAGCAGCACATCGAGGCATTGATTCACGTTTTGGATAGGTGGCCGGCCATCAACCGGTTCCCTCGTGCGTGACCGCTTCTCCAAGCTTCCTTCCCAGGCAACATCTCAATTCCGTTTTAGTGCTCGACCTCGCCAGGCTAATCGTGGCTTTTGCTCCGCAGTCACTACACACGGATACAGTGCTTGGTGATCGATTCATGGACGCTCTCCTGAGAGCATCGGATTGGGATGAGCATTGGACCCCGCCGATGACAAAACCAAAGGAGAGGAACATTCTGTTACTACTTAGGACTATTGCGAATGCACTCCAGGAGGGTGCGGAATTCGAGAAGATTACCTGGGCCCTAAAGGTACTTGTAATTTTCTTCGTCATCGGGAACATGACGCTTACCTCGAGCGATGCCCCTACCATTTCCGTAAACAGATGTTCTCACTCGCAGAACCTCTTCCGAATGAACTGTTTACGACACCCCAAAGGATAGTTGGTGCAACCCTCCTGTTGAAGTACGTCGACTTGCTACGATCACGCTGCGCGAGAAGATAACCTCAGCACTAGCTTCTCTTGTTTGGCACTGAACGCACCGCCCGAACCTACTCTGCGATCCATGGTTTTTGTTTTGATGATGGGAGTATGTGTTATAGCTCTATCCCTCATCCCGACCATTGTCGCTCATACGATCGCATAGGCGATTACCAACCAACCAAATGATGCCGAAGCAATGTACCGGGCGTTAGTCGCCCTCGGGAACATACTTTACGCCGCCAGGCAGTTCAACACTCCGCTGCCGGCGGAAGATGTCGCACGGGCTAGGTCGACGCTTGAAGGCATTGAGAAGCTATCTCTCCCCCCCAGGTCTGGCCAATCAGCAGTAGATCTGGCTGCGGAACAGCGAAAGATTGCGAACGTGGCAAAGGAAATCTTGGGTGCGTTATAAAAGCGCGTGGTGGGTTTGCCGAGGTGACCAGAGCCATTGGACTTGTGGTGCCTGTAACATTTTGGGTGTACGGAAATACTTGTGTTGTTTGATTTGGTACTTGTGGATACTAGGACGCGC
>Ga0307517_10008805_pt1 | contig 14420 bp, 14 predicted proteins | sample 23_EM_MG_FD_194515 | JGI IMG/M metagenome (GOLD analysis project Ga0307517, IMG submission 194515) | Populus trichocarpa ectomycorrhiza microbial communities from riparian zone in the Pacific Northwest, United States - 23_EM | ecosystem: Host-associated > Plants > Roots > Unclassified | place... | reverse complement strand
AAAATTATATACAGGCTATGCTAGAAATCGAGAGGGTGAAAGCGGACGAAGGTAGGCGTCTGCGTAGTGGGACCGGCAGGGTGCGGACGATGGTAAGAGTCCGCGAAGGGCGCCGGCAGGGTGCGGACGAGGGTAAGAGTCCGCGAAGGGCGCCGGCAGGATGCGGACGAGGGGAGGAGTCCGCGTAGAGTGTCGGTAGGGTGTTGCAAGCATTATGGGGCGTCCCCGGACGAATCTAGGCCGTCGGTCGGCCAGAATCTGGCAGGTCTACTCGAGAGACCCCCGGGCGAGAAGAGACTGAAGGTGGGTGTTCGGACGGAATCAGGCCGTGACAAGTGCGCCCGGTGGTGAGGACGGGAACAAGGGTGTTGGGAGGCACCAGGCGCAGGAGGTGCATTCCTAGGATGCCCGGACATTCAGGACGTTCAGGACGCCGAGGACGCAAAGGCGGACGTTTAGGACGTACGGAACGAATGGGGCGGACGCACGCCGTCCGGACGCGGGCCCTATCCGTCTGGAGTAAACGTTTTTTTTGCTGATGTGACGAGGTTTCCACACCATCAGGAATAATGAAAGCTCAGACCGATAAGTTGGCCATGGGAACAAAAGGTGTGGTAGAGAGTTTTCAGGGTCTACGGGTGTTCGCACTCAGGTGAAGTTCACAGAGTTGCGGGCAAGGTACTTAGTTAGTATAGAGTTAGCATGTATACCGCGATTGCTCAGACACGGAATATAAATATCGAAGCATCTTCGCTGCTATTAGACACAACAAGCACGGAGAAGAGATCTTATCAATATAATAAGTTATCTACACTTTTATATCGTTACCAATACTTCGACTATCTATACCGAAGTGAATATTATATCTAGCCTACATTACTCGTGTCTTCTTAACGAGTTCTCCGATATAATTACGATTAAGGTCCTAGCTGTCGGAATACCTCACGCCAAAGCTACCACCTAACATCTACAAGTTAGAAGCTTAAATTTAACCCTAACCTGCTAGTGCCCTAGTTTGCTCGCACTCATCTGTCATCCACCCCCTACCAACATCTTGTTTCTTTTTCATCACCATCACGGCTCAATTCCAATAAATTCAATGATGCTCACAAATTTCCTTTCTGCCAGTAAAATCAGCCAGAGCATGCAATGGATTTCACTCAAATTCCAAACCATTCCGGTAAGATATTTATGAACCACTCAACCTGAATAAGCTTTACTAACATGTTTGCTGAGCAAGAAACAGGGGAAGAATGTGCCTAGTTCTAGTTACACACTCCTTCTCAAAGCCGACAGTCTTGCCTATCGTCCTGCTATGCCCTACAGTTTTCATCCCTGTCTAATTCTAGTCAAGCGTGGCTATAAATCGAAATCGGGAAATTTTTCATTTGCCGAGCTAACTGCCATGTACACTGAGCACAAGGAACATATTAAGGCCATTGAGGCGGCCTGGTATAAGCGCATCAAGCAGATGGATGCTGAGAAGAGTGCTGAGAAGGACAAGCTATATCGTGAAATGAATGATCATGCTAGGGAAAATAGCCGCCTAGAGGTAATTTAATCTCATGGCCCCTGGGAGTTGCTTCTTTAACATTTTCATAGGCGGTTATTCTGAATGTAGTTGACGACAATCTGCGTATGAAGGGCAATTATAATGTCCACGGCGCACTTGGTAAGCTTCAATAATACATGTCTCTTGGGTGGTTACTAATAAATAGTGGCAGAACGGATGGTTTACTTTGCAAAAACAAAGGGAAGAATCCAAGTATCACCAGATGCCGGAGTGCAGACCATGCTCAATGTTCTCGCGAGAACTCCAAGATTTGAAAAAATTGCTCAAAAGGTGGCAAAAGACCGTTGCCTTAAGTTTGACAGTCTTAGTTTTCGTGCAAAACACCTCTATGATGAAGTCTCCAAGCACGTGCATGGGAATGATGTAATGATTACTGTTAGAGCGAAAGACTTCACTCCGGACGAGTGCGGTGCACTGATAGCCTACCTGGAACTGCAAAAGGAGTGGCCTGGTCCCATGAATTGGGTGGTGGAAGAGAAACCTGTTGAGCATGGACCAAAAGCTACTACATAGCTCAGTGTGGACATGATTGCGGACAGGTCGCAATGGTAGTTCTGTGGTTGTAGATTATTTATGCAACCAGGTCATGGAACAGGATATGGCAGTCACTTGTTTTACATTCCCTTTTTGATGGCCTTGGTCACTTTTACAATTGTTTTCCTTTTTTGCATTTTTTCTTTCTTGGCCTAGGCCCTCTGATAGAAATAATTTCTACCTTAGTATGTAGCTACAGTTAAGCTAATCTTTTCGGTAAAATTGATAACGTGAACCATACCCACAAAGCCGCCAAGAAGATATGCTCTGGCAGGCATTTACAGATATAATAAGACCCCCGGGGGGGAAGCTGTCTTATCACTCATGAATAGCAAATACCCCAACAGTGCGCCCGTAGGATCAGCGGCAACCATCTTGGGAGGTATGCCAAAAGTCTACACGGTGATATCAGCATTTTCTTAATTGCTTTGAGAATGTATTAGTGTCGAGGAAAAGTCGGTGCGAGTCCTTGAACTCCCATACTGGCGATGTCCTGATATAGGTTGAGGGAAGAGAGATCAGGAAGCCACTGCACCTTACGGCTTTATCTGGTAGTGAACTGGAGGGATGAGGGAAAGTGGGATGAATAGTTTGTTTCTTTCCTCTCTTCTTTTCTAGCATGATAATAGACAAATTGACGATTGGTCTCCACTCCTGACTTGGTTATTATCCCTAGTGCCTGAGCTACAGTATCGCGATATCCAAGAGAGCCGGGTTGACAATGTGGGAGAATGGCTCTTGTAGACTGATGATCTTTGAAGCTGGCATAGCAGGAGTAGTGAAGGTAAAGGTGATAAAGCAGTCCTGTTTTGCTACCGAGGTGCGGGGGCTGGAAAGACATTTATGATGAAATGAGAATTATTCTCAGCCGAGAGACAAAAGGTGTCAATACTAACAGGCCTCAATGTCAGTTCGCTAGTAGTGAACAGGTTGGGCGACCAGGCCAGACGAAAAACCACAGCCATTACCTGTTTCTACCTTGACTTTGCAGTCTGAAAGGAGCAGTCTGTGATCTGTATTCTGGGTTCCTTACTGAGACAGGTCGTTGGCGGAAGGGACAGAGTTCCAGAGGAAATAACACGGGCCATTCAAGAGCAGAAAATGGTCCTTGGTGGACAAGGACCACCACTACCGGATATCGTGAAGATGCTACAGACTATCAGGTCCTCATTGTGTAGATTTATATGAATTGACGCTGGGACGAATGCGCAGCAACGCATCGAATCAAGCTACTTAATTCACTAAAACAAATCCTCGAAACATCCCCAATCACATAAATATTCATCATCAAAAGCCCTGATATCCGGGCTGATATCAAAAAGCGTCTTGCTAGGCAAGCCATAAGTGTGTTGGTTCGCGCCAGCAATGCTGAAATCATCGAATCCCTTCTTCTTAAACTAGCTGAGGATGAAACCCCTAACACGATGGACGAGAGTTTAGAGGCAGACATTCTGAAGAATATTCCCCAAAATATGTCCAAAATGTATGTAGGGGCAATGATACTAGGAACCCCACTGCACGCAATGGGCTAATAGATATGCATCTAGGTTTTTACTTGTTTTCTTAAATATCGATGCAATCTTACACGAACCGACAATCTCTCAAAGACGAGAAAGGCTAAGCAAAATGACAGAAGGAGTGAAGTTGGGGCATGTTTATGGTGCGACAATTGAGCGGATAAAGGCGCAAGATGGCAAATTGGGACTAGGGATAGCGGCATTGATATGGATCTGCCATGCCGAACGGCCGCCACAAGGGGATGAGCCCTGCCATGCCCTAGCAGTCCAGATAGGCTCCACCGATTTCAATGTTGGCAACATGCCTTCCATGTCAACATTGGTGAACTGCTGTCAAGGGCTTATTACTGTAGATAAGGAGGCATCAACTGTGCGATTGATTCACTTTACTCTGCAGGAGTATCTTTCCGCTCATCCCGATATATTCACTAGCCCTCACTCGGCAATGGCAGAAATCTGCTCCACATATCAGAATTCCCGAAAGGTCAAAGCCCTTTTGACCGCGCCTTCTGCTAATACTCAGAGCGCACCCTTCCTTCACTATTACTCCGTATACTAGGGAGTGCATGCAAAAAGGGAGCTCCTGGATTCAGCGAGATCACTTGCACTGGAAGTCGTAAAGGGGTATCATTGCCAGATATCGACCAAATTACTTTTAGCCCAAGCCAAGAATTTCTACCTTGGGATTATGACGCCCTCTTTCCGTTCAGTGAACTGCACTGCGTATTATTCATCGGAATTGCTGAGGTTGTAGTTGGTTTGATAAAAATGAAATGTTATGATACCAACGATGAAGATTTTCTGGGTGGTAGACCGCCCGCATAGGCTGCCCGTAATGCACAGGAGAAGGTGGTGAAAATTCTACTCCGGTGGGAAGAGGTCAATCCTGACAAGCCAAATAATAACGACCGAACACCACTCTTGTATGCCGCTGAGTATTGCCCCCACCAAGATTCACCAAGATAGGTTTAGCGGGGGAGAAGTCCACCGCTCCCCAACGTTCACATGGCGTACTACCAACTACACCATGAAAATACAGTGATATGATCCTTTCCCTCACACCTCAACAGACCGCCGGCCCCGCCTAACAGCCACCACCGCATCGAGCTGCTAGACAGCTGTCTATATGTAAACAGGTATCATACTAATTGAATTATATTGCAGGACATTGAAGTTGCCTTCCCTAGTCAAGTGTGCAAGATTTTGTATTTTTGTCCTAGGCGCATGCTGAGGGGGTCAGTTAACTCTTTGCGCTTGCCTTCATACGGTGGCAGGAGTAGTACCGTACAGTACCAGTAGAGGGTTCGCCTGGCTTTATTCCACCAACTAAAAAATAGCCAATTGTTGGCCCATCATGTGGTTTTCTGGCCAATAAAACCGAAATCACCTCACTTATACTCACCCCCGAGTACCTGTACGATGTGCTGTGAGAGGAACTGCTTCTGTAGGTTGTGTTCTTTGTCAGATGATCCACAATATATTTCGTTGTAGGATACCCAGGGGATCGCAAGTAACCGAGCGGTCTTCGAAATCTTGATCCTGCCAAATGCGGACCTAGTGGGAAGAATGTGTAGGTTAAAAATCCGTAACACAGTCAGAAATGACATACCAATCAACTTTCATTTTTGCTGAGAGTAACTTTCATAATCTCGGGAAAGTCAGTGTATGCGAACGAAGATCCCATTCCCATGTTAGCAACGACAGCCATAGGTTCATTTGGGATCGGCCGCTGCCTGATATTGCCGTTGGGCCCAGTGGCAACGGCATTCATCCTCCATGTCTTCAAATCTCTAATATCCCATTCAATCGTCCCCTCGCTGCCCAGCTCATACTCAAACCCATAAGTTTGATACTGCTTCTCATCGTACCAATTGTTATTCAAAACAGAAATACTAGAAACAGTTTCCTGGACGAACCTACCACGATATGCATTCAGGGCGGTAAAGTCAGGGCGATAGACATCAACATGGTCGTAGTGCGGTTGCTACCCCAGATCGAAGGGTGCGACCTGAACAGACTGAGAGGTCGAGCCAACAATAATCTTGCCCTGCTTGTCGATAGCTCTAACGCTGGCTTCGATAGCATCAATTTCAGGGGCAGATCCAGATTTCCTAGGGCTCAGATAATCCTCGCCGGCGAAAGTATGATACATGCAGGAAGTTTCATTCCTGGAAGGAAACTGATACCATCAGGGCTTGACCGATTTGCCATGATACCGGAATAGCACTCGTCATGATAAGTGCAAGGCCACATTCCTTCGGTCGTAGCAAGATACCCCGGACGACCCAGGTTACCCATAGTCCAGAAGCCCGGCCAGAAACCAGCAACATCGCCACGTCCAGGAAGGGAAAGGTTTGCTGTATCACATATTAGAACGAACCCGGTAGAAATAAAATCTGGCAAACCACTTTTAATGATCTCACCCTTGAAACACATCTTATTCCAACTCTGCAGCATCCCGGAGCAAAAATCCAAATGGTGATTCCTAAAGGCGGCGGATTCGACTTCGAGATATCCATCTTTGGTAGTGATAGCATCTGGACCATACCACTTCAAACCACCAGTAGTAGCGCTATAGGGTCGTGGTTAATAAACGAACTGTGAGGACTAATCATCCGGTTGTACTCACTAAGAAATATAAATCACGATGCGCCGGGTGGCGTGTGATGGGGGAAAGGTGAAGCTTGTTAATTAGCTGGGTCGGCGATCTGTAACTGAACCCATCCCTTTAATAGATGAGATACGAATTAAGCAGGGTGATCAATTGAAAAGAAGGGAACGTTGAGGGAGAATCAATTAAATGGGATTGCTCATTCTATCATGGCTTGATTGTCTAACTTATCAAATGAATTCCCGTAACACCATATTCTATACGCCAATTGATGGGGGAAAAAAGAAAGAAAACAAAAAAAGCCCTATTAGTGCCATTGCCGACCAACCAAGCTTGAGACAATAGAAAGAGTCACTAGCACATCTATATCATATCAATTAGTAACCAATCTTTTCAAATGAATGGACTTCCCAGCAGTTACCTATGCCAAAGCCTACTTCTTTGCTGCCTGGTAGTAATCGAATCCCCCTTTTAAGACAAACCCAACAAGAGAAGTAATCACACCGTAGAATATACGATCAATCTTGCTGTCGGTCTTGTCAAATTTCTTGTCGATCTTGCTGTCGGTCTTCTCAAATTTGTCCTCGGTCTTCTTGTTAAGATCTTTGAGATCGGTTCTCATATCTTTCTGTCCGGATTCAATGTGGTTGAGCTGTTGTTTGATGTTGGAAACGTCCTAAGAAATATTAGCACATCCCATATCAGAACTCTAGTTTCCGAGCACACCTTATCTAATTGGAAAAATTCTTTCCAAGTGACGCCTGGAGGAGACCCCAAGCCCGCACACTCACTGCCAGTGCTGCTATCATGACGGTGACCATTATCATGATGACTATCACTATCCAAGTCGGTGTTTTGTCTCTGTGACACCCAGTTAGTTTGCAGTTTGTACATGTATGCTACTACTCATTGCAGGCAAGAAGTATTCGAAAACAGGGATAAGGCAGGGATTCGCGAAATATATGGTGAAAAATCCGTGCGTGTCCGAGCGTCCATATGAACTCGCGGTTCGTATTTTCGAATACTTCTTGCCTGGGACAAGTACAGTCTCTCATGGGGTCGTGACGAATATCAGGAGGTGACGAACAGGGGTATTTGGCAACAAAAAATCGAATTCGTCAAAGTAGGGTAACGAAAAAAATACCTCCTACCGATCCCTGTTCGTCACCTCCTGATATTCGTCACGACCCCATGAGAGACTGTAAAACGCCAATCTTACCGGAACGGTGCTAAAGCCCCAAGGTAGATGGTAGGGGTGGATGCCCATGGCCTTGAACGCTTGTCTGTTGATGAGTCTAAGCATGATGTACGGCGAGACTTTCTTGTTAATTTAGTGAAAGTCAGTCTTCAATACTTTAGCCAGTAGGGATAAAGTGACATTAAAACAAACTCACCCTGTTGCGCAATATTTGTTGTCCTGCCTGCTGTTGGGGGGCGGGAGGGGTTGAACTTGAGGAAAAAGACCTATGGTACCGGGCATTTGGAGTCAGCCGATTTCATTTTGCTTACATAATACACATCAAAAGCAGGGCTTGGCAAAAGTAACTTCGAAAATGACCATTCCTGAGTAATTCAGAATTTTACTATCTTCACCAATATTGCTTTGATTGAAAATTGGGAAACAGAGAATTAAAGAGGAATGTTTTCTGAACACTTCTATCAAGCCATATCTTCTCAAAGATGTGGTTGTGGTTAAAACTTTTTGAGAATTATCCTTGTGTCAGCATCCGACCGATTTCAAGTGCCCGGCATCATGCTTATAATCTTGTTGGGTAGTACTGTACAAGGAGGAACACGACCCTGATGGGATCTCTATTTCCTCTCACGCTGCAACCTGCTTGTCAAGAAATGCAAACCTTCCGTCTCTCATCCGTCAATCATATATCTTCGACACTAGCGGGGGGATCACTTCCATGCCCAATCCTTGTACTCTATAGAATGCCAGGGGCAAGCTGATGATAGGTTTTCTCGTTCAAGGCTATATCCTCAATCTTGGAATCATGTATATTAGTGAGCTAAGAAGCGACTGATATCATACAGATATACAGACAAATGGATGGTGTTTTAAAGAACGAGGCTATCGTGTACAGTGTTGGGTATTTAGGGTAAGTCTGTCCAACCTCCTCTGACTGGCTCTAGGGCCTTCTACGCTACTGAGAGGACGGTGTTTGCTCCAGCCGCTGTATTTACCAAGAGTTCAACAGACCTCCCTCCCTTCTCCCCTTAACGGAGGAAAAAACAAAACTGAACAACACAAGAATCAATCAATCAATCAACTCATAACTCAATCGAGCTGTCTACCAGTGTTTTCGTTCGAATACCCTGGAAATTCAAATAATTGTACCAAGCGCCAGGCCATGGAGTGACCCCTTTGGTGGGGTTAAGCTTTTTTGGCATTTCTCTAATGTCTCCTAGAAGGGTAGACAGCATAATATCTCGCCCTTTCCACTTTTCCACCCCTTCTCCAAAGTATCGAATGTTCAACAACACAGCACATGGACTAGCTATTCAATGTTTTATTCTGAGGTAGGTTCGGTCCAGACCCCGGCTGAGGAAAACCACTCCAGAGTGCCAAGTTTTCGAGTACCCTATCGTGGATCTCGCCGAATCCATTACGCAAAAAAGAAATAAGCATTACACACGTGCTAAGATATTTAGTCGAACCGAAGTAGCAAAACTTGGATCACCTCTTTAGACTAGGGGCTGGGTGCTGTTAGCAAGAACAAATGAACGGGCGAAATCGTCATCACGATCATCTCTCCAACAACTATCGCGGCCCCAACCAAACCTTTTGTGAAGTTGCACTGCCTAGCACTGCTCTTGACACCTTCTGAAGTGCCGAGATGTCTTGACGCCAAGATTGGCGCAATGAAGTGCAAATTTGGACATCTTGGCCATGAGGCATTTGGGTACTGTACGCTGGGAAGTGTGGAATGGCCAAAGCGCTGATGGGCCCGTCTTGGCGTAAGAAAAGGGGGGGGCGTCAAATATCACTCCAACGGCTTTTCAAGCCCGGTATTATTATCATTCATACCTACGGTAAGTTCTGTAGATGCAGTCAGCAGCACCTTTTACTTTTGCCCTTCGTATTGTTGCTGTTGTTTTTTTTAATTTTTTAATTTTTAATTTGTTCTACTCTCCCTTCAAAAAAAAAAAGGAATGGGGACTTTCCAACTGGCAGGCCCATGCTGACAGCAGGTTCCAGACATTGAACACACCCATCCCCACGGAGTGCTGTTCAATCTCAAATAATTGAATTGTGAGTTAGAGTCTCCACATGGGGACCCGACGGAACGGTCGGGTGATGAACAAGGATCAGTGGCGGGCGGATTTTAGTTATAGATCTTGTCTTTTAACGAATTCACTTCCCGCCCGCCAAATATCCCTATCCGTCACCAGTCGGGCTTCCCCTTGCCCCCAGTGGGGATGATACCGTATGTCTTTCCAGTGTGATGCCTCCTCTATTGGGCCCAGTATTTGTATTTCAGAGGTGCCAGGTAACTCCCCATCCGCCATGTTTTGCCAAAGAGGGAAATTTCCGGCCTCCTAGCACGCGGTTCAATTATTTGAGATTCTGCAGTACAGTGGGTTCTAGTGTGAGTCTGACTGGTGTTGGTCAGGGGGGGGGGGTTATACAATTCTGTCAAATGGTGTTTCTTCCTTTCTCTGCTTGGCAATTTAAAAAGTCTCCGGACGCTGTTGTGTCAAGATAAGTATTAGAAGGTGCAGGGTGTCCGGAGACTTTTTAAATGGCCAAGTACACCTGCAGTATGACAAATTCCCCTTCCGATACGGCAAATCGACATTCTCCCCAACGTCTTCGGTGGCTTTCTCGTTCACTTTAGCTTCCCCCTGCAATCCTAGACTTCAATCCGACTCGCACTGTCATAGGACTTACAGTATAGCGAGTGAAACCTGAAATGAGATATTGGGATATCGGGGCGACTTCAACGTTATTCCGCTAACCCCGGAGTGCCTGGAGGGCAAAAGTGGAGGAAGGACAACATCGTGCCGGTATTGCAATGTGATAAACAAGATATCACACAATATCCATACAGTAGAATGAGTTCAAATAAAATAAAGTAAAGTAGAGGTTATTATAGTGCCAGGATCCATGTGGGGGGGCCATGAGACCCCTCCCCTTCAACCCCTTCAATCAGCAGTAGGCAGTCAACTAGACTATTTCAAGATTTTGAGCCACGATTGACTCGATATTTGCACACGAGCTGCTCTGTGGCCAAGGGGGTTACACACTTTCCCTCCATAGCCTCTAGTGCTGTATTATACCAACCCATCTTAAGGCCATACGTGTAGGGCAAGGACCAACCACCCGTATCAAATCAGTCCTGAAATGGCAGGAATTGTTCTCCACTACCCACATCATACCTAGCCTCACAGGATTATTATCGTCATCACACACTCGAACCAAACGCCAACAGAGAAAAGCCTACCGTAAAGAGCACATCAAAGAGGAGCATATATCTATCCGGCGATAGTACCAACCCCTCCTAGTACCCCTCAAGTGCCCATTCTCTACCAATAACCTCATGCCCACCCCCCCCTCCCCCCATTGAAAACACAGGGCCAACCCTCCTCAAGCCAATTCAATCAGACCGACCTGCTTGGAATAATTGAACAGTACACACGGGAGGACACACGATAACATCACCACGGGTGGGCATGAAGGAACCCCTTTTTAGTTCCCCATCCCCGGCAGGCCCCCACGGCCTCCCTTCTTCATGGGCTAGCCATTGTACCTAATCATTTCTTGACACCGCACATGCTCACCCGCCCAGATGTGCTATAATACCGCTAGAACCCCACCAACCATGAATCGTTTTGCAATTCTATTAACTTCAGACTTCCTAAACTAAACCTAAACGTCTGTCCTTGCCTTGATGCCGATAGTTATACTATAGTACTGTACGTTAACAGTTCTACTCCACCAGCCCCCGGGTCCCAAGAGCTTTTTTTTACAAATATCATGGGTAGCGTACTCTACACAAACATGGTTTAAAACCCGGCATCCGGCAGCGAGCCACCCCAATCCTCTACTATAAACCCTCTTTCACATACAGTGAAGGAACCTCAGCACCGTGCGATCATATAACCAAAGTGCCCGGCGAAGAAAACATCAACACCCTTCAACCACCAAAGAATTCCTTCGCCCAGAACTCCAACATGCATTGGAGTTAACTTACTGCTTGCCCCATTAGGTGATAGTAGATGATGACTCTCTACTAACGGAAAAGAAAAGAAAAGAAAAGAAAACACGAACCTCTCAGGTTCCCCGCAGAGATATCAGGAGTTTGGAAGAACGACACTAGTACCCTAAGTGAAAGTTCTAGCATAATATTCCAAGAGCACGGAGAAATTCGCCCATAATATACAATACCACCCTATCAAGGATAGACCAGCAACTCTTGGCAAGTCAACATACAATTACTAATCTAGACTGAACGGCCGCCAAGGTTAGAACTAGTTAGAACACAGAAGCAAGTTCCCTCACCAAACGATACTGCCCTATCATACCAAAATCCATCATCATCAAAGCCTCTTTCTTCCTCCCGCCCGTATGATACCATCACTCGAACTTCTAGAATATATATATATATGATACTTGTTATGATTATACGTATAACACCATTTCAACCAAATCGAGCAACACCCCCAGAACTCCCGGAGAGCTATAATAATAATATTATTATTATAAACTCTCCCCGTTCACTCACCACAGCCCACATGGAGTGAATGAATGAATACGCCCTACAAGTGCCCCTAGGTGCTCGAAGGAACCGGTCTGGCCTGTGCGGCCCGTCGATCGCCTTGTTGCTTTTCCCTCGTATCATGCCTATATTACCATACCATGCCTATGATAGCGCCCGCGGTTGATATCAGGATGTGCAGTACTGTACTAGTTACTGGTAGTGTGTGCATAAGGCGCCAGGGAACTCATGACCGCTAAGGGAAATAGTATTATTTCTTTTTTCTTTTTCGCCGAGACATTTGGTTCTTCCACCTTACGGCTCTCTAGGGGCCCTCTTTCATGGAGGAGGGTTACCACACGGTAGCTTGGGTGAAGGCTGCTAAATAAGGGCCCTCCTTTCCACTTGTTATCACAAATTTAGGCGGGTGTGCAAGAGGAGTTCAATGATAGGTAAGTGTCGACATGGCGGCAGCTATTGTACACTCACGGTAAGAAAGTTGTGGGACAGTAGGGGTATTCAAAGTTAAAAAGTAAAAGTTTTCGTAAATGTTTTCGTAAAAGTAAACTCCAGATCTTGCATTAGGGTACTTTATACAACCAGCCAATTGTATTGATAGATTTTCAATAATATATTTGAGAGCCCTACCAGAAAGTGTTGGTGATAACGGCAAAAATTAGCATACATGAAATGGGAGGAGTTTTCATCTTAAACTCCCTCAACCGATTATCCACTAGCGAATCAATGCTGCGCAATTATGTTACAAATTCTGAGAGGACTTTTAGTATACTAGTAGGCAATGAAAGAGATGCAGGCTTTAATCCAACCTCGGAAAGCCCTCTCTTTTCAATAAGACAAAACTGTAGCTACTAGGACATTTCTGAACTTGTAGTAAACACGTAAAATCATTGTAGTTAAGAGAAAATTTTAAAATTGGATAAACTTACAATCTATGTTCAAGTTAAGATCAGAAGGATGATTCAACCTCTACAAATGTCTGGCCATCTTGTTGATTCTTCGTTGATGGTTTGACTACAAGTTCCTCACTTCACCTGATTGATATATATTGTGAAGATATCTTACGGTCCTTTTACCTGCCATCCCAACATGAAAAGATAGTATTGTATTGTAAGCTAAAGCGATAGTAGATTAGCTACTTTTGGTTGTGCCAAGCTTACATGAAACAGAAAAGTAAGCTAACATCAGCAAAAAAAACACATGCATCTGATGCACCTACCCTGTGTCCTGACGCGAGAGACGTCGTCACTGCTTCCTGTGCCTTCCGTGGGTCCTGAGTTCAGTTGCAACCTCTGTAGGCTTCCTGTAGGTCCTGAGTCCATCCCCTACGCCGGCACCCTACTATTGCATCCTGAGTTGGGCAGCAACCATCTCTTGTATCCGGACTTGAAGTCCCCCCTGTTCTCCATATTCCAGCCTCCTGACGCTTTCAATTGGCCAGCTCCTTCTGGAAGCTGTCAGGATTATCATACCCATCCCCTAGTCTCCTGGTGTGCACTCTGCGCCAGCCCCTACGCCAGCCCTGTGCCCCCCAACCTCCTGTGGTGTCTCTTGCATCAGCAAAAAAAATACCTTGCGTTCTGTCTCTCCCCGCTCACCCTGTGCGCCGGACGTTCCAGGCGCTTATAGCGTAAACTCCTGGTCTGGGTGTGTCCGCCCGGGCTCATTCCGTCCGGAAGTGAAAGGGCCGCGTCCAATGCGTCCGGACGCGCAAGTCAGCGTCCGGACGCATTGGACGGGGCCCTTTTTGCGTCCTGACGCATTTGACCCGCCCTGGCGCAGCCACCCCCCTGATACTCTACCCCCAGCGCCCAGCCTCTTCATACCTTCACTCCCAATGCACCCGTTCCCATGCTGCCCTTTTGCGGAGGTCTTGCGGCCGCGACATCTCTCCTCCCGGCCTCCCCCCCTGATACCCCCGCCCGCCAGCTTTCTTTCCATGATACCCTCTCTCCTTTAACCCCGTCACTTACCTCTCCCTGAATCCATTTCTCATCCTGAACCCCACCAACATCACCTCCGCTTCTCCCACACTCCTGGATTCCCTCAGTCCTCTCGCGTATTCGGTGGACGTTTTCCCGTCATTACTTCCTCCGCCCTCATCCCTCCCAGCACGTTCAGCCCTTCCTCCTCCACCCTCTGATCCCAGCCCGTCTCCTCCCATATCCAGCGGATGTCCCCCCTCTCTTGCCCTTTTGTGCGGCTCTCTCCTCAGCTCTCCACATCCTATCTCGTCTACTCCATGCCTCTCGCCGCCTCCCCGGCCTCTTACAGTCCGCTCGCAGGCTCCCACCGTCTTCCCCGGCCTCTTACAGTCCGCTCGCGGGCTCCCACCGTTCCCCGGCTTCTAACAGCCCCCCAGACTCATTCCCGTGCCTGTCAACCTACAGCTGCCCGCTAGACGACTTACCCAAGCCTGCACAGTTTATAACCATCTGCCCGACACATTCCCATGCCTTCCG
>Ga0307517_10008804_pt1 | contig 14420 bp, 15 predicted proteins | sample 23_EM_MG_FD_194515 | JGI IMG/M metagenome (GOLD analysis project Ga0307517, IMG submission 194515) | Populus trichocarpa ectomycorrhiza microbial communities from riparian zone in the Pacific Northwest, United States - 23_EM | ecosystem: Host-associated > Plants > Roots > Unclassified | place... | reverse complement strand
TGAGCAGTAGGGTGCCAGCCTGGAGAGGAGTTTTCAGCAGTAAGGTGCCAGCTTATGGGGCAGTACGGTGCCAGCGGACGGAACCGGGAGGGGGGTAGAGGAAGGATCGCGAGCAGGCTAGCCACAACCGACAAACGGGCCATAGCAAGGGCTTTTGGGACGACGACGAGACCGGGACGAGACCGTGATGTTACTAACCGAGGCTTTCCCCACCAGAGGTACAAGCCCAGCAAGCCGGGGCCTACTTTGACCGAGAGTCCGACACCGTAACGCCGACCGTGAACGAAGCGAGAAGCTTTCCGACCGTGCAAAATGCTAAGCGAGGTGCAAAGCAAGTGCGGGGTAAGGGGGAGAACCGAACTTCATGAGCGGGTGTCAACGATGAACAGGAACGAGAACCCCAAGGAGGGGAGGCATGCGTGCCTCAGGAGAGGAGGGTAGATGGCTTAACGTCAACCCCTAGGCAGTAGCCATGATGGGGGAAGAGAGGTGGGTGGGGGAAAGTGACGATGATTTCCCGTGGTGTTGAGATTTCAATCGCCGAAGGTGGAGGAGAGATGGTTCGTGCCCTATCCCTTGGTCGTTTTTTTTTTCTTTTTTTCTTTTTTTGTAATCATGCGTTCATTGTTTTTAGGTACAAAAAGCCTCATGCAGCGCTAGCTATGGAGAGAACATAACCTATAAATCAAAAACATAAACAAAAGAAAGTTACGGCACCAGTAAGTATCCACTATCGCGCAGGTTTCTCCTCCGCCGGGCCATCGGCCACACATAACAAGGAAAGTACAAACTAACAATTTAGTCGTCTCAGAAAGGAAAGCCTATTTAAACGAAGGAAAGAAAATCCCAACAGCCCTATACTTCAGCCAACGAAAAAACACGAAAGGCCGGTGGGGGCACCCTGGGGGGAGAGAGAGAGAGCGGGGGGGAAGAGGAGGGGGTGGTGGGCGGGAACATCGAGGGGGGAAATCACGTGGAGGTGACGCCTATGCAGGTGGCGAGTCTTTTAAGTAGGGGGAGGGATGACCAAAGTGGGGCTTCGGGACCGACATCAGCGACGCCGTGGAGGAGGCGTGACCTGCTGTGCTGTCTCGAGGGGCAGGAGAGGATGGCGTGTTCGAAGGTTTCTGGCTCCAAGCCACAGCGGGGGCAGGAGGTATCGGCGTCGGGGGACCTCCAGGTCGGGTGGGCGGCCAGGTAACCTTTCCCGGCCCACATTTGGTGAATTCTCCCGGCAACGAACGTGCCCAAACCCATGAAAGGCTCTGGCTGCAGCGCCGGAGGGTGTAGGTAGTACCCGGGGGTCGGGAAAAGGGAGGACCATTCCTCAAGGAGCGCCTCTCTCATCCTCTTCTTCAGGGCGGAGTACGTGTTGTCCATCAGGGACTGGGGTGGGAGCATGGGTGCCGGGCACACGAGGTGGGAGTTGATCATGGGCATCCTGGACAACCCAAGGGTGAAGGGTATCGTTCGGTGGGCTACCGCGTCCACCGGGAGGTGGTTCCTCATCGGCGGGACTGGGCGGGGCGTTTTCCAGTGTAGGGGGAGGTAGACGGACGACAGGCCTCTGGTTAAAGCCCGTGAGGAGTCAGGCGCCCGATACGCCGAGAGTGAAGGGAACAAGGGCTGGAGGCGGGCCGTTGCCGGGTTCACACTAGGAGGGGAGCACACCACCCGGAGCGCCGCCAGCCTCTGCCGGTGGGTGATCAGGAGGGAGACACGTGTGAGGCAGGATTCCACCGAAGGTATTCCGGTGGGTGTGGCTGAGAAGCAGTTCGTGGTCCACCTTTGGACCTTCCGCCAGAATGTATCGAGGCGGGACGTCGTGCCCACACTGGGTGTGAACAGATCCGCGCCGTAGAGTAGGATGGGGGCAATCAATGATGTCGCCAATCTGTGGCAAAGGTAGGGGGGGAGGCCCGCGCCGGGGCGGACTGAGGCGACGAATGACGGCGAACGCACCCTGGGCAAGGGCCAAGCGACGCGAGAAGTGTGCAGCGGGGTCAAGGGCCGGAGTGAACCAGTACCCGAGCCATCGAACAGAGTTGCCGGGGTGGAACAATTCCCCTTTGATTTGGATAGGTGAGACGCACTTCGGGGAGTGTCTCTGGCTGGGGGTCCTCCCATGAATCAGATCTGTTTTCGCGACCGAAAAGGAGACGCCTAGGCGGAACGCCTTTCTTTCAAGCTTGTCAAAGAGATCCTGCAGCCGTCGGATGTTGCCACGATAGGAGAGGGAAGCTACTGTGAGGGCGAAGTCGTCCACGTAAGAGATCATCAGACCCCGAGGGATCCCAAAATGTAGTGGAGAGACGTAGAGCAGGAAGAAGAGTGGAGAGATCGGAGAGCCCTGGGGGGCTGCGACGTTGACTGGGGCTGGGGTCCCTGGTGCCCCTTGGAAAATCAGGGTGCAGCTTCGTTCTCCAAGGAAGGACGAAACACAGGAAACCAGGTAGGGAGGTATCCCGCCTTCCCTCAGGATTCGGGCCAACGTTTTGTTGTCGACGTTGTCGAACCCCGCTTTTATATCCAAAAACAGGGAGGAGACCTTGAGGCGGGGCCTCTGCAGGGTTCTGACGTCGTTGGTCAGGGTGAGGCACGCGTCGTAGGTACTGAGCCCTGGGAGTGAACCGCATTGATTGGGGTGCAGCAGCCCTTTGAGTCGGGCTGCCGCAAGTAGGCGGGCTGCTATAATCCTCTCCAGGATCTTTGAGATTGTTCGGATCAGGACGATTATCCTGAAGGAGGAGGGTGACTCATAGGAGGGCTTTCCTGGCTTGTCTAACACTACCCCGTTCGAGCTCTTTAGCGACGCGGGGTGGTATCCCAGGAGGACCAGCGGGGAAAGTATATGATGGAGGATTGAAGGGTTGATTACGTTGACCTGTTTCCTGACAGAGTAGGGTATCCCGTCCGGGCCCGGGGCCGAGGTCGGGGAGCACTTGGAGAGGGCCGCAGCAATCTCGTCCGTCGTCAAGGGGGTTGCCGACCTCTCCGGCCTGAGCCTAGGTGGCGGGGAGAAGGGTTCCTTCGGGGGGAAGAAGTGGTCCAAAAGGACATTGTTCATCTGCGTCGGGGTTTCGGCCCCTGGGAGGGAGGGGAAACGTGGTTGGGCACGCCCATAGGCGAACCTCTTAGATGTCCACAGGCTCTGAGGGGTGGCGGCCAGTAGAAATGAGGACCAGTGTTTGTTTTTAGCGGCCTTGATCGCCTTGAAATACCCCGCCTTGGAGGTGCCGGCAACTTCCCGCATGTGGGGGGTGTCGTGCTTCCTGGCTGCTCTGGCGGCCTTATGATACTCGCGACGGAGGATAGACAGGTGGGGGGTCCACCAGGGTTTGGAGTGGTGGGAAGGCCTGGATACCGGTGTGTGCCCTTTCAGGAGAGCCACCAGGCGGTCCAGCGATTCTGACATCCATTCGTCTAGCTGTAGAGGGGTGGGGCAAGGTGGCGCAGCCGGGACCCTAAATCCCTTAATGATCGGGTCGAGGGTTTCCCAGTCCGTATCTGCCCAACGCGGGCGCGGGGGTTTCTGGTTCGAGGATGGCGCGGTGAGGGTGATCGTTATGGGCAGGTGGTCGGAACCTGTCGAGGGGAGGGAGGCTTCCCAGCTCTTAATTAGGGGAAGGAGGGGGGGGTTTGCAAAGGCGAGTGCAATGACCGAAGGGCGAGCGTTCCCTACCAGGGGAAACCTTGTGTACTCACCTGGGGGATTGAGGAGGGCGAAGCCGGATTCTGCCGCCTTCTCAAAGTAAGGAGTCGACGAAGAGATTTCCCTGTGAGAGAAGTGCCGAAGAGGGTCCGCGAGAGGGTTGTGAATGTTGAGGTCCCCTAAAACTAGGAGGGGAAACCCAAGGTTGGGGAAGAGAACTTCTGGTGAAACGGAGTGGACCCTGTGGTCCACGGTGTTGGTAGAGTAGGCATTAATTATCCTGAATGAGTGGAAGACGGTGCCAAAAAGAGGCTCATCGGAGGAGATGTCGAGAGAAAGAACATCGTCCACCCCCTTGAACCTGGGAAGCACCATGTAACTGGAAAGAAAAGACATATGAACGTAGGCTGCCACTCGTGGCTTCCTAACCGGGGGAAAGAAGGACTTGAAACCATTGAAAGAAGGAAGATGAGCCTTGTTAACAGGCGGCTCCTGTAAAAGAACTATCGAAGGATAGGTGGTCGTTGCTTTAAACGACTCAAACAAGGAAAGAAAAAGATTCCAGCTCCCAAGGCAGTTATGTTGAACGACGGAAAGAAACGCAGGGGCAGGGACCGGCCCTTGACCCAGGGGAGGGGGCTTTGGTCGATTATTCATTACCGGGACGAACCCGACGAGTCGAAGAGGCAGGAGTAGGGCTTGGCTCCTCCAGGGGGAGATGACCGCCGAAGCCGTGAGTAGTGCCAGGACGCGTGGAGGGCCCAGCTGGCGGAGGTTGTCTAGGGGTTAAGTCCACCGCAAGGGGACCCGACCCGGGCGGGGGAGTAGTGGATGTCGGACCCGCATCGACCGCCAGATCCATGTGGTCTTGACCGGTTGGGGCGGGGGCTGGCGTGTTGGTTCGGGAGGGGACAGGTGGGAGAGGTCGAGCCGTGCACTCTCTGAACGTGGCAGTGTGGTCACCACCGCAGTTACAGCAATGGGGGGGCGAGGTCGGACAACAGGATGGGACTGGCTTATTGTTCCCGCTCCTGGGGCAGGTGGGATTCTGGCATCTGTGAGCCGCGCGAGTATGATGAAGCGCACAAATGGGGCACGTGGGGTGGGTGGCGGGGCATCGTTGATGGGCGTGTCGGTATCTCCAGCAATTCTTACACTGGGCAGACTTGGAGGAGGAGAAGGCAAGTTCGACCTTGCGTTTCTGAGAAAGGATGACGACTCCGGAAGTGAGGGCCGATACGTTGTGGGGGTCGACGGTGACAACCACCGAAGTGGCATGCTTGGTCTCCCTAGAATCTCTGCTAGGGTTAAGGTCCCTGGCTGAGAGAATCTGGGTCGCTTTGTCGTTGAGGACTGCTTGCCGGATATATGGGAAGAGTTCCTCTTCATCTTGGGGGAGGAAACGAAGGGGGAGGCCGTGAATGGCTAGTTGAAGGGAAGTGGGGGCGAGGACGAGGGTGCACCAGGGGTTTTCTCCTACCGGGAAGGATTGGTTGAGGGCCCTGGTCAGGGAGTCGAAGTAGGGGGCGTATGAGGCGGCGGGGGTTGCCTTGTCAGTGACGGTCAGGGAGACGGAGCCACGGGGGTTGACAGTAGCAGTAAAACCCAGGGGGAGGAGGCAGTTCGATTCTCGGAGGACGCGAGCGGCGATGTCAGGAAAAGTAGCGGCAATAGTGAGAGCGTCTGGGTGAGGGGACGGGGACTGGCGAGGAGCAAAGAAGCGTCGTTGAGCACCTGGAAGGGAGGGAGGCCCCTTTTTAACAGCAGGGGCGACCGCACTCACGACTTGTTGGGGGGAAGGAGGCTTCCCGGCTTTGCTTTTGCCCTTGCCGCCCGAGCCTGAGCCGGAGGCAGCCTGCGCGTAAGAGGGGGAGGGGTGGACGTCAGGATGGAGGTGGCCTGGTGTGAAGGAGTCGAGGTCATACCTCCCCTTCCGGAATTCACCGGCTTCGTATGAGTTGGGGTACAGCCTGGCATACTTCTCGGGGTCTCCGAACGCCTTGCCAAGCCTCGTATCGTAGAATGGTATGAGGTATTTAGGGTTTTCAGCCGCGGCTGAGGGAGGTGTGGGTGGTGCATGGGCCCTTTCTTTTCCTTTCTTCGAAGGGGGTGGTCCGGCAGTTGGGGGGGGCTGGGTTCTTCCTGGTTGGGGGGGGGCCTGAGCCAGGCAAGCAGGGATCGGGGCTGACACACGATGTGACAGGTCACGTATGGATGCTTGGAGATCGGCGATCCCCGGGGCGGTAGTTTGTTCTTGTGGGGCGGGGAGGTTAGCGAGTTGTGAGGAGATGTCATGGAGCTCCTCCCTGAGGTTCTCGTTTTCCTCGGAGATGGTTGCGACTGCCTGGGTTACCCCGCTCAGCTCATGTGAGATGGTCACCAGGCCTTGGACGAGCTGGGAGAGGAGGACGATCGTGATGGATTCGATGGGGAGGGTGCCCGCCTGCGCGTCTGGGCTGAGGTCTGGGAAATCTTGATTGCTGAGCCTGAGGGTGCTCCTCGCCTGAGCGAGTTGCCTCATCATGAACTCTATGGGTTGATCGGTCGAGGGTGTTCCTGAACGCGATGGGAGGGGGGAGTTGAGGGCTGAGAGCCTACCGAAGGCCGCGTTCCCTGGGGCAAGGTTGTGGGGATTCGCCATAGTGACGAGTGGGCGAGGAAAAGTGGGAGAGGGGTTTGATCCGGACGCAAAGCGGGGTAGAGTCGAGATTGTATGTGAAATGCAGGGGGGGGGAAGAATGTTGCGAGAAGCGTGCCCTATCTCTTGGTCGGAACCAAGCTCCTTTTATAGGCATCTTCCCACAACCCTAATCCTGGTGACGCGTCACCATTCCTTGCACAGCCCCCATGACTAATAATTAGTCATGGTGCGAAATCCATCAGCTAATTCTTACAAATCAACTGCGCACATCCTCTTTACTCGATCCAAACCAATAAACCCGATCATACGCTCGAATGAGTCGTATGTGTAAAACCCATGACTCGTAATCTGAGTCATGTGCGAAATCATTACATCGTATGATCGTGACGTCATGAAACCATTAACCAATCATAATCAACTAATGACTCGCAAGGGCGCAGTCATGTGAAATCTATGAGTCAAATAACGTCATAGTGCAAAAACCCAACATACCTTATGACTAATAAGTATTAGTCATGTGAAATCTGCCTTGCTTAGTCACGATTTGTGACATGAAATAGAAGATATGGACGACTACGAGGACGACGAGAGGGCGGACGGCGAGGAGGACGACAGCGAGGAGGATGTGGCGGAGGGCGAACGGGAATCTCAGATGCCCCCAGAAGCGGCTGACAATTTTTATCGACGTAAGTTTATTGTGTTTCAGCTATCCAGAAGAATACCAGACGCAATAACTAAACCACCTAAATAGGACAACAATTCAGGGGCCCATGGCCCCTGGAGGCAATCCGGCGCCACCAGGTTTCTCCCATTGGACGTGGAGGAGGAGGCATCAGGCTCTAATCCCACCGTGCCAGCGTCGCGCTCGAAGCGGTCGGCCCTGTCAGATTCCGAGCAGCAGAGAACCGTTCTACAGCTGATCCAGGGGACGCCATGGATGGCTGGTTGGCTGAGAAATCCCAACCGGAGAGGGAGCGACCGTGATGGATACGATGGCGCCCACGATAGTCCTCCCGCTGGACTCTCTGGGATGCTTGATCAGCGTCCGGTCAGCGCTCCCACCCCCGTCAGCCCCACCGTTGGGCCACCTCCCACGATTCCCGATGCTGAGATAATTGAGGCGGCTCCCATCACACCAAATGCTGAGTTTATCCCATTGGCTCACAGTACGCCAAATGCAGAGACTGTTCCACTGGCACCGCAAACCCCGGCCCCGGCGCTGAATCAGGATATCACGACCTCCCCTGGGCTTCCTCCATCCCCGGCTCCTAACACTCATGATACCCCTACAGCCGCGGGTCAAAACACCACAACGCCGCCGAAGGGCCGTCGACGAAGCACCAGGGTTGCCGGCAACTGATTCTTTGTTCTGTGGATTTTCTTTTACTTTCTCATTACCTGTCTGATTGTGCAAGCTTCATAGTTTAGATGTTGAATTTTCACCCTGGGATTTTCTTGGCTAGCATAGGATATTAATCATACCATTGAGCGCCCTTGCGTTAGCATCTTGTATGACTAGCTATTTCAATCTCTTGTGCCTGATCCCCTTTTTCCCTTGCATCTTAGACTCCCAGCCACGCCTTAGCTGAAGTTTAACCTTTACTAGATTCGGCCCACATCGCTTTATCAAACCTGAACTGTCCTGGCACTGGGGGCGGTCATCGAGCGACTACACTGCGTTCTACATTCATGGCTGTTGATTGGTCGGCTGGAGATGAGGTTCCATATTTATAGTCTGCTTTGGGTGTAGCTGATGTCTCGCTAGAATTATTGGCGCTAACCGATACCTTTTGTGGCTAGTACCCCGCCTTAGGAACACCCCCATTTCGTCCCTATTTTTAAGACTGGAGTCTTGAAGTCTAGGAGTGCTCAGAGTAGTAGGACCACGGACACAATCTTGAATATTCAGAAAACCATTTTTCGCAAGAGCATATTTGCCTTCAATACCGAGTGATAGTGTATAATGCACCCCCCCCCTCAGTTCTAGCGTATAAGATCTCACGCGTCCTATCGAAAACAAGAAAACCACGCAAACTTCTCCTCTTCACAAGACTCAATATAGGTTGAACTATTTTCTTCCCTCTCAAAAATCAGAGTTATATTATTGCTAACATCTGATTATCCAGTATTCTACGATGCATCGGCAATGACAGACAAATTCACATAGTCAGCCGACCAATGGGGCAGGCAATCGGATCGAGCGTAGACGCAACGTCGTACCAGAAACCATGGGATCCCGTCAGCCAACACCTCGAGTTGGTAATCTGAATGGGCGTAGACGCAACATCGTACCGGATACCATGGCATCCAGTCAGCCAGCACCTCGAGTTGGCACCTTGAATATGAACAGGCGTAGGCGCGATGTTGTACCAGGCCCTATTGGATGCGGATCGGGAATGCAGGCGGAGGAATCTGCCAGCTCCCAGACACTCTTAACCCACCAGCCGTCGCGTCGAAGACAATCACCAGGTCCGGGTGAGACCGGGGTTCTAGCAAGCCCCCCCAAGTGTCCGCGAAGAACGACCATACAAACCAGGGCGAATATTGAACCCGAGGGGGCGTCCATAGGGCAAGGGCATTTGGAAACTGTTCATTTAAGCGACGATAGGAGTGATGAGTACCAAAATCCCTGCAATGCAGATGAAACTGGATCGGAGACTGAGATCGCTGTTGACGCTTCCAACATTTCTGAGGGAACAACATCCGGACGGCGTCATAGGTCGCAGGCGTCTCGCAGACGGGGAAAGGGTCAACGACCCCTGGTGCGAATCTCAACCACCTCCGGATCACAGCATGTACCTCTCGTTAGCCTGACACAAGCAAATCGTAGACGCACAATCCGTGGTAGAGCCTACAGCCCGCCGACCTTTCCGTCATCAAGCGTGGTATATTCGTCTCCGCTAGCCACCCATAGTGGTACTACATCTGGTGGCAGATCCTCGAGTCCGGTAGGTGAACTGGGTATCCTACGACCGGGGCGGCCCCGACCGGCGACAGATTCACGGCGAAATACCGTTACAGGGGCTGTGGGGACCATATTAGGCCAGGCGCTGGTGCTGATGCTCCGGTACACACTTTTTGATAACCCACTGCCGAACCCGGTTGCTTTGACATCTCAGATATACACAGTATGGGGCAAGGCGCTGGAGACGATATCGGATGCTGGGAATATTGAGCCATAGGAGGAGAGTGTGAAGCAGGTAAGTTGACTCGGCCGGAGGTGATACGACGTAGAGACAGTCACTGACTGTGACAGCTCTGTCAAAAACATACTGCAGTGAGAGCGCAATTCTTGTATCATGTGAAGCATAATATCAGACAGCTATACGATCTGCCGCCAGATAATCCGACCGCCATGGCGCGCAGGGTTGATTATCTGCTAGAACAGGACAGGTTCAGGTGCCCACCCCATGGATATGAGGTTGGTTCCAGCCATTGGACTTGGGCGGACATGACTAATTGCGGAACGCATGTAGGACTTAACCTTCAGGTTCCTTGCCCCCCAGATTGCGGACGCTATATACGGCAAGTATTTCGACGGAATCAAAATGCAAGGCATGCTGGACTCTAAGTTTCTGAAGCGCATAAACGGTACGATGGTCTGTCTGACATGTGCAATACTATCCCATTCACTACGGGCATTGCAAACCGGGGTATATAAGAAAGTCCCCAACTTCAATCGCGAAGTAGCTGGAGGTGGAAGAGCCCGAATCATTGCCTGTTTTTCGCTAACCGAGTCCACTGATCATGAAAAACGCAAGACCTCTTTATCCGGCAGAAGAACAAGTGGCGGGGGTTCGCCCGGGCGACGCAGGACATGTTATATTAAACCTTCGTCAGAAGATCGCACAGAGGCTAGAGAAACAGCATAGCATCTGGCAGGAGAGGAGAGAGGGCTTCTCGGACAATAACGACGCCGTTTATGCAGAACTGAAGCGTCAGCTAGGCAACCAGACTCCGGGAGATCCTGCCCTACCGAGACAGATGCCGATTGACAACCACGTCAGCGGCCTGGGCGGGCTCGAGGATAGTCAAAATGGGTCGCAGGAGACTGAAACATCACTGTATCTCCGTCAAACGTCGATTGACTGGGAGCTAACCTTTCTGGATTCGGATGGGTCAAATCATGGGAGTCTTGACAACGCAGGGGGGGCCGTCGACTCTCAAATGGGGAATCGCTAATCGCTCAGCCTGGAGGATTCCCAGAGCGATGAAGCTGGGCCGGGGGCGTCGGGGGCGCTGGAGGAAACCAGTGGCCGGCAGGATGGTGCGAATACCACAGAGGGTGCTTAAGGGGAGGTGGTACGTGTAGGTAGATTTAAATTTGTTTTCTAGTGATGAGACGCGCAGAAGCGGGGGTAATAAAGGTCATATGCAATAGTCACATAGTATCATAGTAGATACTGTAGTATAGGGCGGCGGGATGACTGCAATAAATTATGAGCAATATCACGATAATTGTGGGAAAACGAACTTGAATCTAGAACATGGGAGAGTGTGAGGAAGAGGTCTAGAATAGTGGCTATGTGATCAGCGCCTGCGGATGGAGGGCGGGAGTATCGTGAGTCTGGAAGGTGCGACAAGAAGTAACCGGCGTCTTGAAGGATCAGGTAAAGAGTGCGGAGGGTATAGGTATCGGGACGGGGAAGGCAAATACCACAGACGCGAGGATGGCGTCAGGACATGATGGCCTAGTGTCGGAAGGCGTCAGGACACGATGGCCTAGCGTCGGAAGGCGTCAGGACACGATGGCCTAGCTTCGGAAGGCCTCAGGACATGATACCTGAGCGTCGGAAGACGTCAGGAGATGATAGGCTAGCGTCGGAAGGCATCAGGACGCACAAGACGTAGGGTGCGTTTCAGGACGTTGTCAGCACGCAACGGGAGGTTGAGCGAATCTTCTGGACACGGCGTTGGATCGACGTTGCATCCAGAATGGGAGTTTAGGTCCTGTGCGTCGTGGGCATCCTGTGCGTCTGACGCACAGGAAGAGGAAGAAATTCTTTGCTAATGTGTGCGAGAACTTAGAAACCTTTTGCGAGTGTTGTTAGCAGTGATCAAATAAGGGGTATGTTTTGGGTCGTTACCGGGACAATAGATGGTTGGTCATCCTATGTTTGGATCGTTTTTCGTCTGAACAGCTATTACCTGGTGATAAAGTAGTCTATTGTAAGAAGAGGCCATTAGGGGCCGGAAGAGTTCCCCAATGGAGACCCCTATGGGTCACATACTTTGGTGTTCTTCTCGAGATTTGGGTGTGAAATGGACCATCCAGGAGCACAGGGTGGACAGGATACGGGTTCTATTGCACCCAACGGACTAGGATGCATCCATTGTGATGGGGCCATCTGAGGGCGGGCTGGGCAGACAGGATACTCCTATTACCCTAGCGGGAATAGCTTGCATAATTATGCGCGAGGTATATGCCACGATAGGGGAGAGCATATATCCGAACCCAAGCTTCCCGAGTAGGCACTTCCCCGAGGCATCTGGGAGACTACTCAGGAACCTCAAAGAGTTCACGTTTCAAGATATGGCTAACTGATTGGAACAATGATTAGAGAACCAGTTCTCTACTCATGCTAATGCATACGCATTATGCATTGATAGATGAGTATCGGACTTGATCACTCCATACTTATGATACTATTGGTATATAGGCATTTAGACTGCATATTCCATTATAGTCTATCAGGACAAAGAGATCGAAGACAGGCTACTGGTGGAGTGGGGACACCCTCAGAAGAAATAGCAGTCGGGAGATTCTCAGAGTCAAGCTGGGCAAGATTCAGGGTCAAACACTGTTCGCACTTTGTTCTGACGAACTGAATTTTTTGAAAGATACTTCTTTACTAGAGAAGTCAAAGTAGCGTGAACATTAGTATAAATAGTAGGGCTCTCCCCGATGGTTGAGAACATGATCAGGCAACGGAGAAGAGACCTTAACAATATTATAAGTTATTACGATATTCTTCTATTACTTTACCGAACAACTCATCTTGAGCATTCCTGACCTATATTCCCTTGTCTCAATATCCCCCGCCTAGTTAGCCTGGAATCCTACCGTGTTAACTACCCCGTAACATTATATTGTTAATCTTCAGTCACCAAGGCTCCTATGTTGACAGACATCTTCGTCTGTTTTATCCTTTACTACCTTTTTTTCATCCTTGAAGATACACCACAGGCTGCCATTATCGCAGCTGAACCCACGATCACCGAAGATTCAGATTTCATAGACGATTGGGAACCTGAATCGGAAGGAGGCATAACTTGACCTTGTTCCTCTCCTTCACCACCGCTTGGCCTGTCTCGTCTTTCTACCCCGGAGTCTATTATTCTTTCAACGCAAGCCATCGGACAGGTGGAACAAAACCAACAAGTTCTTCAAAACCTTATTGACGCTGAAGAACAACATTGGTGGGTAACACCACAAGGGTCCTTTCGTCACCCTTTCCCTACTATAGCCAAGGGTCGTAAAAAGGCTCGACGATACTGGAGAGTTAGAAATCCCCTTCCAAATTAAAGGATCACTAACCTCTACCATGGCCCTTGTGAGCCCCAATTTTCCTCACCCGGAACTCATCAGTAATCCCAATCAACATATGGAAGATGACGATACTTCCACCCCTGATGCTTTTTCATTCGACCCGTCCTCCCATGCTATGACCACTACCTCAAATCCTGGATCGGTCATACAGTCCCCCATGAATCGCGCCCATAGTGCTCAATTTCGTGTTGAAAAAAATACATCACGATCAAACTCCCGTCAACGCGCAAGCAACACTACAAACCAAATGGAACTTCTTAAGCAACAAATTGAACTAGCCTTCCAAAACATTTCTTCATCCATCAATCAAAGTCAAGAAGAGAACTTGATAGCCTTCGATGCGTTATCGGAAGATGCTAGGGCTGAGTACACTAACCTGCGGTTATTACAAATAAGGTTAACAAAGGGCGAATTAATTGTTGACAAGGAACTCCAGGATGCTAGAAAAGCCCTAGCAACTCTCGAAGGAGCAACACATGACAAACAGGAATGGCGAAAATAGCTATTGTACAAGACTTTAGCCGCCAAGAAGCTCAGCCTGAGGAAAATGCGAAATCTTCGGAGGTCCAAGGTGAAATATTGGAAGCCGAAGTAATATTCTTAAAAGATCAATTTGCTGAACAACTTAAAAAACATGACACTGAATGGCAAAGAGTCCTGAGGTACCAGGAAGACCGTGCTGCTGAAATATTAAATCAACAAAAAGCCAGAGCAGCTGAACTGCATCAAAAGGACCGTCAAGCAGCAAAGGAGCTTCTGGACAAACAAAATCAAAAATTCCAAAACGCCATACAAGCTTTGACAGACAGAATAGATTATTACGAAAAACTCAGCTTTACCATCCCGCCTACGGAGGCAGGAGATGGTGATCCAGGACCCTCGAACCCGGGTCAATTTGATCATTGGATTCCCCCGGATTATCCTAACACAGATAAACGATGAGCTTCTACTCCAAGGCAAAATAAAGGAAAGGGAGTTAACGGAAGAGGAAACTTCCAACCACCGCCAAGTAATATTGGGGGTGATCCAGACCCAGACCCTAGTGACCATGACGACGATGACAATAAAGGAGGAGACAATGGCAGGGGCAGAAGAGGCGGTGGTGCGGAAAACAACGCTGGAAGACCATCGGTTCCTAGAGAGTCATCTCCCCGTATGAGAGGCATATTAGAATTCTTGCAACAACTCAGTACACCAAATCGATCAATAAAAAAGGCCGCTGAACCACGTTACTTCTTTCAAGGCGATGATAACCAGGATGTTTGAAACTAGCTAAGGGCATGTGAAGATTACTTTGATCGAAACCCTTACCAATGGGAGAACCACTCTCATCGCATTGTTTTCGGGGTCGGTAAAACCAATAGAAAAAAGGTAGCACCTTTCGCGGAAAAATATTGAAAAGTCATGGGAGGAATAGGAGGTTTCACTAGAGATCCCAATTATGCCACGTTGTAACGACCCTACAGACAGGTAGCTACAGTGGACTAGACTCAAGCCCGTATGGCATACCAAGTGGTAACCATATTAAGGATAGGCCAGTATACTTAGTATACTACCGGTAGACATGAGTTGGTACA
>Ga0307517_10008803_pt1 | contig 14421 bp, 10 predicted proteins | sample 23_EM_MG_FD_194515 | JGI IMG/M metagenome (GOLD analysis project Ga0307517, IMG submission 194515) | Populus trichocarpa ectomycorrhiza microbial communities from riparian zone in the Pacific Northwest, United States - 23_EM | ecosystem: Host-associated > Plants > Roots > Unclassified | place... | reverse complement strand
GGGTTATACAACATAAATCTAGATTAACCATTTAACAAGCAAAGTATTAAAAGTGAACAAGATAACAAATACAAAACATGTTAGTATCAAACATTAAAGTCCATGTTGAGTTTATACTATACTTATTTTTACACCATTAGTGTAACCTTTTCGACTTGACATAATAAACTTAGCTAAACATAATGAAAGAGAGAAACATAAATAAACAAGATAAGAATATAAATAAGATATAAGTTAAGTAAGTAAAGGAAAGAAAATGAAAAGCATAAACAAGAGATTAATATAAACAAAACTTAAGCATTACAAAAATATAAAGAGAGAGAGCAAGAACATGATCTTGATATGAAAACTAAGATGCCTAAATGCATGGCAAATGCCTATTTTTATAGGCCAAAATTCAGAACTATTGATTTGATGACTAATTGTTAAGAGGGTGGCCACCTCTTGACTTGGTAACAATCCTTATCTTTTTGTCTGCAGAAAACGTCATTGCTAACATTAGAATTTGAACAGATAGTTTTCATGAAAGTTCTAGGAAATTGTCTCAGCTTTACAATAAAACAAGAATTGATGCATTTGAACTTCTAACACTCGAGATATAGGCTGAATACTAAATAGTGTCTGGGCTGCAGGATAGATTCTGACTTCTCCGTTGTTGCTACCATTTGAATTAAGAAATAGCACTTTTAAATCTTGGACTCTCATGAAAGTTTTAGGCCTATGTCTTAGCTTTCCATGCATATGAATCAGACCTAAATCCAAGTTCTACAGCTCCAGTTATAATCCAATAATCGAATGGTGTTCCAGTTTGGACTGAACCAGCATCTCTTTTCTAAGCTTAGCCCTCTCTTTGTCTTCTCAATTTCAGTAGTTAAACTCATCAATCAATCCTTTGATTTATGTGATAGGCCTGTATTTAAGATGAACATTTACCATAAATTAAAGGTATCTTATATTATTAGACATGTTATTATAAAACATGCTCTAATTAGGGAGTTATTGATACTTTAAGTGCAAAATGATAATATAAAACCTTGATAAAAATGCACTTTTAAGTACTAATCAAATATGGTGCCTCAAGTACCCCATGAATACTAGTAAATTTCATATCTCGTTCATCAGATAAATATGATGCCTTTAGTACCTTCAAGTACTAGTCAATTCTTATCCTTTTCGTTGCACAATAAAAAAATAATAACAATGTAATACACATTTAATGAATTTGCAATTAAATGAATTAAGACAATCTTAATAATATTTGTCAAAGGTACAAGGCACCTACCTTCACCTCCAACTATATGCACTTCTTCAGCTGCAGAAGATGTCACTCTCGGTACCTCTCTTTAATCTAGAGAAGGTACCATTATCAATATCTCTTTTATCTCATAACATATCATTATTCATTTTTAAATTTCATACTACCACACCATCCACCTATAAATTGTATCCTTCATTTTCACAACTTAAGTCCTACTAAGCATATTTCAATTAATCAATTTATGCTTTATTTACTATATGAGCTCTCAATTAAATCAAATTTAATAGCACCTTTTTGCATTATATGACCTTCCTAGTCTATATACTTTCAACCATAAGGTCTTTCTCTCCTTTTCTTTTTCCAATTATTTTCTTTAATTCTTTAATAGTTTAAGTTCCAAATCCTTCATTACATATATTGTTTAAACAAAGCACTCTAATTTCTACATCCTCACTTGCAATTAATTCCAAAACTATAACTCACAACTTTTTAGTATCAGGAACAAAGAGCATATTTTTCAAATAAATAGTGTTAGGATTAGTATCAATCTTAGCATTAGTGTTATTGGAAGAATATCACCATTTCCAACCATGATAAAGTCATTATCAATGTAAGTTTTAAAGTTATTTAGTTTACCTTTGTTTGTAATCATATATGTTAAAAGTTGTAGTATTAGGCAACCATTTAGAAGTTTGATTATCTATAATAGTAAGAATTGGTAATGCTTATGAAATATCATTATCTTGGAAGGAAAACGTTAAACTTATTAAAATATTTTAAAGCATATGGCTATATTTATCACATATTTGAAAAACTATATCAATTATATTATTGTTTAAATTTTTAGTTCCTTGCTAATTTATCTATAAAGTTATTTGTAAAATGTTTTGCCTGTTACTATTATTATTATTTTAAAGATAGCTTTGATATCCATTCATTTACTTTATCTTTATTCTTGAACAAATCTACATCCTTTGGAATTGAATCTCTATTGAAAATTGCTTATCTTTTTATTTGAAGCTTGCTAGCTCAAAAAAGCTATTTAAGGGTGTTAAAGGTATGTGTGTGTGTGCGCGCGCGCATATTTATTTTTAAAAAGATACAGGATAATAACTATAAGATTATAGATCATTAAAAATTCATTCCCTTTCTCTCAAGCTAACTTTTTCCCTTGTTCTACTATAGTATCTTAGTATATTGTATTAGTACACTCATAACTGTTTTAGAAAATCAATCTTTATAAATCTCTTCTACATCACAACCCATGACAAGCTTTTTAGCTTTATTGATCTATATTTTCAAACTCGGATTTTTTTTTATGGCCTCAAACAGGCACCTCGTGCATGGTTTAATTGGCTTAGTCAATTCTTGGTCTTCTTAGGATTTCACAGTTCCAAGGCTGATACTTCCTAGTTCATTCTACATCTTGCTAAAGCTACAATATTTCTTATGGCTTATGTTGATGATGTTTTATTGATTAGTGATAATCTAGTCTTTCTTCAGCATCTTATTATACATTTGGATATTGAAATTGACATTTGTGATCTTGGTTCACTTCATTGCTTTTTTGGTATTGAGGTTTCTTCTAGTATAGATGGTTTGCTTCTTTCATAACAATGGTACATAGATGATCTTCTTAAGAAAGCTAGTATGTCTAAGTGTAAACTAGTTGTCACTCTTATTGTCATTGGTTCTTCTTTTTCCTAATCAATTGGTACTTCACATCTGGATCCTACATAATTCAGATAGTTAATGGGTCTTTTTCCATATCTCACATTCACATGACTTAATATTTTTTTGTGTTAATAAAGTACGTCAGTTCATGCATTTTCCTACTAATGTTTATTTGTTGGCAGTTAAACACATCATTTGCTATATATTTGATACTTCATCCTCTAGGTTGCATTTTGACTCGTCACTTAATAGTTTAATGATTTTGATTGGTCTGGTAAATTGATGATCGAAATACCACTATTGGTTATACAACTTTCCTTGGTCGCAATTTTATCTCTTGAGAATCTAGCAAATAACATACAGTTGCTTGCTCTTCTACATAGGCTAAATATAAGGATATTGCTAATATTGTTGCTAAACTTAAATGGGTTAGATCTCTACTTCATGAAATTTGTATTTTTGAAACAACTCCTCATATGAGATGTAATAACTTAAAAACCACTTATTTGTTTGCAAATCTAGTTTTTCATACTCACATCAAACATGTTGAGATTGATTTTCACTTTATTTATGATATGGTTGCTTGGAAGGAACTCCAAGTTTAGTTTATTACTTCTGATGATTGGATTGTTGGTATGGTGATTAATCCTTTCTCATCATCTTGATTTATGTTCTTATGATCTAAGTTAAATGTGGTGCTTTTCGCATTCAACTTGCGTAGTAGTATTGAAGTAATATGACCGAAATGAATTTTAGGCCCATGATTAATACTATATTTATTATATTAGGGTCCATTAAACAAAACCCATTAGAATTAGTTAGGGTTACTTAACTACATCCCTATATATATTAACCAAAAATATATAAGGTGTGAGTTTTTCATTGTAATATTAAACACATATTATTGTGAATAGCTACAATGAAATTACCTTTTGCCCATTGGTTTTAAAAAATACTAGCCTTGGTATTGGGGGTAATTTTATCTTTTCCAATGGCTTATTGGTCATTAAAAGATTCTTAGAGGGTATATTCATCTTTAAAAAATAATAAAACTATTGAACAAGGGTATTGTTTTTGTCTTTTCGCTTATTAGAATACAATAAAAAAGAGTTATTTGCCCTTAAAAAACATGAAAACAAATAAGGCATGGGTCTAGGGATATTTTTGTCCTTTCACACATGTTTTTTTTTAATTTCTAGAGTCATAGGGGTATTTTAGTATTTTTACATTGAATAATTAATTTTTTATTCAAAAAAACTGTTAAAGCGTGCTCATTACTTGCTAGCGAATGGAAGACATCTACACCATTTAGGCAACGCATAAGGTGCCACCCAGTGGCCAAACCTTCCCTTCTGCCATGTCTTTATAAATGTTATTGTATCCTCTTCCTCCTAGTATGGCGTGTGATGGTATATGATAGACGATTTAGTGTTGATGATCATTTTTTTTCCTTCTTTTTAATCTCTTACCCGAAAAAGTACATGGTTGGCTTTTTTTTTTCAATTTCATCCTTATTCTTTTGATTTTTTATTTTCGTTCTTATCCATTTTATAAATTTTTTGTTTGTTGTCAATTTAGTTCTTCAATTAAAATTTATCATATATAATTTTTTTTATCATTTTGGACCTTATTCTTTTGATTTCTAATTTTTTTCCTTAGCCTTTTTGTTAATGTTTTATTAGTTTTCAATTTCATCATTTAATCAAAGTTTATATTGTTTTATTTTTTTAATTTGACCCTTATTCTTTTGATTTGTTTTTTCTTTCGTTAAGGTTATTTTTCTCTTCAATTTAACCCTTCAATTGAACATTCTTTATTGCCCTCTAATTTATTTTTTATTTAAATTTTCACCCCATTCTTTTAATTACAATTTTTTGTTTTAGATTCTTTTGTGTAATTGATTTTTTTTTTCTAGTTTTATCATTTGGCATTTGATTTGTTAGGGATTAGGCTTCGTGGTTTTTTTTTTTTTTTTTTGCAGTGCTTTTAATCAAATAATCCAGATCACGGTTCTGAAAAGTTAATGCGGTTTGACATCTTTTTTCCCCATTTTATTTTATGATTTTATCATTCTGCATTATTATTATTTTAAAAAAAAAGATTGGTTTTGTGATTATCTTCAATTTCTTTTCTATCAATTTATTTCAGTCTCATAACATAGGTCATGAGTTTTGTAGGCCTTTTTTTAAAAGGTTTTTTTTTAAAAAAAAAAAAATTGTTTGTATTTAATTTTTAAAGATGTTATTTTGATTCATCCATAATATTTTTTATCTTATACAAATGAACTTTGTTTTTAAAAATAAAAATATTTATTTGTAAATAATATTTCTAATATATTCGGCCTTGCGTAATATTGTTTTGTTTTATTCAGTCATCTTCATGTGTGTTTCTATTTTGATTATTTTTTATTGATTTCAATAAACAAATTCAGTAAATATAATCAAGTAAATGTCTCATTTTACATGATTAAATATCTTGATATATATATTCATCTCTTAATTTTTTTCAATTTCTCTTTTAGTTATTGTTAATAACTTTTTTTGTTTATTTACATAAATGATTATTGGGTCAAGTTTTTCAGTTTCTCTTTATAAAAAAAAATTTACGACCCACGACAGAACATAGGTCAAATAGCTAATGTAATATACATGTATATATTTATGGGAACATAGGTCAAATAGCTAGTGTAATATACATGTACATATTTTTAAAGAGAATATATGGTAGCAAATACAAGATTATAACTCACAACAATTTCTTCCCTTTCTCTCAAGCTAACTCTCTACCTTTCGCTCAAGCTAATTTTGTTCCTTATTTTATTACTATGTTCTTATAATTGATGAAGAAGACATGATTGAAATTGGTACTCTATTGTGTTACCAACCTTGCTTTGAAATCATAAAAATAAGATAATGAGTAGAAGGTTAAATTACTTATTAGGAGATGAGTTTGTATTTTTTTTTATGTATGGTTTTTACAATAACCTATAAAAATCATAATTCTATAAATCATACATGTTAATATGAACAATTAGTGGTTTAATTACAACAAATGATCATAAATCATAATTTTGATGATTTCTATATACATCTTTATAGCATAGACTAATTCTCTATCAATTATCATAAGAGATTTTTTAAAATGTTGACTCTTTTTTATGGATGATTTAAAATATTTTTATCATTTTTATATATTTATGAGAATAATTTTTTAAAAAAATATTAATTTTAAGATTCAAATTAAAAAATAGATTATTTAACCGGCCAACCTTAAGGTTCTCTTTAAATTATTTGGGTACGCAAGTTGTCATTGGTCTTGTATGTTAAAAGTACAAGTAATGTGGTGGTAAATGTGTTTTTTGTTTTTTGTAGACAAAGAAAATTTTAGGCTGATTTAAATTTTAATTGAGATTAAGTACTTTTTTTTTTTTTGAACGATCTTAAAACATATTTTATATTAATCTAGTATATTTAAAAGAATTTAATTAAATATTCTTGATTTTGACTTCATGATTTTAAACCTAGAAAATCAAGGCAGAGAATAAATCTCTTTAACCACTAGATGATGGCAGATATAAATCTTTATATTCTCCATATGTAGGGTAGGATTTTTAGTTTTCTTTTCTTTCCTTCTTTTCTTTTCTTTTATTTATTTATCAATAGGGTATGCTCTCAAGCTGTCATAGAACCAGAGACATATTGAAGTTGGGCCGGACCACAGAAAGAGCCCAATGTAAAAAGCAGCCGAACATTCGGAGAAGGTAAAGAAACTTTTCGGAGCCCATTGTTCACTTTGTCCACCACAGAAAAGAGCAATGAAGAACCATGCTGAGGAAGAAGAAGACAACAGATGGCAGAAAACCCAAATGGAAGACTCTCCAGCCCTCTGCTCGATTCTATTTTTGTAACATCCTTCTTCTTTTATCTGTATTAATTTAATCTCTTCATTTAATCTTATTATGTTAAGATTTAAGATTAATAGCGTTAAATCTTCTGTTAAGTGAACAAGATAAATAACGTCTTATATATTTTTTATAAAAACAAATTATGAAAAAAAAAAAAAAAAGTAACAGACGAATGTAGAGAGATAATTGGGTATTTTGGAAACTTATGCAGCACTCTTTTTATAAAAATAAAAGTTCAAAAAGCTTATTTAAAAAAAGGAAAAAAAAGTGACAGAAGTCACTCACCTTCGTCTTTCTTTCTCAAAAAAATTAATTAGGAGGGCCCGGAGCATGCATGCGGGGCATGCCACTTCAGGGCTCTTTTTTCTCGATTTTAATTTTTGTAAAAACTTTTCTTCATTCCTCAAAAAATTCAAGAAATTTTATGGTGTTTAAATTATAATTAATGATATACTGTTAGTTATACAATAAAACTTATTTTATAAAAATAAATAAATACAAATAGAAAAGAAAAATATTAAATAAATATATTCTTAATACTTTTGATGAATCATGAATTTTATTCTTTTTCTCACTTGTATCGGTTTTTTTTCTTTAAAGTGGATTATATTAAATAACTAATAGGATGTTATTAGTTACAACTTAAGTGCCATAGAAGTTTTCCAAAATATTCACATAATTGATCTTTATTTCTTCTTTAATTTTCATGAACTAAAGTGAGAAATTCAAAAAATTAATCTATATAATAGAAATTTAACAATACCAATATAATAGAAATGATTAAGAATATAGTGTGATGACTTTGCTTCAGATTTATTAGAGTTTTGATAAAAATGAGACTTTGAGCTACAAGTTTATTTATTAAAAAAATATTTTATAGTGATGAAGAGTGAATTAAAATTGATTTTGAACCATAATTTTTTTTTTAATATGAAAAGTTTGTTTGTAATTTACTTTTCTAATTCAACCAGATTTTGCAATATCTAGTCTAAGCAATTCATAAATAGATAAGCTAATTGTGTTGGATCATGATTGGAAATATCCAATTCAAAGAAAAAAAACAATGTTTTTTTTGTTTAAAAGCTTTATGGAAATACCCTATCTAGCCATTGCAATTTTTCATCATGCTGCAAAACTCTTACATAATTATCAATATCAATTAATTAATATTTTTTTATACACTGATGAAGGAAAAAAAAACCTATATGGGAATTGAGCTTTCTTAGACTACAATCTTGAATTTGTCTGTGAGCTTTCTTACAAAACAAGTTTATAAATTATTGAGTGGTTGTTTTTATTTCTAGAAATTGTTGAATGGTTATTTATAGTTCTAGGAGTTGGTGGTGGTTCATGGGATTGCTAGATTGTTAATGATAGTTCATGAAATTGTTGGGAGGTTGATGGTCACGTGTAACCGGGCTTTTAATAGTTGTGATTGACGTATTTATACACTAAGTCCTTGAACTTATTTCTTGGAGAAGGAAAATATTTCCTAGAAATTTGGGTCATTTATGGTTCTATGCTCCCTATTATGGAGATATTAGTGATGTTATTGGCCATAATGTTTTGCTATTCCATTGGTGGAGATGTTTGTGGCAAGTTATTGGTTACCTACTCTACATAGAAATGGTTTGTGTTTATAAAAAAAATTTTATGTATGGAAAGTTTATGTGTGCAACTATTGGAGAATCCAAAAAAACACATAGAGATATGTGTGGGATAGTATTAAACAACTCATGGCCTGAAATACCAAGATTATAGTCCTTCTGGGACAACCAACCATGATTTTTAGTTGTTTGGGCCATGCCCAAACGACTAGTTTAGGTGGTGCATGCCATGCACACGTTACCTATAATTTGAAGAAAAAAAATATGCTTCATCATTCCCTCTCGAATCTTTGAATTGTGAAAAATTTTAGAGATTTTCATCAAGTTTTCATTGAGCTTAGGTTATAGTTAGAGAATATTTTCATATGTAAAGAATACTCTACAACCATAGCAAAGCATTATGGACAGAGACATTTGCATGGGGTCTTTGTCATAAACATGGAAATTTTCATATGAGTCATTAGAGACTTTCATGGATATTGTCATGTAGACTTTTTATAGGAGATATATAGATTTTCATGAAAATATTTTTGTTAGAGACATGGAGATTTCCACAGAGACTTTTATTGGAGTCATGAATATTTTTCATTTGGGATCATGGAGAAAACTATTACTTTATTAAAAAGTTCAAAATATTTTTCCAAACAAGTGGATATACAATTTCAAAGATCCTCTGATTTTAGGTATCCCATCAAATCAACAGATTTTCTTCTTTTCTTACTCTGACTTTGTTTTTATTTTCATTAACTATTAAAGGAAACCTCTGGCAATTAGTCTTTTTATCTTATTTTTTGGGACATGTCATCTCTTAGTGTCATGTCCATGGTCATAATGAAAAAGACAAAACTTATTAGAGTTTCTTGTATTTATGCTTTTTTTTTTTTATAGAGGAAGGATAATGCACAAATTCTTTCCCTTTGATAGCAGCTAGCACCTCAACATAAGTAGTGGTCAAAGGTGTGGTTAGGAGCTCATGAAAAGTCAAGCAATCATGGATGTGTCTCTTAGTGTTTTTTTCTCGAATGTTTTGGTTAGGGGAATGATGGCATCAATGAGATTATGCTTTCTATAGATGTTTGTTTCTTCCACTTTGATATAGTTTTCATTACATGTTTCATACTGAGAAGATTTTATCAGGAAGAGTATACAATCTTTCTTTAAAAAAAAAATACTTGTAGACTCTATTAATCAGAGCTTCAGTGGTAATAGGTTTAAGTAGTCTATTCAAGTTGAGAATTTCCTCATTCAATCTTTGAAAATATGTCATAGTGTTCTCATCTTCTCGTTGCATAATGGCAAAGATTTTAGTGAGAAGATTTTTAGTTATGATGTTTGTACTGAAGTGCAAAATAAGTTTGGCACTTTGATCATAAAAGTTGATGATGGAACCAGGCTTAAGGCTCTGGTACCATGAATGAGAAGATATACGAAGCATTGTAGGAAGTATATTACACATGACGTCTTTGTTTTCTATAACAAGTTATAGGATGCTTCTCCCATTTTGTATATGCTCTATAAGGTTTGTGAGTCCATTGTGATTGTCTAGACTAGCTTTTTTAGAGATGCAATCTTTAAATAGATGAGTGTGTAGTATTTTACGATGAAGTGAAGATTTTTCTACTTGATGGGGATTGTGCTTGTTCTCAGGAACTTGTAAAGTTGTTGATGTAGTCTCATATTTATATTTTTTTCCTAAAAAGATTATATGGGTTAGAATCAGATGGAGATAAATGGATCCTTATTTAGAGCATCTAGTATAGGAACGTTTCTAATGGTAGGGTAGTTACTTCCAATTATATGACTACAGGTTTCTTCATGCCTACTTGCTTGCATTTGATTCTGATATGTCTTTTTAGGGAATTAGAGTTGTCTCTGTGCATTTTAGGGAATTGTCTTATATTAAGAAGATTCCTAAGAAATTTTCTAAAGATGAAAATAAAACTGTCAAAACATCAATTGATATAAATGTGTATATGTCCAAGAATAAAGGTAAAGGAATAAACCAATTGGAATATCCTCGAATAATTGGAAGCCATTAGTATGTTATGAACTGTATAAGTCCTGATATTGCTAACTCAATTAGTAAACTGAGTAGATTTATAAGTAATTCAAGTATGGATATGTAGAAGGCAAAAAAAAAAGTAGTCGAATATTTGAGGTACATCTTAGACTATTGGCTATATTATATTGGTTACTTAGTAGTACTAGAAAGGTATAATGGTTCTAATTGGATATGTAACACTAATGATTCAAAATATACAAGTGAATATGTCTTCACATTAGGTAGAGTAGTTGTGTCATGGAAATCCTTTAAACAAATATGTATCGCTAGGTCAACAATGGAATTAGAGTTTATTGTTAGAAATGAAGCCGAATGGATTCAGAATTTTTTATAAGATATTCCATGTTGGCCAAAACCAGTGTCAACTATTTGTGTCATTGTGACAGTTAGTTAGCAATTGAAATGGCACAAAGTACTATGTATAATGGAAGTCTGTACATATACATCATAGATATAATATCGTTAAATATTTACTCTCAAATATAATTATTTCCATTAATTGCATAAAGAATATTACGAATCCGCTAACTAAAGGTTTATCAAAAGAGCTTTTGTGTAATTAAGTCATTAAAGATGAAAGAGTGTAGTGATGGTAACCATACCTATTTGATTAGAGATTCTAAGATCTAGGTTTAAATGGAAAACTAAGTCATATAACATTCTTGGTAACACTATTAGTTGAGGTAGCTTTTGTGGTTGTAGTTTGAAAAAAGTTGTTTTACAAAAAGTACTTTTAGTTGAAGTTGGTTTGATATTTATATATATTTGGTTAAAACTATGGTTGAAATTGAGGTTGAACAAAAAGTAGTTTAATGTGTTTGGTTAAAAGAATGCTTTTCAAATTGAGGTTATAAAATAATTAATACACACACACACACACACACACATATATATTGATGGTTTTAAATTTAAATATTGTAGATTTAACTACTGTTATTACATCATGAAATAAATAATACTTATATCAAATATTTTTTATTGTTCCATTAAACTATCTACAATTTCATCACGTACAAAATCCATCCGACAAGGAATACAATTTCCTTGATTTCTTAAGCGCGTTACAACATCGGGCAAAATATCATCAGGAACAAAGCAATCAAACTCTACAAATGTTACGTCATCAAGCGATCTCCTTCTAATTTTTTGAATAAAACACAATTAAAAATAAATTGTGATGAATTACTTTAAACGACTGTAAAAAATATCTCTCCAAACCTACAGCTGTTGTTTGAGAATTCATGCTCAATAAGAAATTTCTCAATCTCCAATTTATTTCTTTTTATTTAAACTGATATTTTTTCCTTAAAAAAAATCCATATTAAATGTATTTGTTTTGAAAATACCATTTCGATCACTGTTGCGGTAGTAGTATTGAAAATGATGTTTTCAGAATAAATGCACTTAATTTATTATTTTTAAACGTAAATAATATAGTAAAAAAATTACTCTTAAACGGTGCTAGCAACTTCCAGATATTTTCCTAAACCTGGAATTGTAATTCTATGCATGCCACGTGTCTTTCGAATCATCTAGTCAATTACTTGCAGGGAAAAGTTATTATAATTAACGAAGTCATGTAACTCCACTGTGTCCGCAGGTTTGCGGAAAGCAGCTGAGAGCTGCTTTCCGCAAACTAACAGTTTTAACCAACTTTAAATAGGTCCTACATGAATGGTATATTGTGGTTCTTCATTACCAAACATTTAAAATCTGATGCTTTAAAAGCTACCGCAGCCGCGTAAACAAATGGCCACTAAAATTATTATTTCATGATTATTCATATGATTAAATAAGTGCTAGCAATAACATGATAAAAGGGTGAGGTGAGCTTTTAATGATTTTCATATATTGGTACTCCAAGTGGAGTATAACATAATACTATAATGAAAGATCATCTATATGAGCGAGAAATATTTTTGTTTTTTTTAAGAATTTTGATAAAGGCTGAATTCTATGAAGCAATCATGAATCCAATAGTTGTTTCGAGCCAAAATGAACACAACTATGAGAATCAAAGGAAATCTCTAGGTATAGAATTATGTGAGTACTATTGTCTTGGTTTATATAAAAATGTTAAATAGTTCAAGACATCACGTTTACTATATAACCAAGTAAATTCGATAATATTTCACTAAGTTCAAAGCCAAAAGCTATATATTCTAATGTAGTAATCTACCAAATCAGTATCTATCAACAAATCTTTGAGTCACTTTTAAACTAGTAAGACAATTTTCATTCATGTGAGGGATTGTTGAAAATTTGTTTTAATTAAAAACAATTATGAGTGAATGAAAAATTCATCTTTAAGAACCCTTGATTTTTATATATTTAATTCTTAATTTATAATGGCTAATTAAAAGTTGATAATGATAGAAATTAATGCTTATTAATTTTTCAATCTTTTAGCTTTCAAAATTCACTATAAAAAGAATGGTGAATGAAGAGTTTTAAACTTGAATTTTTCAGATTTTACACACTCTTCCTCATCTCATTTTTAGTATTTTTTTTATGCTTTGATTTTCCTTTTAAGTCTAGAGTTTAAGTTCATCTCGTTGAGAGATATTTAAGTTACATAATATTTGGTTCAAATACCTTGTTTAGAAGTGCATCTAAATCAATGTTGTGTTGTTGGGATCTTAAGAGATATATCGCAAACATTCTATAGGCACAAATGAAAAGTAATAAAACTTTAAGAACAAATGAGTTATTCTTAACAACAACAAAAGTCTCATTACTTTAAAGTTCTTCAACCTCCATTATTTTATTTTAAGCATGCATTTTTATTATTAATATGCATACTAGAACTTTCAACAAGTACCCTCTGCTTTTCCATTTGATGAACAGCGGAATCACCGAACCTTTAGTTTATTTGTAATTGTGATGCAAGTGATGTGAAATTGAGTTCTAAAAATAATGATTCATTACATTTTGCTTTGATCTTTTCATATGTTTATTATTGTTTAATAATGGAAATTAATCCATGTACAAAGTTCTTTTTTTTTTTTTAAGGTAAATTTGAGTTTTCTTTAAATTATTTTTTTATATAAAGAAAAAATTCATATTTGTCTTTCTTGTATCATATGCGAGGCTAATAATTACATTACTCTCATTAAAAAAAAAAAAGTTGTTCTATGATTAATAAACGTTGCTTGTTTATTTATTAATGCATTTAAATTTTAATCACTGGTATTATTATATATTAGAAGATTAACATATAGATTGGATCTCTTTTACTGTATAAACCAATGAAAGAAGAAGATTTTAATTATTGATATCTACTTGAAAAAATAGAAAATATAAGAAAATCTTTACTAAAAGACTTTCAATTACAATTTATTAGCACGAGTTTCTTATAAATTATTTTTAGTTAAACCAGTTGAAAGCTCATACCATTAACTTCAATTATACTCTATATATTTTAAGAAATTATATTATTTTTTTTATTTCAATCAATAAATAAATTAAACATTAATATAATATACCATAAAAATCATATTAAACATGAGTTAAGCATTAATTTCTAATGGGTATGAGGTCTAGTTTAAACCCAATGTTTAAAAATATAAATAAATATAATTATAATAACTACGATAATATTATTAATAATATCAGCACCACTAAGCAAATTTCTAAGTAATTGGTTATATATACAATCAAGAGTGTTGTATTCTTGTACCACAGGGCACACGCACAGATATTTGATTATCTTATACCATTACTACCGCCCTAATATAATTGTTCTTCCACTTAGCAGCAGTTTAAAATTACGTTACGAATGGAGTTTCTTAAAAATTAAAATTATTTTTTGTTTAAAATTAAATTTTTTATATTTTCAAATTGTTTTAATATACTAATATTAAAAATATTTTTTAATAAATAAAAATAAAAAATATTTTAAAAAAATAATTACTAT
>Ga0307517_10008802_pt1 | contig 14422 bp, 14 predicted proteins | sample 23_EM_MG_FD_194515 | JGI IMG/M metagenome (GOLD analysis project Ga0307517, IMG submission 194515) | Populus trichocarpa ectomycorrhiza microbial communities from riparian zone in the Pacific Northwest, United States - 23_EM | ecosystem: Host-associated > Plants > Roots > Unclassified | place... | reverse complement strand
GACCGGCTGGTTCAGGTCCCTCGGCCTCGAACCGGCCCACCTCCACGCCCGGATGGCCGCCGGCACCGAGATGGCCGCCGGGGTCGGTCTCGCCCTCGGCGCCGGGGGCCCGCTCCCGGCGGCGGCCGCCGTCGGCCTGATGACGGTGGCGGCCCGTACCGACCACCGGGGCAAGGGCTTCTTCGTCTTCAAGGGCGGCTGGGAGTACGTCGGCGTGGTCGGCGGCGCGGCTGTCGCCCTGGCCGCGCTCGGCCCCGGCCGGTACTCGGTCGACGGCCTGCTGCGCCGCGACCGCGGCGGGCCCGGACCGGCGCTGCTCGCCGCAGGCCTGGGCGTCGTAAGCGCGGCCGTACTCCTGAAGCTGAGCTACCACCCGGACGACAAGCCCGCAGAGCCCGCAGAGCAGTAAGAAACCCGAAGGAGAAGATGTGGACACGGCTGACTTCACGGCGGTGCTGTCCGAGGTACGACGCTTCGTGCGCGAGCGGGTCGTCCCGCTCGAAGCGGAGATCGACGAGAAGGACGAGATGCCCGCCGGCATCCGCGAGGCGGCGAAAAAGATGGGGCTCTTCGGCTTCGCGCTCCCCGAGGAGTACGGCGGGCTGGGCCTGTCGATGTACGAGGAGGCCCAGCTCATGTTCGAACTGGGCTACACGACACCGGCGTTGCGCTCGATGTTCGGCACCAACAACGGCATCGCCGGCCACGTCCTGATGGTCGGCGGCACCGAGGAGCAGAAGGCCGAGTGGCTCCCGCGCATCGCCTCCGGCGACGTACTGGCCTCCTTCGCCCTCACCGAGCCCGACGCCGGCTCCGACCCCTCGACGCTCACCACCCGGGCGCACCGGGACGGCGGCGACTGGGTCATCAACGGCGCCAAGCGCTACATCACCAACGCCCCGCTCGCCGACGTCTTCATGACCTTCGCCCGCACCGACAAGGACGCCCCCCGCACCCGCGGCATCTCCACCTTCCTCGTCCCGGCGGGCACCCCCGGCCTCACCGTCGCCCCCAAGGACCACAAGATGGGCCAGTTCGGCGCCTGGACGGCCGACGTGCACTTCGACGACGTACGCGTCCCGGCGAGCGCGATGATCGGCGGCGAGGCCGGACTCAACCAGGGCTTCCGCACCGCGATGGGCTGCCTGGCCCACGGCCGGGTGCACATCTCCGCCCTCTGCGTCGGCATGGCCGAGCGCCTGGTGGACGAGTCGGTGGAGTACGCGCGGACCCGGGTCCAGTCCGGGAAGCCGATCGGCGCCTTCCAGCTGGTCCAGGGCCTGATCGCCGACTCCATGACGGACTACTACGCCGGCCGCGCGACCGTCCTGGAAGCCGCCAGGAAGTTCGACACCGGCGAGGACACCAAGATCGGCCCCTCCTGCACCAAGTACTTCACCAGCGAGATGGTCTCCCGCGTCGCGGACCGCGCGGTCCAGGTCCACGGCGGCGCGGGCTACATGCGCGGCGTCCCGGTCGAGCGCTTCTTCCGGGACTCCCGGCTGTTCCGTATCTACGAGGGCACGAGCCAGATTCAGCAAGTCATCATCGCCAAGGCGCTGCTGGGCGAGGTAGCCCGGGGCTGACCGCGGTTGATCTTGGTGACATCCAGGCGACGGCTCTCCGAACAGCACGGCGGTGCGCCCGGACATGAGATTTCCCGCGAAAGGAGGCGCTGTTCACCGTTCACCTGTCACCCTCGGTCCCGCTACGCCTGTACCCCCCGGTAACCGAGCGGCTGGAGAGCAGCAGTGTCCTACGCAGTCAAGGCAAGACGGACGTCCCGAATCGGCAGGGCGACGCTCGTCGCGGTCAGCGCCGCCGCGCTGACCATCGGCCTGGCGGGCAGCGCCTCCGCAGGCGTGCTGACCCCGCTGGCCGAGAGCACCACGACCTTCCAGAAGGCGTTCCAGCCGTACTTCGACTACGACACCGACAGCTGCTTCCCCGCTGCCGCCATCGACGCGTCGGGAGCCCTCAACGGCGGCCTCAGCCCCACCGGGTCGATCACCGGCCAATGCCGTACGGACCACCTCGGCAAGGCCAACACCTACTCGCGGGCCAAGTGCGACAGCAGCAGCGGCTGGTGCGGCATCGTCTACACGCTCTACTTCGAGAAGGACCAGGCCATAGCCGGCAGCTCTCTCGGCGGGCACCGCCACGACTGGGAGAGCGTCGTGGTCTGGGTGAAGCAGGGCGCGAGCCAGCCCTCCTACCTGTCCGCCTCCGCCCACGGCGACTTCGACACCCAGGCGGTCAGCGCGGTGCCGATGAACGGCGCCCACGTCGAGATCGTCTACCACAAGGACGGCGCGCTCACCCACGCCTTCCGCTTCGCGAAGTCGGGCGAGACGCCCGAGGCCTGGCCCGACGGTGGCTGGGACACCCCGGCCCTGGTCAGCTGGGACCACTTCCCCGGCAGCAACGGCACCGCCCTGCAGACCACGATGAACAACTCCAGCTGGGGCAGCGCCAACTTCATGATCCAGGACTCCAAGTTCGGCGACACCCTCAACGAGGCCAAGCCGTCCGCCATCACGTTCGACGCGTACGCCTGACAGACCGGCGGCGGTTCCCCACTGGAACCGCCGCCGCCCTCAGTGCTCAGTACGGCAGGAACTCGTCCCGCGTGGCGTCCTCCGGGTCGAAGTCCGCCGGGAGCCCCTCGAATTGCGGCTCCCGCTTCTGCGTGAAGCTCGCGACGCCCTCCCGGAAGTCCGCCGACCCGGCGAAGAACTCCATGGCCGAGTAGCTGCGCCGCAGCGCCCCGGTGAAGTCGCGGTCGAGGTCGCCGTAGACCTGGTGGCGTACGACGGCCATGGCGCGCGGCGAGCAGTTGCGGGCGATGTCGCGGGCGTAGGCGCGGGCCTCATCCAGCAGGTCGCCGGGCTCGACGACGCGGCTGACCAGGCCGAGCGCCTTGGCCTCGTCGGCGTCGAAGGTGCGGCCGGACAGCAGCAGGTCGAGTGCGTTCTCCAGGCCGATGACGCGGGGCAGGACGTAGGCCAGGTTGTACTCGGCGGCCAGGCCGCGCCGGGTGAAGGCGGTGGTCATGCGGGCGCCGCGCGCGGCGAAGCGTATGTCGCAGATCAGGGCCTGGACGAGGCCGATGCCGGCGCAGGCGCCGTTGATGGCGGCGATCATGGGCTTGGGCATATCGCGGCGGCTGTACATCGGGACGCGCTCGCTCAGGTTGAGCGACTGTCCGGGCTGCGAGTTCTGCTCCAGGCGCTGGACGTCCATGCCGGGGCAGAAGGCCCGGCCCGCGCCGGTGACGATCACGACGCGTACGGCGGGGTCGGCGGCGGCCTCGTCGAGTACGGCGAAGAACCGCCGCTCCATGGGGATGCTCCAGGCGTTCTTCCGCTCGGGGCGGTTCAGGGTCACGGTGGCGACCCCGTCCTTGTCGGTCTCGTACAACACCAGGTCCTCGTCGATCGCTTCCATCGCTTCGCTCGCTCCTCGTCTGGCGCGGGATACATAGAGAGAGGTACATTTAGTTAGACCATTAAGCTACAGGGCAATGGAGCCGGAGGCGACTGTCACATGTACGACCTGCCCGCCGACCTCGTCGTGACGGCCGACGGCCCGATCCGGCTGGTGGAGCTGAACCGTCCCGACCAGCTCAACTCCACCAGCGAGGACCTGCACACGGCCCTCGCCGGGGTCTGGGACGCCATCGCCGCCGACCCCGGCGCCCGGGTGGTCGTCCTCACCGGACGGGGCCGGGCCTTCAGCGCCGGCGGCAACTTCGACGTCATGACCCGCGTCCAGACCGAGCCCGCCTTCCGCGACCAGAACGTCACCGAGGCCCGCCGCATCATCACCGGCATGCTCCGCTGCCCCGTCCCCGTCATCGCCGCCGTCAACGGCCCGGCGGTCGGCCTCGGTTGCAGCCTCGCCCTGCTCAGCGACCTCGTACTCATCGCCGACGGCGCACACATCGCCGACCCGCACGTCCAGGTCGGCCTGGTGGCCGGTGACGGCGGCGCGCTCGTGCTGCCGCTGCTGGTCGGGCTCGTACGGGCCAAGGAGTTGCTCTTCCTGGGCGAGCGGGTGAGCGCCGAGGACGCCGTACGCCTGGGCATCGCCAACCGGGTGGTCCCCGCCGACAAGCTCCTGGACGAGGCCATGGACCTCGCCCGGCGGCTGGCCGCACTGCCCGCCCAGGCCCTGCGCGACACCAAGCGGGCGGTGAACCTCCACGTGGAGCAGGTCATGGGCAGCGTCGGGGAGGCCGCACTCCTCGCCGAACGGGAGAGCATGCACTCCGCCGAGCACATCGCGATCATCGACCGGATCCGGGCCAAGACCGGGAACAAGGCATGACCGCCGGGACGGAAACCGAGTTCGCCGGCCGCACAGCCCTCGTCACCGCCGCCGCCGGCCAGGGCATCGGCCAGGCCGTCGCCCGCCGCCTCGCCGCGGGCGGCGCCACCGTCGTCGTCACCGACATCCACCCGGGCCGCACCGAGAAGGTGGCCCGCGCCATCGCCGCCGACCATCCCCGGGCCACCGTCATCGGCCTCCCCCTGGACGTCGGCGACCGTGACCGCATCGACCAGGTCGTCGACGAGGTCACCGCCACCCTCGGCCCCATCCGGATCCTCGTCAACAACGCCGCGATCAACGTCCTGGGCCCGATCTTCGACTACGACCCGGCCGCCTGGGACTGGGTCGTCCGCGTCAACCTCACCGGCCCCTGGTACCTCTGCCGCCGCATCATGCCCCTCATGCGCGACGCGGGCGGCGGCGCCATCGTCAACATCGGCACCTACGCCCCCGACATCGGCGGCGCCGGCATCGAGGCCCCCTACGCCGTCACCAAAGGCGGCCTCAACGTCCTGACGCGCAGCTGCGCCCACGAGGGCGGCCCGCACGGCATCCGCTCCAACTGCGTGTCCATGGGCATGGTGCGCGGCACCAAGTTCGTCGACGACCACCCCGAGCTGCGCGAACTCCCCGACACCCTGGGCCCGCTGGGCGAGCTGCCGCACGCGGACGACATCGCGGAGGCGGTCGCCTTCCTGGCGTCGGACCGGGCGCGGTTCGTCACGGGCGAGATCGTCAACGTGTCGGGCGGGTCGTACATGCGGAACTAGACCGTAATGATGGGCACAGGTGTTCCCCCATGGTCTAGGATCGCGCAGCGCATTGGGGCGCGCATCCGACTGTGGGGCGGGGCGGGGACGAGCACGTGACCGAGGACTTGGCAATACCCGGCAAGGGCGGCAGGAGCGAGGTCGCTCAGGTCGCGGCAGCACTGGTGGTGGTCGGGAGTGTCATCGCTGTGCTGTGGGGGCTGAGCGTCTTCGACAAGTCCTCGGCGCGCAGCGAGAAGCCGGCCGCGTGCGAGGCGCGCAAATCCACGGACTCGCCCGAGTATCCGATGTTGTGCGCCGCGCTCAACCGCCCCGATCTGCCGACGCTGCTGGGCACGCCGAGTGAACATGTCTCCGTCGCACAGTCCGGGGGCGGACCGTTCACCTACGCGGACGGGACGAAGGAGTACGACGCGTCGGCGGAGGTGCAACTCGGGTCCGTCAATGTGCGGATCACCGACAACGGCGATATGTCGGTCAAGGACTTCGCCGACTTCGCGAGCTCGTCGGCCGCGTCGACCTCGGTTCTCGGCCACGACTCGGTGACGTACTCGGACCACACGATGGCGATCAGCTTCAACTTCGGCGGCGGCCAGTCCAGCGCCGGGACCGGCGGCATCGCGCGGCACCTCGTCGTCGCGAAGAACCCCAAGGGTGGCGGCGGGTCCTTCGAGATCGCCATCTGGCGCCAGGACGACATGACCCCGGACGACGCGGCACTGTTCCGGATCGCCGAGAAGGTGCTGCCGACTGTCCGGGGCTGGGTCGCGGGAGCGTCTCAGATGCCGAGTCTGTCCAGCAGTCGCTCGTAGTAGACCGCCGGCCCCCCGAAGAGCAGCTGCGAGGACTTGGCGCGGCGGAAGTACAGATGCGCCGGGTGCTCCCAGGTGAAGCCGATGCCGCCGTGGACCTGGATGTTCTCCATGGCGGTGAACATGTACGCGCGGGAGCAGACCACGTGGGCCGTGGCGGCCGCTACCGGGAAGTCCATGGAGCCCTCGGCGGCGAGGCGGGCGGCTTCGCGGGCGGTGGCTTCGGCGAGTTCGACCTGGACGAGCATGTCGGCGCACTTGTGCTTGACGGCCTGGAAGGTGCCGATGGGGCGGCCGAACTGGTGGCGGGTGCGGGCGTAATCCGCGCTCGCCTCAAGGCAGCGGCGGGCTCCGCCGGCCTGTTCGGCGGCCAGGGCGACGGTGGCGGTGTCGAGGACGCGGGCGAGAAGGCGGCCGGCGGCGCCCTCGGAGCCGATGAGGACGGCCGGTACGCGGTCGAAGGTGAGGCGGGCGAGGGCGCGGGTGGCGTCGAGGGCGGGCATGGGGTCGGCGGTGAGGCCGGGGGCGGTGCGGTCGACGGCGAAGAGGGAGGGGCCGGCGGTGGTGCGGGCGATGACGAGGATCAGATCGGCGGTGGCGCCGTCGAAGACGAAGCTCTTACGGCCGGTGAGCGCCCAGCGGCCACCGGCCGGGACGGCCCGGGTGGAGACCGTGGCAGCGTCCCAGAGTCCGGTGTCCTCGGCGACGGCCAGGGTCGCGGTCGTACGGCCGGAGGCGATGGCCGGGAGGTGGCGGGCGCAGGCGGCGCGGTCGCCGGAGGCGAGCAGGGCCTGGGCGGCGAGGACGACGGTGGAGAAGAAGGGGGCGCAGAGCAGGACGCGTCCCATCTCCTCCAGGACGACGCCGAGTTCGACGGGGCCGTAGCCGTCGCCGCCGTACTCGGCGGGGATGGTGAGGGCGGGCAGCCGCAGTTGGTCGGCGAGCTGGGCCCAGACGTCGGGGTCGAAGGGCGGGGTGCTGTCCATGAGCTTGCGGACGGCTTCTTCGGATGACTTGGCGGCGAGGAAATCGCGTACTGCCGCGCGGAGTTCTTCCAGTTCGGGCTCGGTGCTCGTCACCGCGTACCTCCGTTGCGCAGTTCGCGGAAGGGCGACCGGCTGTCGATGGCCGGGTCCTTGGGGAGGCCGAGGACGCGCTCCGCGAGGATGTTCTTCATGATCTCTTCGGTGCCGCCCAGGATGCGCAGGGCCGGGGTGGCGAGCAGCAGTTCCGACCAGGCGTACGTGCCCCACTGGCCGGTGTCGGCGATGAGGCGCGGGCCGAGCACGTCGGATATGAAGTGGGCGGCCTTGGTGAGGTTCTGACCGTACATCAGCTTGGAGACGGACATCTCGGGGCCGGGGGCGACGCCGGCGCGCAGCTTGCGCATGGCGCGGGCGTTGAGGTGGTCGGTGGCCATGGCGTCCGCGAGGAGTTCGGCGAGGCGGGCCCGCAGCGCCCGGTCGTCCCAGGTCCAGGTGGCGCGCATGAGGGCGGCGAGGCGGTCGGGGGAAAGGGCGGCGGAGGCGGGGCCCGCGCCTTCGTTGCCGACGGTGGCGCGCTCGTTCATGAGGGTGGTGAGGGCGACGGTCCAGCCGCCGTGGACCTCGCCGAGGCGGTGGTCGTCGGGGATCCGGACGTCGGTGAGGAAGACCTCGTTGAAGTCGGCACCGCCGGTCATCTGGCGTAGCGGCCGGACCTCGACCCCGGGGGCGTCCATGGGCACCAGGAAGGCCGTGATGCCGCGGTGCTTGGGCGCGTCGGGGTCGGTGCGGGTGAGGGCGACGCCGATCTGGCTGTGCTGGGCGACGGACGTCCACACCTTCTGGCCGTTGAGGACCCAGCCGTCACCGTCGCCGTCCCGTACGGCCCGGGTCTCCAGGCCCGCCAGGTCGGAGCCCGCGCCGGGTTCGCTGAAGAGCTGGCAGGCGATGGCGTCGCCCCGGTACATCGCGGGCAGCCAGCGGTCCTTGAGGTGCGGCTGGGCGTGGGCCAGGATCGTCGGGCCGATCATGCCGAGGCCGACGACGCCGATGGTGCCGGTGTCGGGGACGTCGTACGCGGACTCGATGGCGTCGTACAGCATGTCGTGGACCGGCGTCAGCTCACGGCCGCCGTACTGGGCGGGACCGGTGATCCAGCCGAAGCCGTTCTCGTAGCGGGTGCGCTGCCACTGCCTGGCCTCGTCCACGCGGAGCCGCTCGGCCTCGGGGGGCTCGGCGCTGAAGTAGGCCATGCTGTCGTCGCCCTCGCCCCACGTGAGGGCGGTACGGTCGGGGGCCTTGGCGGCGTGGGCGTCGAGAAAGGCGCGCACTTCCGCCGCGAAGGCCCGCATGTCGTCGTGCTCCATGGAGCAGGCTCCTCGCTCAGGTCAGGTGGAAAGGATGGTCACGGCGGAGACGCCGGGCGCGCCGTAGAGGTGGGTGTAGCCGACGCGCGGGCTGCCGGGCACCTGACGGGATCCGGCGGTGCCGCGCAACTGCTGGACGATCTCGTGGATCTGGCGCAGGCCGGAGGCCCCGATGGGCTCGCCGTTGCCGAGCAGGCCGCCGTCGGTGTTGACGGGGAGGCGGCCGCCGATCTCGGTGGCGCCCTCGGCGATGAGGCGTTCCTGCTCGCCGTCCTTGCAGAGCCCGTTCTCGGCCATGTGGATGATCTCGGACCCGGCGTCGGTGTCCTGGAGCTGGGCGATGTCCACGTCCTCGGGCCCGATGCCGGCCGCCTCGTACGCGGCGAGCGAGGCGTCGACCGTGGGGCTGGGCACCGGCTCGCCGACCGGCACGGACGGGCTCTGCACCTCGAAGGCGCCGAAGCGGCGGCTGCGCAGCGCGGTCGCCCGGACCCGCACCGGGCGGGTGGTGTAGCGGTGGGCCTGGTCGGCGCGGCAGAGCACCAGGGCCGCCGCGCCTTCGTTGGGCCCGCAGTACATGTACTGCCGCAGCGGGTAGTTGAGCACGGGCGAGGCGAGGATCTCCTCGGGCGAGAGCGGGGTACGGCGCCAGGCCTTGTCGTTGGCGGCGGCGTTGCCGAAGTTCTTGGCGGCGACCCTGGCCAGCGTCTCGTGGGAGATGCCGTGCTCGTGCATGTAGCGGTTGATCTTCATGCCGAAGAAGTGCGTGGTCAGGAACAGTCCGGTCTGCCCGTACCAGGCGGGGATCCCGGCGACCGACGGGTCGGCGGCGAAGGCGCCACGGGGGTGCTTGTCCATGCCGATGGCGATGGTCAGGTCGTGCTCGCCGGTCTCGATGGCGCGGGCCGCCATGGCGACCGCCGTGCCGGCCGTGGCGCAGCCGTTGAACACCCCGCGCAGCGGCAGTCCGGTCAGGCCGAGCTTGCCGACGACGGCGTCCGGGGTGGCGACCTCCAGGCTGCCGACGTACCCGGCCTGGATCTGCGGCCAGCCCAGACCTGCGTCGGCGAGGGCCAGGCGTACGGCGTCGGCGCCCATGTCCATGGCGGACTTGCTGCCGAAGCGGCCGAAGGGGTGCAGCCCGACGCCGATGATGACGGCTTCCATCACGCCTCCTGTGCGAGGGCGGTCGCGGGCGCGAACGCGAAGGTCACGACCTCGGTGCCGTCGGGGTCGACGGAGTACGGCACGACGGTGAGCCGCATCTCCTGGCCGATCGCGAGCCGCTCGGGGTCGGGCTCGGTCAGCCGGGCCTCGACGATGACCTCGCCGGGCAGTTCTACGTAGCCCACGGTGAACGGCCGGAAGGTCCCGGCGGTGTCGTCGCCGTCGTACGGCGGGGACGGCGGCCGGAAGTTCTGGGTGGTGAAGGTCCACAGGACACCCCGGTCGGCCAGCAGCCGCTCGGCGGACTCCGGGTCGCCGCAGCGCAGGCAGTGGGCGGCGGCCGGGAAGCTGATCAGCCCGCATCCGGCGCACTCCGAGGCGATGAGCCTGGGTTCGGCGGCGGGCCATGTGAAGAGGCCCTCCGCCACTGGCCTGGGTTCTGTCATCGGTGACGAGCCCTTCCCTTGGAACCGAACGTGACCCTGAACATCTCACTCGACACACTACCTATATACAGGTAGACATGTAAACTGTTTAACGGATTCCATCCGAGCCGCGCTCGGCCTACAGGAGGATGCGGACATGACGAAGATCTGGGCCAACTCGGGGGACTCCCACGTACTGGAGCCCGACGACCTCTGGCTCTCCAGGCTGCCCAAACGGCTGGCCGAGCGCGCCCCGCGCAGCGAGCGCGGCGAGAAGTACGAGCTGCTCTACATCGACGGCGAGCGCATGGACCGGCAGCTCAACGACTTCATGGACGCCATGCGCCCGCCCGGCGCCCGCGACCTCGGCCCCCGCCTGCAGGACCTCGACCAGGAGGGCGTGTGGGGACAGCTGGCCTTCCCCTCCATGGGCTTCTGGCATGTGGTGATCACCGACCGCGAGCTGGCCCGCGAGGTGGTCCGCGCCTGGAACAACTGGGCGTACGACGAGATCCTGCAGAAGAACGACCGCGTCATCACCCCCGCCTGCGTATCGATGGCCAACGTCGAGGACGCCGTCGCCGAGCTGGAGCGCGCGGCCGAACTCGGCTTCCAGGCCGTCTTCCTGCCGACCGTCACCCGCCCCGACGAGGAGTACGCCCTCGACCGCTGGGAACCGCTGTGGACCGCCGCCGAGCGAGCCGGCATGGTGCTCGGCTTCCACATCGGCACCGGCGGCGACACCGTCGTCTACCGGGGCCCCGGCGGGGCCGTCGTCAACTACATGGAGACGACCTACCCCGGCATGCGGGTCGTGTCCCACCTGGTCGCGGGCGGCGCCCTGGACCGCCACCCCGATCTGAAGATCCTCATCGCCGAGGGCGGCGCCGGCTGGGTGCCCGCCATCGGCGACCGCATGGACGAGGGCTACCGGCAGCACGGCATGTTCGTCCGCCCCAAGCTCAGCCGGCTCCCCAGCGAGATCATCAAGCAGCAGGTGTACGCCTCCTTCCAGCACGACCGCAGCGCCGTGGAGGTCGTCGAGGCCACCGGCTACCGCAACGTCATGTGGGGCGACGACTACCCCCACCTGGAGGGCACCTACGGCCACACCCAGGAGACCCTGCGCGGCCTGTTCGCCGACGTCCCGGACGACATACGCGAGCGCGTCACCCGGGGCACCTTCAACGAGCTGTTCACCGTGCCGGAGCAGCCCGCGCAGGACGCGGCGGTCTGACCGGAGAAGCGCGGCGGCCCGGCAACCCCTCACGGGGCTGCCGGGCCGCCGCCCGTTCCGGGTGGTCGCCGTCAGGAGAACACCACCCGGGGGTCCGCGCTCCCGCACGCGCACGGCCCGTTGAGGACGGTCCCCCGGATCCCGAGCGGGGTCTCCGCCAACCCTGCGGCGGCACGGCCCTCCCCCGCCGCCACGAACACCTCGCCGTCGCGGGCGCCGACCCGCCACTCGGCGGCGTTGACGTGCGCGCCCTGCCGCTCGGGGCACTCGACGGCGAGGGCGGGCCCCAGGAAGCAGATCGCCGAGGCCGTGACGCCCACGCCGCGCAGCAGGCGTACGGCGGCGGGCCTGGCCAGCAGGACGGGCGTGTCCCGGAACATCTCCCGCAGGTCGGCCGTGCCGCTGAGCCCTTCGAGGGTCTCCGCCGACAGGCCGATGATCGCGTGCGGCCGCAGCTCGCGATGGAAGACGGCCGTGCGGCCGTGGTCCCAGCCCATGGCCTCGGCGATCGCGTAGGGCACGGCGAGCGAGCGCAGCGCGTCGATCACGGGCCGGATCCAGGGGCCCTCGAAGCCGGAGGCGGTCACCAGGGCCTGGTGTCCGGCGGTGAGGCCGTGCGCGCGCAGCCGTTCGGTGACCCAGGCCGTGTCGCGGGCCAGTTCGGCCCAGGTCAGGTCGGCCTCGACGATGGTGCCGTCGGCGGCCGGGAAGCGTACGAGGTACGCGGTCTGCGGCCGGTCGAGCCCACGGGCGCGGGCCAGGGTGTCGCTTCGGGTCATCAGTCCTTCACCACCCGGGGGAACTTGGCGACACTGCGGACGGTCCGCAGCAGCTCTTCCTCGGTGCGCAGCTCCAGCACCGGTTCGACGCCGGTCCGTTGCAGGACGGCCTTGTTGAGGCGTCCGGCCAGGTCGGCGGTGTCGGCGGTGACCTCGGGGTCGTAGCCGACCCGGACCCGCAGCTCGTCCACCTCTCGGGACGCACGGACGATCTGGAAGATGCCGCCCCGGCTCTCGGGCTGCTCCTCGACCGCCTGCCAGATCTCGCGCAGGACGACCGGGCGTCCGCGTACCAGCGTCTCGTCGCCGCGCCGGCCCGCGACCCACATGCGGGCGTGGGTGCGTCCGCAGCCGCAGCGCTCACGGCTGAGCCGCACCAGGTCCTCGCTGCGGTAGCGGATCAGCGGGGCGGCGAGGTTGTCCAGGTCGGTGGCGACCAGCTCGCCGACCTCGCCCACGGGGACCTCGCTCAACGCCTCGGGGTCGAGGCACTCGGCGAACACCGTGTCCTCCCACAGGTGGAAGCCGTCGCGCTCACGGCACTCCCAGGCGGTGCCGGTGTCGGCCGCGCTGGTGTACTCGTGGATCTCCAGGCCCCAGTCCTCGCGGGCCGTGTCGCGCATCCGGCGGCTCAGCGGCTGACCGGCGCAGGAGGCGCCCTTGAGAGAGGACAGCGCCTCCCTCAGGTCGTGCGTGGCCGCCAGCCGCTCCAGCTCGACCACCTGCGGGTACATCAGCTGCATATAGGCCGGACGGTAGCGGCGCAGCGCCTCGACGACCTCGGGCATCCTGCCGAGCCAGCAGTCCACGGTGACCACGACGGCGCCCAGGGCCTGGAAGCCGTAGTCCATGAGGTTGCGGAAGTTGCCGACCGTGCTCAGCACGCGGTCCCCCGGGCGCAGCCCCAGCTCCCACAGGTCCCGGATCTGCGCGGTGACCAGCGGCGGGGAGTCGCCCCAGATCTCGGCGAAGAACTCCGGGTCGCCGGTGGTCCCCGAGCTGGAGGACACCGAGGTCAGCCGCTCGGGCGGTACGCAGAGCATGCCGCCGTACGGGTCCTTGGACCGCGCCCGGTAGTCGCGGATCATGGCCTTGTCGATGAAGGGGATACGGGCCCGGAAGTCCTCCAGCGAGCGGATGTCACGGGGGTGGACGCCGTGGGCGTCCCACAGCTCGCGGTAGAAGGGCGAGTTCTCGTACGCGTACGGGACCAGCTCCAGGACGCGCTTCTCCTGGCACTCCCGGATGCGCTCCGGAGGCATGGTCTCCACCTCCGGCTCGAAGTACCGATCCGCGGACATGGCCCCTCCTCAGCGCCGGCTGCCTGTTTCCCCAGATACTCGATCCATACAGAGCAATGAGTCAACGGATTCTCCCAAAAAAGATGAATCCGCTATACAGTTAACTTCTTCCACTGATTATGAGCGAAGGCTACGGAGGCCGCCGTGAAGATCGTCGTCTGCGTGAAGCACGTCCCCGACGCCACCGCCGACCGCGGGTTCGAGCCGGACGGCACCACCGACCGCGAGTCGGTCGACTCGCTGCTGTCCGAGCTGGACGAGTACGCGGTCGAGCAGGCCCTGCGGATCGTCGAATCCGGGGTCGACGCCGAGATCACTTATCTGACCGTCGGCCCCGACGAAGCCAAGAGCGCCCTGCGCAAGGCCCTGGCGATGGGCGGTGACCGGGCGGTCCACGTCAGCGACGAGGGTATCGCCGGCACCGACGCGCTGGGCACCTCCCTGATCCTGGCCAGGGCCGTCGAGCGGCTGGGCTTCGACCTGGTCCTCACCGGCATGGCCGCCACCGACTCCACGATGGGCGTGGTCCCGGCGATGCTCGCGGAGCGCCTGGATGTGCCCGGCGTCACCTACCTGGACGAGGTCGAGGTCGAGGCCGCGGCAGGGGTGCTCACCGGCCGCCGCGAGGCCGAGTCCGCGACCGAGCTGATCAGCGCGTCCATCCCCGCGGTGGTCTCGGTCACCGACCGCACCGGCGAGGCCCGTTACCCATCCTTCAAGGGGATCATGTCGGCCAAGAAGAAGCCCCTGGACACCCTCGGCCTGGCCGATCTCGGCATCGACCCCGCACAGGTCGGGCTCGCCGCCGCCCGGTCGGCCGTCGACAGCGCCGCCAAGCGGCCCCCGCGCGTCAAGGGCGAGGTCGTGCCGGACGAGGGCGACGCCGGTGTGGTCCTGGCCGCGTTCCTGGCCTCGCGCAAGTTCATCTGACAAGGCCCCAAGACCCGAAGGAGACAGACCGCCATGGCCGAAATCCTCGTCCTCGTCGACCACATCGACGGTGCCGTGCGCAAGCCGACCCTCGAACTGCTGACCCTCGCCCGCCGCCTCGGCGAGCCCTCTGCCGTCTTCCTGGGCCGGGGCGCCGACGCCGCGACCGCGGTCCTGGGCGAGTTCGGCGCCCGCAAGGTCTACGTCGTGGACGCCCCCGAGATCGACGCCTACCTCGTCGTCCCGGCGGTCGACGCGATGACGCGAATAGCGCGGGCCGCCGAACCGGCCGCGATCCTGGTCCCGTCCTCCCGCGACG
>Ga0307517_10008801_pt1 | contig 14422 bp, 10 predicted proteins | sample 23_EM_MG_FD_194515 | JGI IMG/M metagenome (GOLD analysis project Ga0307517, IMG submission 194515) | Populus trichocarpa ectomycorrhiza microbial communities from riparian zone in the Pacific Northwest, United States - 23_EM | ecosystem: Host-associated > Plants > Roots > Unclassified | place... | reverse complement strand
AGCTGGTTGAGAATTACAACTGTAGATTTTCTCATGAAACACTATAGATTGCTACAGTGTTTTCCTGTATGGTTTTTTTTTCCTTTTTTTTGTTATGATTTATTCCAAAAAAAATTTTATTGATTTTATTTTTTTAATATTAAACTGGTTAAGAATTTAGCTTTGTAATTTTTCTTTGAAAATATTATGGATTGTAACAGTTTTTCTTCATATTTGTTTTTCAATAAATCCACGACAATATATAATCATGTCCGAAGACATAACATTTTTTATTCTAGTTCAAGGTCACCACTCTCAACAATGATGTCACAAACAGTGGTGGTGATAAATAACATGGAAATTTGTCGCAAAGATTTTGGAGAAAAGGAAGAAAACATGCACATGATTTGAACATTCCAAGAACTCAGCCAATCAGCCAATTCCCTCTTGAAGAGGTAATGTGAGACACAACGAAGACCTCATATGCTGTCGACACGGACCATCTGATCCCTAACGAACAAAAGTCATGGCCACAGTCGCCTTCGGCCAGTCCATTAGGCGCTCCGTCAAGCAACCTAAAAACGTCAAACCACATAATTGGCTAGCTAGTCGCTTACAAACCCAGTTCACGCGTAGTTTTAAAACCCGGTTTTGTTCTTGTGGGTTAATCCGTTTGATCTAGAATCAGAATTAAACTAAGTTTAAAAATAAATAAAAAAGAAAAAGAAAAACTTGAGTCGTTATTAATTTATAAAAAAAATTAAGATCAACCTGAAATTACTCTAATAACTCAGTCAAAACCTATCATGCAGGTCTTAGTCTTGGGTCAAGTCAATCATCAGGCCGAGATTAAATACTCCGACTTCACGTATACAATGGATGTTAGGTCCAGGATCAACACAAACATAGCACATGCAACTGTCCAAACACGTGTACGGTAAGGATGAACATGATTGATGTTAGATTCATCATGCATCGGTGGACCCAGATACTTTCTTATCAAGTCTAGTTATTTTCAGAATTTAGCTCATACTAACCATCTCACCTGCGACGATATTATGTGGGCTCAATATTTTTTTAACAAAAAAAACTAAAAATATAGGTTTTTTCAATATTTTTTTACATAAATATATAAAGGGTAAAAAAAAACTTATACAAATTAAATAAATTAAGAGTTATCTATGTTAATTAATAAATAAAAATAGTCATTAATGATAACTAAATACATATCTGGAAAAATCAAAAGTCGGATGTAAATCAAGATATTTGTTCTCGCAACACGATTTATTTACCCGATTTTGTTTAATAATTTTGTTAATTAAAATTAATTTTTTATTTAATTAAATGATAGCAAAAATAGACACACAAATAGAATTGATTGAATAAAATCAAATAAAAAAAGATATCTCGCGAGGTTGAACTTATTAGAAATACCATGCAAAAAAATATTTTTTAATTAAAAAAAGTCATAGATGAATTAGAATAATCTCTTCAAAAAATAAATACAAAAAATATAATTAAAAAACAACAACTATTTTAAAAAAGGCTAAATAAGAAAAACAAAAAAAAATAGAGAGAATGTGTATTAATTTAAATATATATTAAAAACAAAAAATTGAGAGAAAGGGTATTAATTTAAATATATATTAAAAATTTATCTTAAAAAAAATATGTTTTTTAAAAAATAAAACAGAAAAAAAGGCCAGATGTTACTGAGCCTGACCCATCTAGGAAGGGGCAGCATGTGGGCCTTAATTTTTTTTTAATGTAATTGCGGTATTTTTTTTATAGAAAGAACAATCAGACAACACGTCGTCTAGTATTTCTTAGATTCCAGCCAATGCAGTGATTGACAAAATAGGTTCTGTGTTTTTTTTACCAAAAAACTCATTTCAACCCATTTGTTTTTACCCGAAACACCTAGAGAAGAGAATAAAAACTTTGACAAATCCATAAATGGAGTTAAAAACAAAAAAAAAAACACAAAAAACTAAAATCAGCCCGAAATAAAAAATCTTTCCAAGCTCAGATTTGGTTTTTTAGGCAATTTTAAGGCACAAAAAACACCTAGGTGGAACTCTCTTCACTAAATGAAACTCTTTGACACCAAAATAGACTATTTTGGTAGCGATAACACCCTTTTACTTCCTTTACCATCGAGATCCAACGATCTTTCTCTCTCATCTCTCAAACCAGAAATTAAAAACTAAAATAAAAATTGAACTTTCATACTAAAATTGAATTGAAAAAACATTAAGGGATTGGATATGTATAATTTATAAAGGGTGAGAACTAAATTAAATATTTTGTGTGAATTTTGAAACTATCATCGTGGCTCATTTTATACTTTGGTTTATATTTTTTTAATTTTATTTTTAATCAATAAATTTAATCTAATTAACCTTCAATTTGGCCTAGAAAAGATGTAATTGCACAAAAAAAAATTGAAAAAAATAAAATTTTGAACAGAAAATCCACAAATATGAAAGAGTGAACAATATTCAGGTACAATGTTTTCACCGCATAGTTTAGAGTACTTGTTAATAATTGTGGAATGATATGCTCATATTATTTGTTAACAAGTCCAATTATTAAAAAATTATGACAAGTTGGCAATCACTCGATGGCTCGCGATACGCCACGTGCCAGATAAAAAGTGAAAATACAGTGTGAAAAAGTGAAATCATGGTGACAAAAGCCCTGCTGTGAAAAAGAAAAAAGGACCTACTTTTCCGTTTAATGTTTTGTTGTTTTAATGGAAAAGCTAGTCACTTTACTGTACAAAAAAGTGAAAATACAGCGTCAATGATTTAGAGGTACAGTAAACTTGCTACACTCATAGAAGACCTCCCTTTTTAGTTTCTTTTAATAATAATAAAAATAATTGAAAAGTCCAGGGGTGTTTTGGTAACTTGGTGGACACCCTCTCAAGCGCACCTTATAAGTAGTGGCTCCATCATTTGATGTAGTGTTGCAGTTTAGACATTATTACACTTCCCTCGAAAAGACATATCCTCTCCCTAGGTTCTTCCTTCCTGTCCTTCATCGGACTTTAGCCTAGCACTACTCTAAGGTACTAGGAGGGCAAGTCCTTTTGTACCGGCACTGTATACTTTGTCATCTCGGCATGCAAAACTCTCCTCAAGGTACGAGTAGAGACAGTCCTTTTGTACGATTACTGCTTCCTTTAATTCATCTACGAGTCTCTGCGCGCGCGCGCGTGTATATATATATATATATATATATATCTCCTCCTCTCCATTTTCTATATTCAAACAGAAAACACATCTAGCTACTGTAAACGGAAAGGTCTACAATTTTATACTAGCTAGACTGTTTAGACAGAAAACTATTGATCGTTTTTCTAGCTTTCTTGACTCTCTTCAAGCCAGTTAGTATCGAGCAATGTTCATCAATATCCCTTAACAGAATCTCATATTAATATCTTCGTTTTCTTTTTTTAATATCGTTGAGAAGATTGTAGCATGGAGAGAGCAAACACATCCTTAGCGAGAACCAAATCAGAACAATTGGCTGAGACAGTGGAGGCAGCGTTTAAATCTCCCATGAACAACGATGGGGTTTCCGAAGGCGGCAGCGGCGGGACACTCTCAGGTAAGTCCAGCAAGAGGCTAACGACGGCAGCCTCACCGGGACGTACCACTTCGGGTGGTAACAAAAATACACACATTAGGAAGTCAAGGAGTGCACAGATGAAGTTTGAATTGGATGACGTCAACAGTGGAGCAGCTCTAAGCCGGGCCTCTAGTGCCAGCCTGGGCTTCTCTTTCTCCTTCACTGGCTTCAACATGCCACCTGATGAAATAGCTGACTCCATGCCGTTTAGTGATGATGATATACGTAAGTCTATATACACCTTTTTTTAATGATTCTTCATTGTTTACTAGCATATGGTTGGAGGTGTTATAATTTTGTATGGTTTGTGTGGTCCAGTACTTGAGTATGGGTGGTGGAGGTATGTCCAGTCTTTGTCCTGGCTTGATAATCTGAAAAGGTTTCATGATCTAGCTAGAAAGTAGAACCTTTAGGCATGAAGAACAAGCTACAGGGCTTACTGCATATTGATCTGGTGATCAGAACAACATGAATGTGAGAGAACTCATGAAATTTATGACTTGCTTGGTTTTCTGTTTCCACGCATACGCATGCTGCTTTTTCTTTGAACCGAGTACATATTTCTATATCGTATCACGTTATCACTTTCATAATTTGCAAACGGGGTCTCCTAAATTCGGGGTTTTTTTGGGTTTTCCTCTGAAGTAAAAGTAAAACTCATAAAATATGACGAGTTTCACTTTTTATCTTAAAATGGAGCAATTCATGAGCGAGTAGCTACTAAGTTATATGAGAATAGTGCATGGGTGGTACTGAGCTAGTCGCAGATAATAATTGGGGTCACAGAGAGTTAGGCAAGACATGCACTTGCCAAGCCTTAAATGTGGGAAAAATTCAATATGAAAAAGCGGCCAGCTTGTGACGAGGGGGAGGAAAGTGAGCATGATCATGTTAACAACCACTTGCAAAAATGGGAAGGCAGTGCGTGAGAAGCGGGTCCCTTGTCTCTTCTCCTGTAAGGAAAAAACCTAGGCCTCCTTTCAACCTTGGATTAGAGATCTGCAACATAAGCCTAATGATACCCCACTCAGCCCACATAAATATTGATGGGGTATTTTTGGCTCTTATTTTGGTAGTGGTAGTTACTCAGTCTTGCTTCAGTGCGCACTGCATTATTTTTCATGTCCAAGTCACTGGTGTTAATGGAAGGTTGATGTCCAATCTCTTTCTGCTAGCTCATAACCACTTGAGTAGATTCTCTCCCTGTTTTTTTTTTTCCCTACAGTTATTTGGATCCTTATGAGCTTAATTTCCAATACTGAAAGTATTAAATTCATCTCTTTTTTTGGGTATAAAAATAAGTTATTCATATCAAAATTAGGAGATTTAGGGGTTTTTTTTCTTGCAAATCTACAGCACTACAAGTATATGGTGTTTATCCTCCTCCTTTTTTCCCCCTTCCAAGAATAGATATAAATTAAGTCTTCCATATGGGCCCCAGATCTTGGGACAAGGTTCCTGTTTATTATTATGATTAGCAAATTGGGCCCCAAACTCTATAGACTTTTGCTGACTTGTTGCCTCACGTAACTTTCATCAAGGATATTGATTCCCCTCGTCTTGGCAAAAATCATGCACCTAGATCATATGTGACTTCAGAAAATGATATCAGCACTCTTCCTCTTCTGTCGTAATCCTCTCTCAATGATAAACTCTTAAATGGTTAGGTGATGGGAGGATCGTACGTGACATTGAGGTTACAGAGTTCTCTTTACTGTTGATTGAATTTGTTGGGATCTTTAAATTGTGACCATTGCAACCATATCTTCAGGAATTATTGCAGCCACAAAGTTGTGAAATGATATGACAGAAGCTTCAATCTCTCCAATCAAGTTATGATTCAATTGGCATGTTAGCCGATACTAATAATTTAGAGAAATATTGGCTAAAATGAGAATTGCTTAAAATGTTCATCACATACCATGTTATTTATCATTCAAGAAGCAAAACAACTTCTTCTTCTTCTTTAGCATCAAAAACATCTTGATTCTGTCATTAGTTTACACAGTCCTATATCTATGGTTGTTGCAGCGGAGGATCTTGAAGCCGGAATGCGTAAGCAGAAATTTCAAACTGAACCCTCCTTGCCAATTTACCTGAAGGTAACAAAATCTAATTTGCGATGCTGCAGGTTTCCAGTCTTGTTCTTCTTTATTCTCCAAGTAGAGCTAGCATGCACCGGTAGTATTCAAACTAGCCTTTCCTAATGGTGCCACGGATTGATACCGATACGTTCTATTTGGACAGGCAGGGATGGAGATTTATGATCTAGCAATCAACGCGATCCATAGAATATGGTTAGCATGGTCAGGTTCAGTCTTGTACAGAGTTTCATTGTATATGATATTTTTGTACAAGACTCACCCTTCTTTCCAACAAAAAAAGAAAATGCAGTACAATTTATTAACTTGCCATGAAAACTACTAATGGGGTCTTAAGAGTTCTATTAACCATTTGTAAGAACAGGAACATGCATTTGAGGATAGAAAGCTATCTTCACTTGTTTTCTTGAGTCTAATTAGACTAGTTCCCGAGTCGATCTCAGGTATTGAATAAAAAGCAATGCTTATTTGTCAAGGAAAGAAGGGTATGGACAGTTTTTCTTATATTTTGTTAGAAATTAGACTTTCTAACTTAGCAATTATCAGATAATCATGTAATGAAGTTTCCACCATTTACCGAATTGAACTTTGTTCTTGTTTGGGAATCTGCAGTTCAGAGATGTTACATACAAGGTGATCATCAAAGGAATGACCTCAACCGAGGAAAAGGATATCTTGAATGGGATCAGTGGTTCGGTGGATCCAGGGGAAGTTTTGGCTCTTATGGGACCTTCAGGAAGTGGAAAAACAACACTTCTGAATCTGCTTGGCGGCAGGTTAAATCAGCCCACTGTCGGTGGTTCAATCACTTACAATGACGGACCATACTCCAAGTTCTTAAAAAGTAGGTAAGAAACTTAGATATCAGTGCAAGACTGGTTCGGTACTTACAGCGCTGAATTGACTTGTTACTTGCCAATTTATTTTTCATCGCGATGACCAAAAATCAATGAAAAGACGCAAGAACCTGAATTTAGCTAAGTCAGAACTTTTGTTGCATGTACGACTAGAAATTTGAATCATTGCAAATGCACATCAAAATGACATAAAAAAACATATGGCAGGATAGGATTCGTGACACAAGACGACATTCTGTTTCCTCACCTTACAGTGAAAGAAACATTGACATATGCAGCCCTCCTTCGATTGCCAAAGACATTGACAAAACAACAGAAGCAAAAACGAGCCATGGACGTCATCTATGAGCTAGGCTTAGAGAGGTAATGAATTCTCATTTCCCTGCCATCATCAATCAAGGCAAATTTGTAATCAATTCAAGTCAAGAATGTTAATAATAGAAATAAATTCTGCAGCGTCTGATTGATCTTGCTCATTCTTGAAAGCTAATGTTGATGTGCCTAGGTGCCAAGACACCGTGATTGGTGGCTCATTTGTGCGTGGAGTGTCAGGTGGGGAGAGGAAAAGAGTTTGCATTGGCAATGAGATTATAATCAACCCTTCAATCTTGTTTCTTGATGAACCAACCTCGGGCTTGGATTCTACAACTGCTTTAAAGACAGTGCAGCTGTTACAAGATATGGCAGAGGTATTCTATTTGTGATGCTTCTTATTCAAGTTTTTGGCCCTTTCATCAGGAGATAGTGTTGCATTTTTCTGCTACCAACTTGTTTCCATTTAATGGCAGGGTGGGAAAACAGTGGTGACAACTATCCACCAGCCATCTAGTAGACTCTTCCACAAATTTGACAAGTTGATTCTTCTTGGGAAAGGGAGTTTGCTTTATTTTGGAAAATCATCAGAAGCAATGCTGTACTTCTCATCTATAGGTTGCAACCCGCTTATTGCCATGAACCCTGCAGAGTTCTTGCTAGACCTTGCAAATGGCAATATAAATGATGTTTCTGTCCCATCTGAATTGGACGATAAAGTGCAAATAGTGAATTCAGATGCAGGAAAAAGAAACGGGAAGCCTTCTCCTGCAGTTGTTCATGAGGTAATGAAGTATACACAGACAGACTTTTGCGTTCTTAACATCAAAAGCTGCTATTTAACTAGATAATGTTTCTGTCGAAAACAGTACCTCGTGGAGGCCTATGAGACACGAGTTGCGGTCAAAGAGAAGAAGAAACTAATGGTTCCTATACCCCTTGATGAAGAAGTGAAGGCAAAAGTGTCTTCTCTGAAACGACAATGGGGGGCAAGCTGGTGGCAACAATATACCATTTTGTTCTGCAGGGGAATCAAAGAAAGGCGGCACGACTATTTTAGCTGGTTGAGAATCACCCAAGTTCTCTCTACTGCAATTATCTTGGGATTACTATGGTGGAATTCAGATACTAATAGCCTCAAAGGTCTTCAAGATCAGGTAAATAATGGTCCGGCCAAGATCAACCCTTGGGCCTTCTCTTTTCCATTTCAGGCTCAAAGTTTACTGAAGCACTTCTCTGAAAACCTATCCGAAACCATTGAAAATCAACTGAATTACAAAAAATCAGTCTGGCTCATAATCACAAAAGCACATTTTTTGTTTCCTGAAGCTCCTTTACACAAACAACATAATTTCACTTAGTAAACTTAAACCTTCTTGGATTACAGGCAGGGCTGCTGTTCTTCATTGCGGTTTTCTGGGGATTTTTTCCTGTATTCACAGCAATCTTCACATTTCCCCAAGAAAGAGCCATGTTGAGTAAAGAACGGGCAGCTGACATGTACAGACTAAGTGCATATTTCTTGGCAAGGACTACAAGCGACCTTCCACTTGATCTAGTACTACCAGTACTTTTCCTTCTCGTCGTCTACTTCATGGCAGGCTTGCGAATGAGTGCTGCTCCATTTTTCCTAACCATGCTCACGGTTTTTCTCAGCATTATTGCTGCTCAGGTGAGACTAGTTTGCAATACTAACGAAGAAGGGTGTCAAAGAAAAACAATTTAAAATGTAAGTATTTAATCAAGCATGTCTCCATGGCAGGGACTCGGACTAGCTATTGGGGCTACCCTGATGGACTTAAAGAGGGCCACAACTCTAGCTTCAGTTACTGTGATGACCTTCATGCTGGCTGGAGGGTATTTTGTAAAGGTAAGTTCATCAAAGATCATTTCATACATCTCTCTCTATTGCTCCTCTCCAATGCAATATTTGAGTGAATTTTTTCACAACATTTGAATTTTAGATTCGCACCACATGACACATATTGCTGACATTGATTGACCGATAGAAAAGGACTACTCAATAACGTCTACAATCAATATTGAAGTTTCAGAGCATGTCATCTAGAGTGGAGTTCATTACTTCACTAATTGATAACTCTCTCCCAGAATTAGTATTGATTCAACTTTTTCTCACCTAAACGCAAAGAATGGTCACAAATGGTCTTCGATTTTGCAGAGAGTTCCAGTATTTGTATCTTGGATCCGCTATCTGTCTTTCAACTACCACACCTATAAGCTTCTCCTCAAGGTTCAATATAAACACATGACACCAGTTTTAAATGGAATGAGAATAGACAGTGGCTTGACGGAAGTTAGTGCCCTGGTGGCAATGGTTTTTGGCTACCGTCTCTTGGCTTATATTTCCTTGCGGAGAATGAAGCTTTGTGCGCAGTAAGCAATATTATTCAGTGCGCATTATCGACAGTTAACTTCCACGTTTGACTTCAAAGATCTATTCCAAGAAAACTTGGGTTCCACGGATCAGAGAAAGGGATATAAGCAAGTTATCATATTTCAGCTCCATGAAGATTTTTGGATGGAAAAAGCCTCAACGACGATATTTATGCAGTATCTTAGGCATGTAAGTTGATTTTTCCGCGAGGAGAATTCCTAGAAATGCAATCACGTTATAAGAAGCTCGCACTCACAAGCTCGTATCTTTTATATTAAAATGGAGTGATGTAATAATAATTGTCAGACATACCTACCTATGACTAATGCATATCTATTGGAATTAGCGACTTCTAAAAGTTGGGGGAATGAAAAACATGGTATCGCATATGATTTGATGGAACTTTATTTACGTTTTCCTTGGAAAGAAAATTTCCAAGAGCAACCGCTTAAATACATAGAAACCACCAGTGATTGCTAACCAAACACCAAATTGAGAGGGAAAAAAGGTTGTCGCACCCGACATCGCGGCGGCCTTAAAAATATATATTTGGGAAGAACGGATTTTTGGCATCTTGTTCTTTAATAGGGAATGATCTTATTTAAGGAGTCGTCACCTAGTATTATGGTCACTAGGAACTCTAACTGGTCAGCAGAGATTCTATGGTACGAGACTGGTTACGCAAAAAGGAAAGATATTATCACCCCTTAAACGTCCTGCCCGAGGCAGGCTGCATTGCTAATTTTGTCATAAATTGCTAATGTTTTGTTGGTTTATGCTATGATGGTTTGCATGTGATATTCCTGGCTTTGACGCCAGTGAATATTCAAATACGGATACTTCCAACTCTGGCGTTGGTAAATATTACGTAGTTATAAAACAAAATAAATTTAAATCCATATTTTTATATTCCTGACTCTGGCGTCAGTCAATAAACAAATAAAATAAATTTATTTTTCCAGCTAAATAAAATAAAATACAATGAAAGAATAATATAAATTTAAACCGGTATTTTTATTCCTGACTCTGGCGTTAGTGAATAAACCAATAAATTTATATTGTTTTTATTCATGCATACACATTTTTTATTTTTTTAATAATTTTTTTTGGGCTGGGCCCAGCTCAGCCCATGTGGCTGGGCTGGACCCAGCCAGCCCGGCCAGGTCACTGGCCCAAGCCAGTGACCCGGCTGGGCAAAAACTAAAAGCACGCGTGAATTGGTCACGCGTGCGCGAACACTGGTGAAGGTAATTAAATTACCTTCACACAGTGTTCTTGTAACACTAACAATTACATTTTGAAATGAAGATACAAAGGGGATGAAGTCATACCTGCTTCTGGAGACCGAAGATGTTTGCAGCGCTGATGATGATTCTCGCCTACTGTTTCCCCTTGTCTTCCTTTTGTGATCACTTGTCTGTGCTTTCCTTCTTGCTTTCTCAGCAGCTTTTAAAACTACGAAGATGATGTCGGTCTGCTGTGAGTGTTCTTTGAATGAATACGGGTCTTTCCTTTGTTTGCAGGGACGAAGACAATTTCAAGGATAATTCTCGTCACTGTGTGTGCTGCCCTCTTGTTCTCTCCTTCTCTCTGTATATTTTTTTTGCTCTGGTTTTTACTCTGTTCTTTGCTCTGGTTTCTGGGTTGATTTTTCGGGTCCCTGCTTACGTTTTCTCCCATTTTTTCTTCTCTGTTTTTCCTTTTTTTTTTCCTCTGAGATCTGTATTTATAGTGTCAGAGTCTTTTCGCGTGTGAGAAACCAAGTTTCAATCAAACTCATTCTTTTCTTTGAAGTTTGAATTTAATTAAAAATCAAATTTGAAAGCGGATAATTATCATTATCTTAAAGACAAGGATTATCTCGAAGATAAAAATTATCTTGAATATAGGGATTATCCTGAATATTAAGATAGAATGACAAAAGCACATTATAGTCCTTAATTTTCACGGAAGTTGACAAATTACACTTTTCATCGAAATAAATCTCTGATATTTTAATTTTTTATTTTAAATTCTATAAAAATTAAATTAAAAGCCAAAAGGCAAAAATTAGGTTATGACAAAGGTAAACGAAAAAGAAAATCTTGAAGATCCCTCTACAGCTCTGTGTACTTTTGATCCAGCCTAAGGAGTGAGAATCACCCGCAGTGATTCAACTCACAGTTTGTGAAAGGTTAATATTTTTGGATACCTGGTTCACTAGCTTGGCAATTGCACTTCGCTTCTATCTCTTGCAGATCATTTCCACTAACCTGTGTTCTTCAGGCAAAAATGTCATGTTGCAGGCTCTGTTTTTCTTTTCCCTGTTCTCAAGCCAAGGTCCTTAACCAACCAAGAAGCCGGAGGAGAGCAGCATCCATTACAGGGGACCTTTTCTCAATGCCTATGATAAGATTTTGGGGGGAGGGGGGGTAAACAGAAAAAAACTAGTCATTTAAAGGGAGTAGGAAGCTCATCAAAGTTGACATACAATTTACTTTTCTTGTCCTTGCACCTAAACATAGGATAATTTTTTAAATAGATCTCGATCAGGAAAAAGAAAAACACCTTGAAGGTTTAACAGGGTTGACATTCATTATTTCATCAATGGAGAAAATGCATAACTATAATTTCTACCACGACTTGATCATGCTTTCACAAATGGTCAGCAGAACTACCGAAGCCAATATCAAACACATTGAGAATGAGAAATGTTTCCTAGCTTACCAATATCAGCAGCTACTCGATGAGCACACATTACTCCTGAAAAAGCTACAGCTATAACACCCTGTCCTGGAAAGCAGCTATCGCCAACACAGTAAAGACCATCTACAGCCTGCAAGTTTCATCATGTCATGACCCAACTGATTTTCTCCCATGAACTACTTGTGTCAATGGATCAGTTCGATCCAAAACTTGAGATAAATCGTGTAATCTGAAAAAAGATTCATAAGTGGTTGTTAATGGAGTTTGGCAGGCTTGAGAGGAGTGGAGTATTGACATTTCAACAAGTGTTGATGGCACTTCACTTTTGTAGGGAGAGGACCAGAGAGGTAAAGAAAGAAAGTGAAGCACCATTGATAAAGGGCAGAGGCAAATAGCCTGAGTATTTCTTGCTTAAATGATTTCTAAAACTACAATTACTGTGACATTCATGAGAGGTAATGATTGGACTTACTGTTGTATTGAATGGCATTCCCAACAAATTTGAATGACAAGAGTCGATAATAAACATAGTATTCCATTCACTGAAACTTGGAATGTAAGAACTTTGAATGAGCTCCCACCAAACAAGGCATGCAGTTAATAAAGTACAAAATGGATAGTGGGAAGGACTTCTTCAAATTAGAGAAATTCGTGAATTTAAAGCCTCTCTAAGGATCCAACCACTTGAGGTTGGTTTATGAATTTGTGTGTATCATTCAGGCTTACATCCATAAGTAGTGATCATTTCCTTCTCATATGCCATCACCTGACACAATCTCTTTACATTCTTCAATGAATATGTACTTTTATGATAATGTGATATATACCTCCATGAAAGTAATTGATGATCTGAGCCCCGGAAAAAGTTTCTTCTCCAATCTGCTTATAATCTCATAAGCCACAACCTTCTTCTTTGCCTCGTAGTCCTCTGTCGAGAGTCCCTAAACAGTTAAGTCCAGCTATTAGGAATTTAGCTGACAGAGGGAGGGAAGGGATAGAAATAAGACATTAAGTATAGCTATTCACTTAAAAGTTACAGTAGTGAACTTACCTCCCAGTCTTCAATGGAAGATGTTGTAAATATGTGGAGTATATGACGGCCTTCAGGAGCCAATGATGAATCAAGAACAGTTGGAATGCTTAGGAATATGCTTCCATAAGGCTCCTCTAATCTTGCCCAGTCATCCTAAGTCAAAACAAAAGAATTAAAGTTAAATGTGTCAAGCTCACAATTCCAGATATATGGTCTCAGTTTGTGAGCAAATGAATACCTCAAGAACAAAGTGGTGGCAATCTGTATCTGGTGGTAGAACCTCGGCTTTAACACCCATGTGAATGGAAAGAAAAGATGGAGCCTTGACATAAACTTTTTGAAAATTTTCTTCCTCTTTTGGAAGGGTTTCTCCTTTCAACAACTTCCCTGCAACATATTTAATTACTTCATGATAACTGAAAAAGCCCAGTGCTAGAGCAGCAAAACGTTATTGTCAAATCAAATAAATTAGAATGTTGGAATCTGCCAAAACCAACCAAAGGTATCCCATCTAGTAGCATTTGATATTATGGTTTTGGCAAAGAACTCCCTTCCATCTGAAAGCCTCACTCCTACCTGCCAAATTCAAGTGAAACTAAAATAGATAACAATATTATCATCTTCCTTTTTTTTATTTCTTTTTGCATTTATAAAACCAAGGATTCAATTCTAGCACCATTTATCCACTATTTAAAACTCACAGCCTTTCCATGCTCAAGAATGATGTTGGTCGCGTTTGCCCTGTAAAGAATTTCACTGCCCTGATCAATCAGACCTTTTGACAAGGACTTTGCAATTCCACCAACCCCACCAACAGGATAATTGATCCCTCCAAAATGCCTATCACATAAAACCTGGTGCCGATAAAAAAAGATTAGAATATACATATTGGAGAGGTCCAAAGTTATTTAAACTGCTCACCATGCCCGCATTGATCATTGGGGTCTGCAAAGCATTGACTGTGCTCACTATGAAACACTGCAGAGAAACAACAGATAAAACTTCTTTATGAGATTGCAGGACCCTCTTTCAATACCCAAAAGACCATTAAATATACAAAATTTATCAAAGAATTGAATTCAAAGTATATCACCTCTGCATCAATGAAAGACAACAACTCAGGATCGTTTATGTACTTTCGAGCGATGTCTCCAGCATTTTGGGGCAGATAATAAGCTGTAGAGAATAGAAGCATCTCATTAGAGAAGTTTAAAAGAAAGAAACAATTATTTTTTTGGTTTAATTTAGTGACTAGAATGGAAAAAAATTTCATGATAGGGAAATGAAAAGCAAAAAATAAATAAAAATAAAGATTGAAGGACCAAAAGAGATGTGACTTTCAATATTGACTATCCAAAGCTCCAACCTCAGAACTAAAATAGAAGATCATGATAAACATTTGTAATTTTTTTTTTGTGAGTGT
>Ga0307517_10008799_pt1 | contig 14423 bp, 4 predicted proteins | sample 23_EM_MG_FD_194515 | JGI IMG/M metagenome (GOLD analysis project Ga0307517, IMG submission 194515) | Populus trichocarpa ectomycorrhiza microbial communities from riparian zone in the Pacific Northwest, United States - 23_EM | ecosystem: Host-associated > Plants > Roots > Unclassified | place... | reverse complement strand
ATTTTTTTTCAATTTCATTTTCATTCAACTTTTTAATTTGTAAGATTTGTTCCTTGTTATTTTAATAAACATTTGAAAAATAAAACATTAATGAGTTATTTTCCAGCTCATTTTCCATGACATAACCAAACACTGGAAAGTATTTTCCAACTTATTTTCCATCACACTACCAAACATCAGAAAATAATTCACTTTATCGGAATTCATTTTCCAAAAGAAAACTACTTTCCAGCAAACAAATGGGGTTTTAATAAATATCTAGATTTTTGGAGATTTTTTTTTGTCATGCATACTAAATATAAAAAGCTTTTAGTTCAGTTTTATTTTTTCTTCGTTGAACTTGTGTTCAGCAATTGAAATAAAAAATAGCACAAGTATTATTGTAGATATTATTGTAGTTTTTTTTTAAAGTTGTTTTCTTTTGAAAAATAAATTCATAAAAAATAAATTATTTTTCGATATTGGATAGTATTATGAAAAATAAATTGAAAAACACTTTTTAGTGTTTTGCTATGTCATGAAAAATGAGTTGAAAAATAAATTGTTAATATTTTTTTTCAAGTTTATTAAAATAATAAGGAATAAATCTTACAAATTAAAAAGTTGAATGAAAATAAAATAAAAAATAATAATTTCAAATAAAATAAATAACAATCAAATTAATAAAGATCAAATCTAACAGATAAATTTTTTTAAATATGATGAAATTAAAAAAATTATAATTTCACAGATTATTTCAAATAAAATAAATAACAATTAAAAAATAAGGACCAAATTTGATAGATAAAAAATTTTAAGTTGAAAAATAATAAGAGAAAAGCAAATAACAATCATAAAAATGAAGATAAAAGTTGATATAAAAATCAAATTAAATCAAATTCTAAGAGATGAAATTGAAAAAAAAATTTCAAAATAAATTATATAGCAATTAAAAGTTTGAGAACTAAATTTAATATAATCAGAAATAACATAATATTTCTAAATTTTTTACAACTTAGTGAAATAAACACGGCCTTGGTGTTTGATTGAGATAGATTAGATAAAAATAAAGTTAATAAAAAAGATATATTTCATATAATTATTCTAAAAATAAATTTACCTTTCACCTTTATCTGTTCAACCACATATATTTGTATGCTTTGTATAAGTTGTTTTTGGAGGGAGAGGCAATAATATTATAGATATGACCTTGACCACATGGAATATGGTCCGAGCGCAGTGCTCGCGGCCCAAGCACAGATAAGCTTTACAAACAACAAAAGGAACCAGAAAAGAAAAGCAGAGAATACAAATCTCGGCATGCCACGCCACCAGGAAGCCAGACTTGCCCCGGCCAATCCCTCCCCACAAAAGAATTATATTGTCACTTCAACCCCATTTGAATGGCGTGGCTCAATCTCATTTGATAGATAATTAATCGGCCATCCATACCAGAAGCAGCATATTAATCCCCTCTTTCCGGGGCGGGAAAAACTTAGAAAAAGCAGCAATTGCGAAGTGGTCAAAACGGCTCCGCTGCCCTCCATTATAAAAATGAAAAAGGCGATTTCCATCCTCTTTGACCACTACTAGAAAATGGAACAAAACGCAGCGAAACCACCGGCGCCTAGAGTGGCCGTGGTATTGTTCTTGTTGAAGGACGAATCCGTCTTGCTGGGGCGGCGCCGTTCCTCCGTCGGTGACTCCACGTTCGCCCTCCCCGGTGGCCACCTAGAGTTCGGTAAGTAATAATAATAATAAAAAAATTACCCCTAATTCTAGAACTAAAATACTATAGCTAATTACAAACCATCAATTTGTTTGCTCTTTAGGGGAAAGTTTCGAGGAGTGTGCGGCAAGGGAATTGAAGGAGGAAACGGGTCTGGAGATTAACAAAACGGAGCTCCTAACAGTTACAAATAATGTCTTTCTCGAGGAACCAAAGCCGTGCCACTATGTTACTGTTTTTCTTCGAGCAAATTTGGCCGATCCAGAGCAGGTGCCGCAAAATCTCGAGCCTGAGAAATGTTATGGTTGGGATTGGTATGCTTGGGATAATCTGCCAAACCCGTTGTTTTTGCCCTTGGAGAAGATGGTAAAAAGTGGGTTCAACCCATTTCCAGATCACTAGATTTCTTTCTGCTCATGTTTATGTATCCTGTTATAATTAGTTTTACGTGCATCATATTAACTATTAAGAAGTCAGATGTTAGCAATTACAAGTATATGTACTGTTGCCTGATGGTGCATTTCGAGTTTAATTATCGCTGGAAACGAATTAACCCACCTGCCTCCTCTCTTTCTTCTTCTTCTTTATGATCTTAGTAGTTTTATGTATAAATTGTATCCTAGTTAGATCATCAGATTTGAACCTGATTATTCAATTAAAATCTAATTCGCATTTTATTCATCTTATCCGTACAAATATTCTTAGACTCGGCCTCTGTTAAAATCCCGAGGTGTTGGGCCATTGAGTTTATTGCCCGGAACTTGCGTTGAAGTTTTCAATGCCAAGCTCTTGCACAGTCCAGATGTCTAAACTCTCAAAAGCCTTGTAAAGTCGAGTCCCGAGAATTGTAATGGGCTCAGGCCTTTTTTAAATGCAATAGATACCATTCCCATTTCAGAAAATGAAGAAAAAGCATTGAATGCAAGCATAGACTTAGGGGCAACAACAACTTGGCGGTCCTGCAGTGAACATAACAGACTTTTTTGGGGTGCGTGAGAATATCATAATGTTTTTTTGTTTGCAGATTTATAAAAATAATATATTTTTTTTTAAAAATATTTTAATGTTAGTACTTCAAAGTGAAAACATAAAAAAATTTCAAAATTTACCCAGCTAAAACGCCAAGTATCTACTGTACCAAACCAGGATTGAGTACAGTTTTGGTGAAAGCAACCTTGTAACCATCGGTTTTACACGTGACAGTATGGTTTTTGTACGCCAGTGGCCTAACTTTTGTCGCACAGTTTTTTGTGTTTAAAGTTTTAAACATGGTATAGCATGTTTTTCTTGAGAACAAAAAAATTATAGATTGCAGCAGTGAAGCTCTTTTGCGCGTCGTTCATTTGAACACTTCTAATCTTTCGATTACTGGGAAGCTTGGGCTAACAAATCAAATGGCCTCCATTTTCCATGGGCTGGGGGGTCAAAGATCCTTAACAACATCAAACAAGTTTCAGTTCCCATCTTGCAAAACCCTGTCAGCTGGTTCTGCACTATCCTTTTCTCAATTGTCTTCAATACTTCATCCTCCAACAAGCTTTGGTGACCGAAATATTTTCAAGAAACAAGTGAACGGAGAAAGCAAGAGGGTCGGTCATTTGAGACCTGTAATTTGCGGCGTGGAAAAGGAGGCTGGACGTGTGGAGGCACCAGTGCCAAGAGTTGGGGTAGTGGTGTTCGTTTTGAAGGGAAAATCTGTGCTCTTGGGCTGGCGGCGCGCCACCATTTGCAACTCTGCTTTCGCTCTCCCTGGTGGCCACCTCGAGTTTGGTTTGTCTTTCCATGAGTTGCAGATTTCTTTAAATTTGTCTTGTTGAATCTTGATTAATTGTTTTACTTCTTCATATAAATCATATGCTATCACTTAAAAATAAATTAGATGACCAAGGAGAAAGATAAACCTTTAAAAAAAAAAACAAAAAGAAAAAAGAAAATGTAATACTGGTTATTTTTTTTTAATATTTGTTTTTGCTTACCTACCCCCACTAGGTTTTTTTCTTCCCTTACCTACCCCGAATGGGGTGAGTGGTTGCGAGAGCAGATTGGTTGCAAGGGGAAAATTACAGGGTTATGTCATTGAAAACTAGCAAGTTAATTCACAAATAATCAGTGAAAATCACCCAGTCAGCTCATCTTTTGGGTCATATGGAAATACTTTTAGTTTTTCATACTGTAATCGACCCGCAAATCCATTTTCTTTTAGAATATCAATGCGTGGAATTTTTTAGTAATAGAATCTTTTACACTACCAATTCGTATGGTTTTCAGGTGAGAGCTTTGAAGCTTGTGCTGCAAGAGAAGTGAAGGAGGAAACGGGTCTGGACATTGACAACATAGAGGTCCTTAAAGTTACCAACAACCTCTTCCATGAGGGAGCAGAGCCATCCCATTATATTATGATCCTTTTGCGAGCAGTCCTGGCCAATCCTAACCAGCTGCCTCAAAATCTCGAGCCTGACAAGTGTGATGGCTGGGATTGGTACGAGTGGGACAGCCTCCCAAGGCCATTGTTTTGGCCATTAGAAAAGCTGTTGCAAGATGGCTTCCATCCATTTCTGATCGTGTAGTTGCTGCTAGAGACTTTCTGCTTGCTATACATTGTTTACTTTCTCAAATGATTGGCTAAGAGATCTAGACTTGAATCCGTCATCGCGTATTATTATTTTTGTTAAATCTTTTGAAAGACCGCGTGTCATTCGAGAGATCGACACAGTAGATGGATTCAAGATGGTCGTTTAGATGTTTAATTGTTGAATTTGAGTGCCACCCGTTAAGCACCAGTTGGACTTGAATCTGCTCGTTGCACTACCTTGTAGTTGTTGCAAAACACCAAAACAATAAAATAAAAAATGGGGTTAGATTGATCTCTATATTTGTACACAATCCGAGTTGTTGTATGGTTTTATAATCTCTGGGTTGTTTTGAATTTTGACCTAATCGACGATTAAAGTAATTATTGGTTTCCATGATTATGCGCATGCATCGATAAAAGTTTCAATTCTTAAGAATTACGTAGATCAATTAATGAATCACAGTTATTTCATCGATTTTAAACTTGATGTATGTGATCGTTTGTTCAAACAATTAATTGTGAATAAATAAAGCAGAAAATCACTTTGATCTTCACAAACACTATTTTGTTGTTCTTTTTCCTAGTTTAAAAAATTATGTTTTACTTTATATACACTACAGAATAAGACTGGCACGAAATCAGTCAATAAAAATGTTTAAATTTTCTTTAAAAATTATCATTATAATTAATCTAATGTTTAGAGTACCCTTATAAGTGATTTAATATCTGAAAAAACTAGTCCAATTCACGGTGTATTGTGTCTGTGCAGACAATGTTTTCCTGGGTTTTTTTTTTTTGTTAATATTAATGCTGTATGTGTCTCCTGTCTCATACTGGGAAAAGCTAAGTTTCAAGCTATGTTACTTGGTTCGGTTCTTCTCCCTATACATAATGTTTAATCAGATCTGGAAGACAGGATTTAATTAAAAGATGGGAACCAAATTAACCTTCTGGGATCAAGATACGCACTGATGGAATACCTGCAGGAGACCAGAACAGGACATCTATTAAATGACACGCCCTAATACGCATTCATTCCAGACAATCCTCTGATGAACAAATCAACAAGCAAGTCAACTTGATCCTAAGCAGTTTTCACCTCAGGCCACTAATATGAGCAAGAGTGTTCAAGGGAGGGTGATAATTAAATGGAACATGGAAATGGTGGGTCGCCAGATTACGGAAAACTAAGTTTGTCCCGCCGTGATTGATTACTCGCACAGACCAACACGTAAAATTCCAACACCAGGCAGCACGAGTTTTGAAAGGTCTCTTCCTGATAAATTGAGTGGTCCTTCATGATGCACAGAGTTTTCCTTTTCATGGTTATCATGGCTTGAAGCCATGCTCACGTTTTCTTTCATTCGTTGTGGTTCTATTGAAGCCGCTAGCGAAGCCTGGATCTGTGAAAATCCAAAATTGTTCGAGTGAACTGTTATTCAGTCCCCTCCTCTAAACTAAATAATTAGCTAACCCCTTTCTATTTAAAACCTCACATTGTGTCTCTATATTAGTATATTTTTATTTTTTTCTAGCAAGTTTTTCCAAACCTACCCACTACAAATAAAACTAGAAGGGCATTTTGAAAGGGTGGGCATGGGAGTTCTGAAAAAAGATTGATGATCAGTTTCAATCAATGACTGATTTGTGATCTTCGAAATAAAAAATACCAGCATGCTAGATAATAAAAAAATACAGGGACTAAATTATAATTTGCTCCAAATTATTCAAGCGAGCACGGACACAGACTAAACCACCAGTGGGATAGCATCTCACCAGTTTACGACACAAGTAGTCGTTCAGTTCTTACCACAATTCCATCTGAATTTGGTATAATTGATCCATATAGAATATTTGATCAAAAAAAGTCAAGAACTATCCAATCAGAATGAACTATGGACATTTGTCTCAGTAGCGTTTTGGTGGTTTAGCTATTTCTTTCACTCAAGTCCATCTTGTGGCGACCAAACCCTCCTTTTTTTTTTGTTTTATTCCATGATGAGGTCCTTTTTCGAGTGATAGCTAGATAGTTGTCCAAGGAAATTGTGACTAAGTATCTAAATCTGGACCGCATTAAAGTTGTTGGGTTATAGATCATAGTTAGTTGATCCGTGGTTTGGTCGGTACCATGGAATCAAACAAAAGAAAGGGTTAGATTTTACTAAATGAAACCATGAATTTGAAGGTTCATGAGTAAGGTTATTTTTTATTTTAAAAAAAAACAGAAGATTCGAGGTCTAATGTTATTTATCCAGTAAATAAATAAATAATCAAGGCACTGTGGCATCTGTCTCTGCAACATGTTTCATGTAGATGATCGGTGGACTAATAATGCAAACATAAAATTTATCAAGATTGGACTTTGAAGATACTGTCCATCACATGTAGAACATATAATTCAAGCATGTGAGACAAAATTCTCAGATGTCTTTATGCAGCACCTAGGGATCTTTTCTTTTTACTCCATGAAATTCAACACAGGAAGATAATCATGGAAGCCACCCTATCTAGCCATCACATCCTTTTCTAGTAAATACTGACCACGTAAAAAAAAATTTGGATAAAAAAACAAAGAGTAAATATATCAATTTTTTAAATTTATTTTTTAAAAAATTCTAATTAAAAATTAAAAATTCTATAAGAACTATTTGTGTTAATAAATACAAAAAAAACAAAGTGTTAATGCATCTATTCAACACGTCTAACTGCAGGTTGAATAATTTTTTTTTTCAACACAAAAAAATAATGTATAGTTGTTATTAACTCGTTTTTTTCATCAAGTAAAATATATAACCATGAATCATAAAGTTGGCGCTTATATGTAATAAAATATAATAAAGATAATATGTATTAATAAAAATATATGAGATCTGAAATTAATTTTTAACGTAGCTGAAAAAATAAACAATGTTGCAATTATTTTATTAAAACACAATTTTCTTAGTCTGCGTAGAATAAATTTTTAAAAACAAAAGTGTAAAGGAAAAAAAACATTAAAAAATTACAAAAGAATATAAAAAAAATGAACACATCATAAAAATATAAGAAATGGACACCTGTTAATATGATGGAAACATATAAAAAAAGATAAAAAAAAAACCTCTAGTGAACTCGGCAGCTAACCCGGGTGACAAATCAAACACATGACCTAGGACATGAAATTGAGATGACCCCATAAATAGCAAAGCAAAAACAATTACCAGCAAAAAAAATATTTGAAAAAAAAATGCTTTAAAAATAAACCAAAGTCGACCCGAACTAATCTTTAAGATGTATGATCCGGGTCATGAGGTTAAAGTGGCCTTATTAAATGCAGGCTTGAAAAAATAAAAAAACAAGATTTATAATCAAATAAAATATTGAGTGATGAAATTGAAAGAAAAAAATCAATATAAAATAAAATAAATAGCAATTAAAAGAATTATAAATAAATTTAATATAGAAACCAATTGAAATTAAATGTTAGAAAAAAATTTAAATGAAGCTAAATGTTTAGGGATGTAAACAAATTAATTGAAAAAATAATAATTCGTACAGAACTTGCCATGAAAATTCAAAATGATGGAACGGAAGAAAAACAAATAAATCTAGCTCCTGGTGATGACAGGATCACTTTGACAATGATACTTAATAACGCAAGCTCCTGGTGAGTGGACTCATAATCATCAACATCATGTGAAGGTTCTCGGTAGATTCTTTTTGGATTTTTTTTTTTGGTAACCCGGGGTGTCTGGGTCAGCTTACGCGCACCACAACTAATTTCCGGACCCACTGAACACTCTACAAACCCAGTAGACTGGTAAAACACTGTGAGGATAACAGACGTGCATATTAAAGCTCGAACTCAAGTGACAGAGATAAGAAAACCTTATTTCTGACGCTCCGCCACAAACCTTAATGCTTCTTTTTGGATCTTATCATGAAGTCTGTGCGCATAAAAAGCTGAATTTGTGATTTATTTATGTTACCTTCTTCCGTCTCCAGTATTTGTCAATTATCTACAGAACACATGTGAGCTATCATTGACTCATCTGCAGTTTTGCAGATAATGTAGAATTAAATCTTCCAGATTATCTAATCTTTTTCTTAAAAAGAAAAAGAAAAAGAAAAAGAAAAGTATGGGCTGAAATGGTAGAACAACACTCTTCCAAAAATGGAAATTAGAGTTCTGACATTGTTGTTTCATTGGTTTCCAAACTTGCAAAATCAAACGTGTTTGGTGATATGTTTCTGGTGCTACTGTGAGTGATTTTTCAAAATATTCTTGTATTGAAGAATATTTTTTAAAAAATTATGTGAAGTTATTTAAAAATACATGATAAACATGAATTTAACTGAAAAGCACTTATTTAGCATTGAAAACATAATGTCAAAGCAATATTACCAGGGCGAGTAAATTAACCAACTATCTGAAATATTCCTTAAAATTAATTTGATTTTTTTTATTTGAATGATCTACTGAGTTTTTTTTATAATTTTAATTAATGTTTTAAAAAATAATTTGGTTTTTTTTTTTAAAAATACAAACATGAACCAAACTAAACTGAGAAAATCCATTGTAAATTAAAAACTCATTTACCTATACAAAGTAATAGAACTGAAAAACTCACAAATTAAATTAAATTAAATCTTTTCAATGAGGTTGAATTTTTCACCTTTCGAACCGCTGATCACCTTATCCCTGAATATGGCTGCACATGCCAGTACTCCTTGGTTTTATAGGCAGTATTCAAGAGAATTGATATCAGCGTAGGAAGATCATAGGCTTTATGACACCTTAGAAACTCTTGTTACAACTACACATCGGGATAATAATCATTCCCGCAGCACGAAAAGTAAGAGTTCTTTGGGATTCTAACATAATAAAAAAAATTAATAAGATAATATTCTGTAAAAAATATTTTAAAAATAAACAGTATAAAAAGTAGCATAAGACATATGATTATTGCTTTGACACTATGTGAGAGAGGTAAGAGAAGAAAACAGAGAAAAAAAGGAAAAAAAATTGGAGACATCCGAACTCTAATGATAATACTGTGATATTGATGAAAAGATTTTGATAAGATAAATTTAATAATATCAAAGAAGATTTTTATAGGTGATTAGAGTAGGTTACACGAGCACCATGAAAGAAATCGAGTTTAGATATTTTTTGACGACTTGTGTGGTCCATTCTGTTCAATGTTTGTAATATATTTTAGTATTATTGGATTCATCTTGTCAAGATCTTTCCAACGACATCAATGATGTCGTCATCAGAGCTTTGATGTGCCTTCGAAGTCATTTTTTTCTTTGTTTTCTCTCTTCTTCCCCTTGTAATTTGTGAAGAAACAAGAGAGAAAATAAAATAAAATAACTCAAAAGACACACAAAAACTTTAGAATTTCTTTTACATGAGCACATCAAAAGTTTTGAGGATTGCTTTCCTTTTGGCCGCTCGTGTAGCTCATTTCAATCATTGTTGATAATTTTTTTTGATATTGTTGGATCTGTCTCGTCAAAATCTTCTCAATGATACCAATAATATTTTCATTGAAGTTTTGGTATGTTTATGATTTTTTTTTTCTATCTTACTATTTTTTTTATTGAATCTTATATATGTCCATAAATGTTACCATTTAATAGAATAGCATATAACAATTATAACTCACGAATCATAAACATCTTCTATAACTCAATAAATCGTCTTATTTCCTTGAATATTTTTTTAAATTGGGTTATTTTATCTTCTTTTTTTTTACTATTCTATAATTCCGATGCTGGCTCTCATGGGTACATGTGCATCGTGCTTTGGAGCGAGTTGTAGGAGGATGAAAGCACTACAAGCCCCCATGGTTGGGACCTGGGATGGCCATGGTGGGTACGGTTGGTGTCGCTTTACCTTGTCCTTAAAACTGTTTCCAATGCAAGTCAGAGTAATCAGTCAAGCGACTCAAGCCTCCCTCTCTTTCTATCCCACACCCCCGACTTATCTCTAGCTTCAACATCCACGCATTGAAGAAGTAACACCACCCATCGTCTCCATAAGGCTCCACTATCCCCCCCCACCAATTAAAAAAATCTCCTCTTATGTCTATTTCCACCTTCCTTTTCTCCCTGTTCTTGTCTCCATTCTCTACCAATTCTTTCTTTCCTGTTCTAGTTAGGTGGGGCTGTTCACCTTCCTTTTGTCAGGATTCTCTTCTCTCTAGTCCCGCAAGGCTGACAAAAATAAAGAAATAGAAGTAAACAATAAGAGAACTCACCCTACATAACCACTAGATAAAAGCAAATATGCTAAAATCTGTTCTCTATCATTTTATCTTGATTACCTCTTTCTCTCCATAGTATTCTTCCGTTGTTCTTTAGCTTTTCTTTCCCATATGAAGACAATAATGGCCAAGAATCCTCATGACTCTTCTTTCTCTTTCTCCAGGAGATACTTCAACAGGGGAAAGAAAGTTGTCGAGGATGAAGAAGATGATGATGAGGAAATCTTGACTTTCAACTCCTTCTCACATTGTTCGGAAGAGTTGAAAGATGATCAGGAGCTTAGAATCACATTGCCTGCTGGTGCAATTCAACCTGCTCCAAGGAAAAAAACCCTTCCGATTGTGGCAGTTTCTAAGCTCAGATCAGCTCTTACTGTTTTGAGTGGCCGGTCAGGCTATCACTCAGGTACCAGAGTGATAGGTACCCTTTTCGGGTATCGTCGTGGACATGTTCATTTTTCATTTCAAGAAGATGCAAAACAGAATCCAGCTTTCTTGATTGAGCTTGCAACACCAACAAGTATACTAGTCCGAGAAATGGCTTCTGGGTTAGTTAGAATTGCACTAGAGTGTGAAAAGAAGGCAGGTAAAAAAGCAGGGAAGTTGCTAGAGGAGCCTTTATGGAGGACTTACTGTAATGGTAAGAAATGTGGGTATGCAACGAGACGTGAATGTAGGCCTGAAGATTGGAAAGTCTTGAAGGCTGTGGAGCCAGTTTCAATGGGAGCTGGTGTTTTACCAGGGAATGGGGCAACAGGGTCCGAAATAGGGGAGATCATGTACATGAGAGCCAGGTATGAGAGAGTTGTAGGGTCAAAAGATTCAGAGGCATTTTACATGATGAATCCTGATGGGCCTGGAGGTCCTGAACTTAGTATTTATTTGCTTAGAGTTTGATGAGGCCGTGTGCCATGTTGGACGTAATTTGTAGTATCAGGCTATCAGCATCTACTTGATAGCTGCCTTGTGCTCTCTCTCTCGTTTTAATTTATAGATATCAGCAAAAAAAGGGACGGTTTCTCGCATTCTAGCTAGTCTCTGCTCCTTTTTTTCTTTTCTTTTTTCTTGCAGTTATTTACTACATTTTGGGAAGGGGAACTGTGGAATCGAGAGTTATAAATTTTTTTGTTTTACATGAAACTAATTAATTTATAATTTTTCACCTTGAGGTTATGCTTTTGAAATTTAGGGAATGAGAGCAAGGTGGTGGCATGACAGGTGGTGCTAAGTATATCTACGCAAGATATTTTGTCTCTTCTTGACCTTTTTAGTGGTGGCGGAAACGAGCTGCAAATGAAGGTTATGTTTTTCCCTCTTTTAAACTATGACCATTCCAAAGCTAAGCCCTTTTGGATGACATCCAAGTTCACCTGTGGGATGTCACATCTAATTTATTTCGTTCGCTATTAATGCAAGACATTAGGTAATATCGGTTGGTTATATTCGATACAATTAAAGATGAAGTTTTGAAATTGCAACTCCATGTCCTGTTTCTTTAGCCAAACGGAAAACGACGCTAATTAATGGGCAGCATAACAACTTTGCTTGTATCAAATGATCTTGTTTCAATTTTGAGGTTTAAAAATTATCAGTTTAAATCCTATAAATTTTAAGGTTATTGAAAGTTTACATGATCATTAATTTCAGGACTCGAAATTTATATTAATAATAAAAAAACACTTGTTTCACCAAAAAAAAAAAAAAAAAAGGTGTGGAGAGCTTGAACATAGCTTAGAACAAAAAAGAATCGGTGTTCTGGTGTGCCCGATTTTGAATTAAAATATCATCCTTGCTTGGGATTGGATCAATAAAGCGAAGGTCTTGCATACAAATTTCTGACCCATATATATGTCATCACGTAAAAGTCTCCATCTTGTAGTTTCGCTTCACATTTGCAAAACATTTCTCCTCGCCATGGGCGCTGCAACATATTCTGAAACAGCTACTGCAAGAATTGACTGTTTGCTTTGTATTGCTCGCTACTCCCTTTTAGTCCTATCAAACATACATGACTAATTTGCTCTCTCCCTCCCTCCCTCCCTCCCTCCCTCCCTCTCTCTCTCTCTCTCTCTAATTCACAGGAGCGACAATCCAAGATACACAAGTCAATGAAAAGCCTTCCTTCAAATCTACTGGCTTGTGAATTTTGAGCCATACTAGCTCGAGACTCATTGAGAGAATAGAGTAGCATATTTGAATCCACGTATTCATAGGTTGTGTTTTTCAAGGAGGAAATGCTAGACTGCCAACGTAATAACAGATATCTTTATTTCACCCAATGTAATGTGATTTATTGGTAGATAATTTTTTTTAATTAAAAATATATTAAAATAATTTTTTTTTATTTTTGATATTAAAATTATAAAAATCCATCTAAAAAATCAAAATAGAATAAACCACGAAAATAAACAGGCGAAATCAATACCAAACCAAAGCACTTACATTGGAAACCATGCCTGGAATTTTGGAAATGTAGAAAAGGGTGTGAAGCTCGCAAGAACTTGTTTTCCTACCCGGCTATTTGTTCAATTTAAGTTGGTGTTTTTTTTCAAAAAAAAACAAATCGGTTTTTCGAAACATTGTACAATTTCAAATTCTCTTCTCCATATTTAAAAACAGCAAATAAAATTCTAGAGAGTTGATATGATGTTTAAGAAAATATGATTCAAAAGAACGCTTAATTCTTAGAGAGTTAATTTGATGGTAAGAAAGTATGATTTATTTTTAATTGAAATCTAGAAATCGGCATTTAAGAGACTGATACTATACACCATTAAAATTATTTTTAATGTTTCTTAATTTTAATCAATGTATAAACTAATCCAAAAATATTCATTACCGTAGGGGAAAAAAACAGTCAAGAAAGAGCTTGGACATGGATTCTTGCTAAGCCCAGAGATACTTGAAACTTAGAATGAAGCCCTTATGTCATGGCTTATGTCACATCTTTTCAGATTGTTCGGGCCTTATACTCTAGAGTCCATGCAGATTACAACAGTGTTGGCGCGTGTGATCTTGAGCTACCAAAAATTTCTCACTCTGTGCTGGTTTTCATAACTCTACTTAGCCTCGGCTATGTTTATTGTATTATGAACCAACCACGTTAAGATGTTTAACAATAAGATATTTTGTTACGATTTTAACTAATGATGATTTACTATAAATATTTTCCTTAAGAAATTAGTTTTTTAAAAAAACTAAATGAATTGCTTAAATACAGGATTTTGTCTTTGAAAAACACTTAAATATAATAACAAAAATAACCAAAAGATAAACAACGATCAAGACATCGTATGCTTTTCATATACTTTTTAAGTAAATAGAACTATTAAAAAAATTAATTAAGATTGATTCAAGTTGGAAACTAATATATTTAAAATAAAACAACTGAGTTTAGTTAATCTTAAAATACATAAGGTTATTAACTATATAATTAAATTTTAGCTAATTACCATGTATAAAATAAAAGAGGTCAAGGTTAGTTAATTTAAAAATATTCAAAGTTATTTTTTAAAATAAAATAAGCAGTCTTTAATCTTTAAGAAATAATCCCTCTTGATTTTAATTTTAAATGAAAATTAATATACCTATAAAGTACTTTTTTTTTATAAAAATTACCTTCCACTCAAGAAACATTAAGCAATTGATTTTTAAAATCCTTATCAAATAAATTTTTTGACGTGTTACTCTAAAGCAAAACGGTAAAAGCTAGAAAAACAAGAAATTAATCAGGTTCTAAGACCATCATATCAACTGGATTTTTTTCAAAACAATTCCTTAGTTTATCAATTATATTTTTTCCCAGGGTGTTGGTCCAGCGCACCCTGACATGGCGAAATGTTGGCCATTTTTCAAGGCATTTGTGTTTGTGGGGGGGGGGGGGGGGGGGGGG
>Ga0307517_10008798_pt1 | contig 14423 bp, 24 predicted proteins | sample 23_EM_MG_FD_194515 | JGI IMG/M metagenome (GOLD analysis project Ga0307517, IMG submission 194515) | Populus trichocarpa ectomycorrhiza microbial communities from riparian zone in the Pacific Northwest, United States - 23_EM | ecosystem: Host-associated > Plants > Roots > Unclassified | place... | reverse complement strand
AAGAAATCCGAAAAGGATCGGTTGAAGTTCTCGAAGTCGCCCATGACGCCGGCAGCGGATAGACCTGCCTCAAAGCCGTACAACTGCAGCTCAAGTGCGCGGAGATCGAAGTCCCGCATAAACATGCCCGGACGCATGGCGACCTTCTTCAAGTACTCGAGGGTAAGCGGATGGGTGTTCATGCCTGACGCCTAACGTTTGACTTAAGCGGCCTGCCGAAGGCAGGTCCGCTTGAAGGAAGGGTTAGGCCGCTCTTTCACGATGAGAGATGAGCCCGCGACTACGCGGCAGCAATAGCCTCGATCTCGAGCAACCACTTCTCGTCGAAGATGCCGGATATGACGACCGTGAGTGCGGGCGTGTGCGTTCCCAGCGCTTCTTGACGAGCCTCTCGATTCGAGAGAGCAAACTCTCGAGAGAACAGGAAGGTTGTGACCTTCACGAGATTTGTGACAGACATACCTGCGGCCTCAAGCTGCGCAAGTACGTTGGCCCAGACGAGCTTTGCCTGAGCAGGAAAGCCTTCTGGCACTTCGCCTTTCACGGACTCGGGGATCTGGCCGCTGATGAAGAGAAGGCGTTGCGCGCCCTCCACTTGGAGTGCCTGGGAGTAGCCGCCAGCAGCGGCCGGTGCGAAGGGAGAACTGAACGGCGTGGATTTCATGCGTAGATGGTACCGGGCGACGGCTCCTGAGCGGCCTAACGTTTGACTTAAGCGGCCCGCCGTAGGCGGGTCCGCTTGAAGGAAGGGTTAGGCATCACTCGCGCTGCCCTGGCCGTTCCATGGCGACCTCGGAAACGTTGAAGCCCAACTTCTCGTAGAACGCGGAGACACCTGTGCGTCCGGCTCGAAGCACCCAGGTCATTTCTCGATTCTCGCCCATAGCGCTCCTGACGAGTGCAGTTCCGACACCCCTGCCTCGGTACTCTTCAGCGACCACGACCATTGATATGTAGCCGTTGAAGATGCCGTCAGTCAGCGCGCGGAGAAAGCCAACGACTTCTTCTCCTTCTACGGCAACGAGAGCAATCTGCGAGCGGCTGACCAGCTCAGCGAATGTCTTCGGATCAGCTACGCGCTTACCCCAGTTACTTGCCTGGAGCAGCACGCGAGCGGCTTCAATTTCGGTGGGGCGGATGCTACGGACTTGCATTCTGTGATGCCTAACGTTTGACTTAAGCGGACCGCCGTAGGCGGGTCCGCTTGAAGGAAGGGTTAGGCGGCGCCTTTGCCAGAGCGCGACCAAAGGCATTCATTCGTCGATGAACTTCCATGTGTCGGCGCCATCGAACTTCCGGACTCGAACCGCCGCGATCAGCTTGGGATCGAAGTTGCCAAGGTTTACCCCGTGCTTGCAACCTGGCGTTGGCGCCAATGGCTCCCAGTGGGTGACGCATCCACAAGTTCTGCAATGGATGGTTCGAAGAGTCCTGTCTCCCCAGATGTACTCTGCGGTGGCCTCTGGGTGACCTGAGATCTCGACGGAGCCAAACTCGAAGTACACCCAGGGTCCGCCGATACGCCGGCAGAGCGAACAGTTGCAATCGGTGGCCACCTCTGGTGTGGACGGAAGTTTCATCCGAACTGCTCCGCAGTGACATGAGCCTTCATGCATCTCGAGCACCTCCATCAACCAAGTGAGTATTGAATGCTACTCGTGCCGCCTAACGTTTGACTTAAGCGGCGTGCCGAAGGCACGTCCGCTTGAAGGAAGGGTTAGGCGGCATTCAAGGTTCTCGGCTTCGAAGTGGGTCGGGCAGTCCGTCGTGTGGACCGAGTGGATGCTGTGGGACATCTTGCCACCAATCGCTGGCCTTCATGTCCTCACGCCGCGACGGATTGAGCGGATAGAAGATGCGGCTGCCTTGCCTCGGTGCCTCGCCGCCAACCAAGAGTAGTACCTCGCGTATGCTGTTATTGATGAAGCAGTGGCAAATTCCTGTGCCGGCTGGGAATGCGGCCAAGTCGCCCGCGACCATCCTATGTAAGTCTCCGTTGATCCAGGCATCAACTTCCCCTTCAATCACGTAGACGAACTCCTCTTCGTCCTCTTCAGCGTGAGGCCATGACGAACGCGTGCCTGGCGGCAGACGCTGCAGGTTGACACCGATGCGGACGAGACCGGCAGTCTTCCCAAGGCGACGGATTGGACCCATCCGCTCTGAACTTTGCGGATAGACATGCGTGGTTTCGGGTAGTTCGTTCGCCGAGACGATGAACGAAGGGCGCGTATTCATGGCGATCCCTCTGATGCTTGTGGAGTGGGGGTATGTGGTGCCGCCTAACGTTTGACTTAAGCGGCTGGCCGAAGGCCAGTCCGCTTGAAGGAAGGGTTAGGCGCTTGCGCGAATATGCGACGCATTCACCATTGCCTGAAGATCACACACACCTGGGTGTCGTCGCGGACTGCGAATTCCAGTGACCCCCAAGGCTTTCGCTCCACGGACTTCGCGTTTGGGTGAAGATACTTTGGAGAAGATGTAGAGACTTCAGCATAGATCTTGGCGACGTCGTCTGTCTCGATTGTGATCTCCGGTCGATCCTTCTTCGCGAACTCGGCATCTTGTACCAGGTAGGCCTTGGCTCCGTCCCGCTCCACAACAGCAAGTGCATTGTCTTGATGCAAAATCTTGAATCCAAGGCATTTGACAAACAGATCGAGACCATCGTCCATCTTCGAATAGAAAATCTTCGGAATCAGTCGCGTCAGCATCTGCAACACTCCTTCGCGGTATCGATGTTGAACTGCATTTGAGATGGTGACACGCCGATGCTGTCTGTTCTGGAGAAAAGCGCCTAACGTTTGACTTAAGCGGCCTGCCGTAGGCAGGTCCGCTTGAAGGAAGGGTTAGGCGTCACCGGCGCTGCTTTACACAAGATTCAGACCCGAAGTAAACCACGGAAGCCTCTAGCAGCGTAGTACGACTGCGCGCCGTTGTGATAAACGAATACTGTTCCATAGCGTCGATCACAGAAGAGGGCTCCTCCGAGTGCTCTAACGTCAGTTGGCGTCTCGATCCAGCTGGAAGTCTTGACATCAAACTCACCGAGCTTCTGCAACCCTCGGTACTGCTCTTCCGTCAGAAGTTCGACACCCATCGCGGCAGCCATCTCGACTGCGCTGTCCTCAGGCTTGTGCTCCTTCCTGGACTCACGCGCTTCAGCGTCGTAACAGGTATTTCTGCGTCCTATAGGACTTTCTGCGGAGCAGTCACAGAAGGTGAAGTGAGCGGAGTCCTGATCTTGGCTAATGACATCTGGTTCACCGCCTGTGGCCTCCATCTCTCGTAGCGATCTGAGTGCATCCAGATCGCCTTCGACTTTGGCCTGCACGTCTGCCCATGCGACTCCGGCATGTCGCTGCATATTCTTCTCAAAGCGAGCCTTCAGTGCTCGGAGCAGGTCTTCGCGTTCCTTCGTTTTCATGATCATCGCGGTGTTTACGATCGATTGCGAATCGGTAGTGTTACTCGTGACGCCTAACGTTTGACTTAAGCGGACCGCCGTAGGCGGGTCCGCTTGAAGGAAGGGTTAGGGCGCATTCGGGAATGTGCCACTGAATTTCTCGACCCATTTAACTTGCGCCGAAGTATCAGGCATTGCTAGACCACGCGAGCGACTTAGCAAGTGAAAGATCTCGGTGCGCGGGATACGAAGCTTGTGAAGAATACAGCCGGCGACTAAGCCTGTACGACCGATGCCAGCGCGACAGTGGATGACAACGGCCTTGCCCTGAACCAGATTGGCGTGGAGTTCGGCGACCAAGATCGAAGTTTCTCTTGTCGACTGAGGTACACCACGGTCTGGAATTGGAAAGTGACGAAACTCAATGCCTTGCTCCGCGCAGAGCGCTGGCTCAGCTTTGAGTTCGAGTTCTCGTACTTCATGGGACTCGAGCAGCGAGACGACCAAACCAACGGATGCGTTTCGCCAGGCGGCAACTTCTTCACGGAGTGATTCACCGCCGCTTGGACGGGCCATCAAGCCCAAGCGATGTGGCTCGATGCCCTTGACCCAGTGGATGGTTGCTTCAAACACGCAAGTGCGCCCTAACGTTTGACTTAAGCGGCCTGCCGTAGGCAGGTCCGCTTGAAGGAAGGGTTAGACGGCATTTGTTGATGATGCTGCCAGGCCCTTGCGATAGAAGATACGGTCATAGCCCGCTTCGATTCTGCGGTCGTACTCGACATAGCCAATCTTCGGGTAAAGCACTTGGTTCTCGATCATTTTGGAGTTCGTGCAGAGGTAAACAGACGCGAAGCCTCTTCGAAACGCCTCATCTTCGGCAAACTCAAGGAGTGCTCGGCCAACGCCCGTTCCGCGGGCCTTGGGATTCACGGCCACCGTGTCGATGTAGAACCCATCCGGCGTTTCGTACTGTACGAGAACACCTTCAACTTGCGAACTGAGCTCTGCGACCCATACATAACTTGCCTCAACCAGAGTCGGGTAGTCCAAGAGAATGGGTGCGGGAGGCCTGCCGATGCGGGTGATGTACGGCTCAAACGCTGCCAGTACACAAGCGCGCGCAGCAATTGCGTCGTGGGCAGTTGCGAGACGAACAACGGGCTTGGTCACTGGCGTGAGTGGTTGAGGCATGCCGTCTAACGTTTGACTTAAGCGGACTGCCGAAGGCAGGTCCGCTTGAAGGAATAGTTAGGCGCCGTCTTGACGTTGGTTCTCGCGCTTCCAACAGTATGGTGATGGACCGCGAGACCGAGGAGGACTAGGATGTCCCGTTGAGCAACGCAACGCGCTTGATGCGGCGGATGCAGTCCGCCGAAAGCGGCGCTAGTGGCGAAAGGAGGAGCGCGCATGAGCCGGTTGTACCTCAAATCAAAGCCGCCATCTTCGACGGAACGGTCCGGAACCGCCACGTGGAAGTTGTATCTCGCGGGATTTCTTGGGGGGATAGTTCTTGCTATCGGTGATCTCGCCAGTAACGACACTTCCTCGACCGCTCTCAAGCTGAGCGCTGTCATGCAGAAGGTCATTCCTGATTTGACAAATGGCGGGTTAGTCGGGTTGTTGCTTGTCGGCGTGCTGGGCGCAGTCCTCTGCTGGGTTTGGCCCGTTGCATCCAAAGGCGATGCATTTGCCCGGGGCTTCTCCGTATTCGCAATTTTGACCGTTGGCACTCCCTTTAAGGTCGTTCAGAACGATCTGCCCAAGCAGAAGCTTACCGCCGCCTCAACCGTTTCGCGACAGGCATCTCAGCAAGGGCTGATCTCGTCTGCGGTGGCAGCGGATTCTGCAGACCCGGTACCTGCTCCGACCGTTCCGTCGGATGCGCCGTCAGCGATAGTTCAAGTGACACAGGACATTTCGTCTTGTCGGCCTCAGTACTGGGGCCTCTTCGGTCTGGGCTCTCTAATAAACAACTCCCTCGAAGGCTGCGCTACAGGGCACTTCGTCACTCCAGGAACGAAGGTGAAGATACTTTCCTGTTGGGACAGTGGCTTTCGCGGTTATCGCTATCTGCAGATTGCCTACGTCTGGTCGCAAGATCAGAGAATTGGATGGGCCCTCTCTGGAAGAGCGCCGACCTACTGGCAGTTCATCTCTCCGGAGGCCGAGTCGTTTTCGCGCCTTCCGCAGTCGTGCGCGTAACTTGGGTTTTCAGTGCCAGGTGCGTCTCGGTCCGGCGAGAGCATTGACACGGTGCGAGGTCTTGGGCATTTCTCGGCGCCTAACGTTTGACTTAAGCGGACCGCAAAGGGCGAAGCCCTTTGTGGGTCCGCTTGAAGGAAGGGTTAGGCGGCTGTTGAGAACCGACCTGATCTTGCTTTGATGACGAGGTACGCGAGGATGTGCGCCGACCATGCACGCCAACGAACGGCAGGCTCGCTGTGCAAGCAGAAGCAAAGGCACTGATGCAAAACCGTTCGGGCATGCTCGATTGTGGCTTCGAACGCTCTGAGACTGGAAGCTTCATGAAGTGCTTAGAGATCGGCGCTTGAACGGAAGAGCCTCGTGGCCGAAGCCTGTGATCTCGCTTGCGTGAAAGGCCCAGGCCTGCTTGCCTCTGACGCGCCAGACCTTGACCAGAGACTGACGACAGGAAGACTGGCGTGCGCTGGCCGCCAGCGAAGCGGGACGGACAGCCCGCGCTGAGTGGGACCGGCAACGCGACGGAAAAGCAAGACTTGCGTGCGAGTAGGCGAGCTTTGCAAAGCAAGATGGCGTTGCGAACGCGCGGCAAGCCGAGCTTGGATTGACAACCGTGTACGACGAGACCATAGCCGCCTAACGTTTGACTTAAGCGGCTGGCCGTAGGCCAGTCCGCTTGAAGGAAGGGTTAGAGCGCTTCGGCACGGAGCACTCCTGCTTGACGAAGGAAGGACGACAACTCGATGTGACTTACAAATGCGTGGCTGAGTATGCCAAGGCTCGTAGCCGCACCAATGTTGCTCGGCGTATCGTCGATGAATAGCGCACGTTCCGGCACCGTGCTGGCTTGCACGAGCGCAGCGCGAAAGATCTTCTCCGATGGCTTCTTCGCACCGACCTGACTCGAATTCACTACAGCGTGAAAGAACCCCAAGAGACCAAGAGCCTGAAGATCGCGCGGGAGTCGAGAGGTTGCATTGGTAACGAGCACGAGTTTGATCGAGGATTTGCAACCTTTGAGGAGCGAAAGAACGTTCTGATCTATCGCACCGGGCTGTTCGGTCCAGAGAGCAACAGCCTCGCGGGCATGTTCTGCACCGCTTTGGCAGCGAAGCTTCTCGACAATTCGTTCTCTCCACTCTTCGTCGGCAATTGCACCAGTGATTGCCAGATCGACGATCTCAGGCGAGAACGCGGCCTTACGAATGCTGCCGGCGGGGAGACTGAAGGCGGTCTCTATCGATTCGTCCGATGACTGCCAATGGCGGATGACGCCATCGAGATCGACAAGAATGGCTTCGAATTGCACGGGTGGAGTATGCGGAGTAAGCGCTCTAACGTTTGACTTAAGCGGCCTGCCGTAGGCAGGTCCGCTTGAAGGAAGGGTTAGGCGGCTGATGAGAACCGACGCGCTCTTGCTTCGCTGGCGAGATATGCACAGATGTACGCGGACCTTGCGTGCTCAACGAACGGCAGACGTGCTGCGCGGCTGAAGCAAAGAGACTGGTGCAGAGACATGTGGGCATGCTCAATTGTGGCTTCAAACGCTGTGAGACTGGAACCTGGATGAATAGGGCGGCGGGCCTGGCTGCCCATGGCAGACCTGCGTGACAGTGGTACACGACCTTTCGCCTCGGTGCGGCCAACGGCAGACTGGGTGTCGCTTGCCGCGACAGCCGTGACCAGCGACTGGGCGAAGGACAGGATGCGTGCGCTGACCGCCAGCGAAGCGGGGCGGGCAGCCCGCGGAGACGATGGCGGGAAACGCTTGAGAAGTGCGACTACTTTTGCTGAGCGGGCCGACGCTGGAAGAGAAGAGTTGCTTCACGCTTGGCTTCGACAACGAGACCATAGCCGCCTAACGTTTGACTTAAGCGGACTGCCGAAGGCAGGTCCGCTTGAAGGAATGGTTAGGCGTCATCGCGCTGCCGGCGCGCCGTACAGCAACGAAGTTGGATCTTCAATGTACTTGTTCAAGAACTCTTCCAGAGATTCTGCGATTAGCTTCGGTTCGCCTCCATCGAAGAAGTCTATGTAGACAGCGCTTGTGGATTGAGATATTTCCTTGAGTCGGTAGCACCAGCTCGAAACCATGTAGTCGGCGAATAGGATGCCGAAAGGTGAGGAGGTCGTGTTCTCGGCCACGATCTCTGCCAAAGGCCAGTATCTCCAGAGTTCGGCGTCCATATTGTTCATGCCACCGATCGCTGCGTACAGATCAATGACATCTGCTGTTGCCAGAGAGCCGAGCCTTCCGAATGCGGCTTTCACTGCGTTCGCACTCTCTCCGGGAAGCGGTAGCACGTTCTCGCTTAGCCAGCGTTGCACAAGAACGTTTAGAGACTTCATCATGGCAGGTGCGTGGGTGGTGTGTTCTGACGCCTAACGTTGGACATAAGCGGCCTGCCGTAGGCAGGTCCGCTTGATGGACTGGTTAGGCGTCTCGCTGTGATTCATGTAAGTTCCTTTGAGAGAACCTCTTGGACCCGCCAGCTATTCGAGAGTAAGCCACTCAGGCGAACCGTGTAAATGACTTGGCGCTTCTCCTGATCAACGGCCTTGAAAGAGAAGCAAGGAGACTGGCGGTGCATTTGAAAGGCGCCACCGGACCAAGGGATGACAGTGAGGCCATTTTGGGATGCCCATTCGGTGGTGCATCGAATGGCTTTTTGTTTCCAGTACCTATTCGCCAAGTACCAAGCTAAGCCTAGTAGGACTATGACGACGGATTGCTCAAACACGTTCGCACCAGTTCATTGCATTCTGATTCCAATACGCCGCTCAGTGATCGGCGGCCATTTGAGACGCCTAACGTTTGACTTAAGCGGCCTGCCGAAGGCGGGTCCGCTTGAAGGAAGGGTTAGGCGCCACTCGTGGAGGCGCGCAACCAATAGCATTCGCCAACACCTGCGACCTCTCGGACGATAAACCCTCGACGCTCAAGAATGCGCCGGAGCTTGAGATTTGGCTTCGCGCAGTGAACGGCATGCACGCGCCATTCGATGAACGACAGGCCTTCGCGCTTGGCATAGCGACTGGCCAAAGATGCCAAGCTTGGAAGCGCACCTTCGCCACCGCCATCAATGTGCGCAAGCTCCATGACAAGGGTATCAGCGGAGACCCTGAAACTTCCGAGCATGTTCGCGCTGCCGGCTTTGAAGACAAGCGGCTCGTCGCGTAGGACGATTGCTTGCAACTCGTCGTTTGGGAGTTCAAGAATCTCATCAACCGTGTAGCCTTCAAGCAGGACTTGGGACATAGGGATTTGTGGCGCTTAACGTTTGACTTAAGCGGACCGCCGTAGGCGGGTCCGCTTGAAGGAAGGGTTAGGCCCCACGGCTGCAAGCAATGGCCGACAGCCCTGAGGAGAGAGGCGGCTCACTTTCTGACACCTCTCTCGTATGTGTGGTCGAGACAGAAGGCGGACCTTTGAAGAACCGTGGACTTACAGGCGGCAACAATACACCGTTCGGTTCCGAGGCCGCCGCGCTGGGAGAGAAGGAGTTGCTTCTCAAGCTCTGTGGCATCAAAGGTTTGCCACGTACCATGCTCTGCGATTCGAACGATGAATCGCTCTTGATACTTGTCCTCGCGATCTAAGCGCCAGTAGCTTCCGTCTTGCTTCTTTCGGTACAACTCGTACCAACCGTGTTGCTCAACTAACTCAAGCGCCTCGAGGCGAGCGCGTGCCGTTGCGGTGCCCGCGTGGTAGTAGTCAATGTCAGGCCAGAGGGTGCTTTGCATTGCGTGTGGGGTATGTTGCTGGGGCCTAACGTTTGACTTAAGCGGCTGGCCGAGGGCCAGTCCGCTTGAAGGAAGGGTTAGGCGTCGGCTCTATTTTGCCTGCAACTTCTCTATCCTACACGCCAGTTCGATGGCACGATCCTCAGGAAATGAGAGGGCGGTACTTGCTCCGAACATCAAATACATCGTGCCGTTGGGTAGCGGATTCCTCGCCCTCCTATCCGTCGCCCGCTGTCTCGCTAGCTCCCATTGATGCTGCTCGTGCTTTAGCGACTTCCTATCCTTTTGTGAGAGAACTCGATCGAGAGTCTGCAAATTGGCCTCGATCTCCGTTTCGAACTCGCTCGCCAGATTGCTGAAGAAAATCGCGTCTCCATACCCGCCGGAAGGCAGGTGAAGCGCTGCCTGTACGCACGAAGCCCAGCGCAGGAGCGGAAACGGAGACTGATCTTGCAGTTCCGGAAACCTTCGCACCGAACACGAACCGGTCACCGTCCCGGGCATCGGTCGCTGGCACTCAGTAACCAACAAGAGATCGGATGCGCTCGCTTCGACGCCACATGCGAGAAGGAGGCAAACGAGAAAATGCTTCTTGCGTGTCATACGACGCCTAACGTTTGACTTAAGCGGCCTGCCGTAGGCAGGTCCGCTTGAAGGAAGGGTTAGGCGGCGGCTTCATTGAGCAAGAGCTGCATGGATTGAGCGAGAAGTTCTGAGCCCGGGGCGCAGTGGCTCAGGTGCACCGACGACGACCTTGAAGCCTGCCCGCGTGTATAGGCGTACAGCCGACGTGTCTCCGCAGGCCACCCCAAGCTGAACGCTGCGCGCATTGTGACGCCAGGCCCAGGCGACGGCTTCATGCAAGAGCATGCTCCCTACGCCTCGCCCGCGGTGCTCCGGCGCAACCCCACATTTGGAATACGTTTACTGCCGAATCGTCGGAGGAGTCGACTTTTGCCAAAACCAAGCCGATGACCACGCTGTCTTGCTCTGCAATGAGGGGACAGTCCTGACCCGACACGGCAGCGGACGAGAGGCGTACCGCCCACGCCTCTTCGCTACGTTCTTGGTCGGCTGCGAGTGTGCTCCCGAAGGCGTTCGGGGATTCGGCGAGGGAGCGAAGCCTGACGTCACGATACTGCGCCCACTCGGATGCTTCGAGAGTGCGGATCGTTGGGAGTGTGCTCATGGGAATTCTCGCCGCCTAACGTTTGACTTAAGCGGCGTGCCGAAGGCACGTCCGCTTGAAGGAAGGGTTAGACCTCAGGGCGGTAGGCATTCGGAACGAACCTTTCCATGAGGGACTGCGGCTTGACAGGCGGCGTGAAACCGAACTTTGCATAGAGGCCGTGCGCGGTACAGGTTGCGAGCATGAACCTGCGTAAGCCTTGAAGTCGAGGGTGAGACAAGACTGCTGACATGAGCTCAGAACTGTACCCTTTGCCTCGATGCTCTTCTAGAACGAAGACATCGACGAGGTATGCAAACGTGGCGTAGTCAGAGACAACTCGCGCAAACGCAACCTGCGATGTGCCGAGAAACCCACCGAAGTTCAATGAGTGTTCGATGGAGACGCGGACGGTTTCCAGCGGGATACCGATTGCCCACGCCGACCGCTCCGACAAGAAGCGATGAATGAGTCGATGTCTTGATCCTCGACTGCGGTAGAAATTCGTAGAGGTTGCATGGCTGAGGTCTAACGTTTGACTTAAGCGGCCTGCCGTAGGCAGGTCCGCTTGAAGGAAGGGTTAGGCGTCGCGGCTCGTACTGCAACCATGGCAAGAAGGCGATTCACTCTGTGTTCTGGCCAATGCGCCAGAGGACGCCCGAAGGATCTGTGAGGCAGAAGTCTCGCATCCGCCAGGGTTGACTCTCGATGTTTGACAGCTTCACGCCGTACTTTCCGATCACGCCGCTTTCGTGGACCTGATTCCACCATGCGTCTACATCCTCGACAAGTATGTGCATCATGAAATTTTCGGCGAACGCCTCGGCACAGAAGTCTTGGAGCAAGAAGCTCACGTGGTCGAAGTGAAAGTAGGCGATACCGCCTCCTTCCGAGGCCATCGTGAAGCCGAGGTCCTTGTAGAACTGCTTGGATAGAGCGAAGTTCTTCGATGGAACGAAGGCTTTGATCTCGGTAATGCGAAGATTGGCCATGATGGTCACCTCGTGCGACGCCTAACGTTTGACTTAAGCGGACCGTGGAGGACGGCGAAGCCGGCCGGAACGGGTCCGCTTGAAGGAAGGGTTAGGCCGCACTCTTGCTAGAAGCACAGCCACTACTCTTTGCTCCTGAAGGCAATGACCAAGCGTGGTGGTGCTCGCCCATCGATGTCCAGAGGAATGCGCTCCGTGCGGTCAAGGGCACGCAATACGGTCGGGCACCAGTCGGGGTGCCCCTGCGACAAGACGACGCGGCGGGCAACTATGTTTCCCCGATCATCGAGTTCGACCTCCACCTCGCATCGTGCCTCAGGAAGTTCTTTCTCCTTCCATACGATGTTGGACTTGATAGCTTGAACGACCTTGCCTGAATAGGACTGGCTGTATTGGGGGCTAGATGCCGGAGCGGAGACCATCTTCCGCAGAGGCTCGTCAGCAGCCATGACGACTATGCCACTGAAAACTACCGAGATCGCCAGAGCGGATAGGGCACAGGATTGGAGGGGGAGTTTCATAGGAGAGGGTTGTGCGGCCTAACGTTTGACTTAAGCGGACCGCCGTAGGCGGGTCCGCTTGAAGGAAGGGTTAGACCGCAGCATGCCTGGAGCGCATCTTGGCGAATGCAGAGGGTCGTGGGTTCTGCTGCAGCCATTGAAGTAGAGCGGCGGCGCACTCCGAAGGGCTCGAATGCGAAGTATCGATTGAGAAATCGTACTCTCGGTTTTCGTGAATGCGCTCCGCCTGCGACTGCGCAGCCCGTGCTCTCTGTCGCCCCGGGCTTGCTCTCTGCGCAGTAGCTCTTCAACATCGCAATGAACGCGTATCAGGAATAGTCTCTGGTCTTGGAAGTCTTCAAGCAGATAGTGCCACGCATCCGATGACATCACGTGATCGAAGATGACGTTCTGACCGTGACCTGAAAACTCGATGACGGTGGAGTGCATTGCACGGCAAAGTGCTGCCACGCGCATAGGCCACGCTTCAGAACGCTCGCGGCTGAAGTATCCGACTGGCTCCATGTCTCGGTAGGCGTTCAGCTGAACATGTAGGTACTGCTCCGGTGCGACAGCCTGCAGTGCCTTCGCCAGTGACGTCTTGCCCGAACTTGATGTGCCGTTGAGGACAACGATGCTTCCGCTATGGGGTAATAGGCTTCTCGGGACTAGAGTCATTGCGGTCTAACGTTTGACTTAAGCGGCCTGCCGAAGGCAGGTCCGCTTGAAGGAATGGTTAGGCCTCGGGCGCATGACAAACCGCTTCGATGTTGTGCCCGTCCGGACCGATGACGAAGGCCGCATAGTAGTTCGCATGGTAGTGGGGGCGCAGACCGGGTTCGCCGTTGTCCTTGCCGCCTGCCTCCAGCGCCGCGCGATAGAAGGCCTTAACTTGCTCACGAGTACCGGCAACGAACGCGATATGAAGAGGTGCGGGCTTGTCCTTGGCTTGGAACAGACACAACGACGAGTTGCTCGCTCCGCAAAGCTCGATACCGTAAGAGGGCTCGCCCTCAGCGCCCGCAGTTACTCCGAGCGGTTCGAGTGACTTCAGGAAGAAAGTTTTGCTTGTCGCATAGTCACTGACTCCGAACTTGACGTGATCAAACATGCGATCTCCAGGCGTTGGGGAAGTGAGTGAGAGGCCTAACGTTTGACTTAAGCGGACCGCCGTAGGCGGGTCCGCTTGAAGGAAGGGTTAGGGCGCATGCTTCGAAGTGCTACCGCGTGGCTTGCTTTCATGGCTTCGATGGTACGTTAACGCTGCGGCCACGCAGAAGGCGAGCGAGTCGGTTGGCACGGACTCCGACGCTTTGAAGACGATGGCTCGATTGCCTTCGAACTGAAACTCCCTTGGAAATAGCGTCTTGAATGTTTCCACGAGCGTCGTCTTGCAATTGAAGTACATGGCGTACTCGCTCGGACGAGCCTTCTTCCAGTCAATTCGTATCGTGCTGCCGCTCTTACTCTGGGACGTAAGGTAAGCGGGCTCACCCCACTTCAGTGTTTCCTCGAGCTTGCCGACACCTTCGGTCGATGAGGCTGTGCGAAAGATGAGCTCACGTAGCGCCAGAAGTCTGTGGCGCACATCTGCCGGGTAGGCTTCGAAAACCTTCGCTACCTCGACATTGGAGAACGGCTTCATCGTGTTCCTTGACTCTGCCTCGAGTGGCTTTGCTGCGCCCTAACGTTTGACTTAAGCGGACCGCCGAAGGCGGGTCCACTTGAAGGAAGGGTTAGGCCTTTGGATCAACCCAGACCCCACCTCCGAAACCATGCCGCGCGTAGATTTTTAGCGGTTGCTTGGACTCATAAGAACGGCCCTCCAGATCTTGATATGCGACGCTGATTTCGGTCTCTGCACCGTAGTTCAGCCACTTTCCTTCTGCGTTCGGCGTGAATGCACCGAAGGAAGTGACGAGTTCTTCGCCGTTACGTAGCAGTGGGACTTCGCTGCGGGATAAGAAGTTGTGCTCGATCATCTCGAAGTGCCTTTCCGAAATGGTAGGTTCCAGTAACTTCCTGATATTTTCATGTGAGGCCACGAGGCGTACGCGGACGGCAGGCCTGTTGCCAGTATTCGCGAGGACCAAATCGAATGTTGCGGCTTCGTTCCCGGAGTGATGCTCGGTCACAAACGCCGTCACCACCGGCCGATTCGATTGCAGCCAGTTGACCTTGGTGAAGTACAACGATATCAATGAAGCGGCCAATGCTGCGATTGAGATCGCAAGCTTCCAGTCTTCCGCGGTGAGTGCCATGGTGGTGAGGGGCTCAAAAGGCCTAACGTTTGACTTAAGGCAAGACTGATCAAGTCCCCTGGCTCGGCGATTGCTGCGGTTTTGTCAGGCTAACAGCTTGAGGACCGACGATGAAGCAGCAGACACTGGCGATGGCGGCTGACCAAG
>Ga0307517_10008797_pt1 | contig 14423 bp, 14 predicted proteins | sample 23_EM_MG_FD_194515 | JGI IMG/M metagenome (GOLD analysis project Ga0307517, IMG submission 194515) | Populus trichocarpa ectomycorrhiza microbial communities from riparian zone in the Pacific Northwest, United States - 23_EM | ecosystem: Host-associated > Plants > Roots > Unclassified | place... | reverse complement strand
AGTATCCTGGAACTTGGAACGATTGCCGCGAGTTTCGCGAAGGACACCGGAAACGTAATGACGGCACACAGTACACGAGGTCGATGCGTGTCAACGTTTTCTTGATCCTACCGGGGCGTATCTACAACACCTTCTTCAATCGAACGACGGTCGCACGTTATATGGATTATGCGGATTATATCGTCGATCTTGAGGAGGAAGTGCGAACTCTACGCAGCCGCAACACGGAGTTGGAGGAGGAGAACCAAAAACTCAGAGAAGAGCTAAGGATATCTCGTGAGCGGAAAGTGGAGGAGGTGAGTGTTTTGCACTTCACAGGTACAGGTCGTGGCTTATACTTCATTACCACATCAAATTTGGACATCTAGACCGACGAGGGTGTTCCGCCGGAAGGAATCACCCATAAGAATCCTCCCAAGAAAGAGGAAACCTCCGGCCCCAACCTCGGTGTTGGAGCGGTTGACCATGAAGTCAAACCGGAGGTTAAACCCAAGGAACTGGTCAGTCGTACACCCACCCCAGTCAACCAGGGATAAAGTTGATTGTTTCCCCAGCAACCCATCCGGGGTGTGGCAATTCCGCCCGTCCCCACTGGCGGGGGATCAACAGCGCAGCCGCAACGAGAACCCAGCCCGGCTCACTCGCAAAAAGGTGGCGATGATGTGATCATAGTGGATCCACCACAACAGTCGCCAGGGAAGCGTAAAAATGAGGGTGATCAGCCAAGCCCGCGACCCGCGAAACGGCATATGTTTTGGGTGGAGGTCCCTCCCCGTCCGAAGAGGAAGAGAGTGGCGTCAGTGCCGGTGAAGTCGGAACCGTCGATTCCGGAAGGCGCCATCAAGGTGATCGCTCCAGCTCCTGTGGTAAAGGAGGAACCAGACCAGGAGGTGGCTAACGCGCTGGCTGTGATAAGAAATGTAAAGTGGATTCTCGATTTCGCCGTCGGGTAACTGACGCCATCCTCGTCCCATCTTTCCTCTGTTCCGTAGACAAGCTTGAAGAAAGACAAGAAATCTTTGGACGACGTCACCGTTTTTACGAGGCTCTCAAAGATCGGGCTGGAAATCTTCCCAATAACAATCGAAGATGAGGTCAAGAGGCTTTCCATCAGCCGTGGGCTCCTCTCCACGCATTTTGGCGGTAGCTCAGTGAGCACATTTCCAAGAGTTGGTCCAAAGAGGGTTGCACAGCACGGGTTCGACAACTTCATGTGCATTAACTTGGTGAGCACGCAGAAACCGCGACAGACAGCCACCCTGGAATATTCACGAGCGTCTCTTTCTCTCCGCGGTTTAATACCGCTCCTAAGACACTTCATCCACATGCACCGTCATTACCGGGGGCACCGGGTCTATGGATGGACTGCACCGATTTGCCAGATGGGTGGTTTAAAGAGGACAAGCGGCTGGTTGTGCGAGTCAAAGCCACATCTCCAACCCTATGGCAGTATATGGGCCAGTACCACGTTCAGCCAAGTGATCCATTGTCCCTCCAAGAGTGGACGATGCAATCAGAGCAGGTATAGTCCAGTCGTCCCTTTCCTCACATTATCCTTGCATTATTTACCAACGTTGGTTTATTCAAGACCAAGAAAGCGTGGGTGGAGTACATACATGAGAAAAAGTGGGGAGAAAGTGTTCGTGCGCGCATCAAGTCGAGAATGTGTACACCGGGCCCAGGAGAAGTCACTGAAGTGGAAATCCGACAGGCGTTCGACAAGGGCGAGGAGGTGAGTTTTGTGTACCAACTGGTGTTTGACACGTTGCTGGATTGAAGGTTGAACGTTAACATCCAGCGGCTTTGCACGTGGAGCTTGAAATGTCGGGGTTACGATGAAAGATTCCAAAGGGAAATTTGGAAGGTGGCATCAGCAGAAGTCAAGAGAGAAGAGTAGATGCAGGATAGACATCAAGTATCATTAGGTTAAGTACATCCATAGGAGAGATACTACTGCGCTTCAGCCAAGTCTTCCCAAACCGGGAGCAAAAACGGCGCCACACCGAAAGTGAAACAACATCACGTCGACGATTGGGAAACACCCAATACCTTTCCGAGGTTCAGGATAGTCTTTTCGTGACCCCATTGTCCAACAAGACTGACTCCAACGGGCCACCCGTCGCCCCCGAGCCCCATTGGAACGCTCAACGCGGGCAGTCCAGCGAGTGAAGCGGGAACGTTGAGTACGTCTTGCAGGTAGGAATCCAGGTTGGATTTTGACCTAGCGCTATCTCCGTCAAGCCGTGGTGCAGTGCGGATCGCCGAAGGGTGGATAAGAATGTCTACGCCCGCTTGGTTGGTTTCGGTGTGAGTGGATAGGACGTTAGGGGCCCTGAAAACGCGGTCGAAGTCACGGCAAACGAGGGTTCGGACTCGTTGAGCTTGTAAAAAGTAATTGTCGAATGCGCTGAGGTTTTGTGAGCAAAGGTATCTCAAGCTGTGAGAAATACGTACTCTGCGGTCAATGCGTAGGTTCCCAGCAGTACCCTCCGCTTAACCTCGGGACCGAACCCACGAGATCTAGAGTGTGAGTATACGTTCGCTGTTTTCTTCTTGTCGGAGTCTGGGGGTGTTTCGACGTGGAGACCTGGTGGCGAAGTATTCAGTGCTCGGATGTCAGAGGTTAGCGTTCACACTGACCGTATTGAACACCATCGTATCTCGCAAGGTTACTGCTGGCTTCCGCGCTCGCAATAACGTAGTAGGCACTGAGGGCATATGGAGTCGAAGGCATAGATACCGGGACTATCGAAGCACCACGTGCCTTCAGGTCAGCCAGCAAAGCACGTAGAGGGTCGACGACGCTCGGGTGTAACTCTTCTGGGAAGTAATCCTGTGTGTGTCATGTAAGCGGTCGAAGGTTGTAATTTAGAAGAACGAACGGATGGAACGCCTATCCGCAACCCCGAGAGACTCCCGGAATCCAAGGAATTCGAGAGGACCGATTTCAAAGCCCTTTCTCGAGTCTCCTGGGTTACAGCAGTCGGGTCCCGAGGATCGTAGATATTCAGAGAATCTGGGTACTTGCGATAAGTATGGTTACTGGCATACATCCACCAACCGGACAGACCGAAAACAGATTCAGCAGACTCTACATCTTTTGAGAGTATCCCGACGCAATCTAGGCTGTCTGCAAAGGAGACGAGACCCCACCTACAATGAGTGATCCGTTGAGCGCCGGGTTGACGGAGGAGACACATGCATACCTACTCAACAGCCCATACGATGGCTTCAACCCAACTACTCCGCAATATGAGGCCGGAAGACGGATTGAACCACCTGTGTCAGTGCCAAGCGCGCTGCAGAAATATATTGGTTCCACACAATGGAAACCGGAGAATTAGCTTCTTACTGACGCGTCACATAGTCCAGCAGCAACGGCAGCGGCGCTACCACCCGAACTTCCTCCTGCAGAACGGCCCTCGTCCTCACTAAATGGATTGATGACGGGCCCGTGAACGGAAAACGTGTTCAGTGAACTGTGCAAGCAGTTGAGGCAGTCGTATTAAGGACATCAGGCAACCGCATACCCCATTCCGAATTCATCGCAGTTCGTTTTTCCAACAATTTTTGCTCCTGAGGTTCGAAGAAGTCGTACAACCGTCGCATCGTATGGGGAGGTAAAGTCTGACTGGAAATTAGGACTGATTCGAAAGAGCGACGAAGTTCTGGGTGCACCTCGGAGCATGAGGGATGAACACGTTGTAGGCATGTCGGAGGTACATATGTTATCCTTCACTGCGACGGTCATGCCTGATAAACGACCGTCTGGGGAGGCCTGCCTTGGCTTGGAATCGTTTGCGAGGGATACAAAGGCGTTGATTCGTGCGTTGCGCGATTCAACGGGAGTTGGGTAGTTTCTGGCCGAGGCGTGGATGTAGCGTAGCTTTCCCCATGGCTTTGGTAGCACCTGCATGTGACGGTGGAGGAGCAGGTCGTGATCGAGACCGTTCCGCAACCGGTTCAGCAACCGTACGACCATGTTATACGCTCAATGACGTCAACTAACACCGCATAGCACTTTTCGTATTGAACGTGCATCCAGAGTGATTGATTTCTCCGTTCGTGAACATTGGATGCACCCCATGGCCTTAGAGGCGTACAGTATAAGGTTCCATTCGGATTCTTGGTTTCTGTGTTTCTCTAAGTGCGGACATGTATTTCCTAGGACCTAAAACGCGATCCACAGCACACCCAGCCAGTGACCGGAGACGGTCGCCTGTGAGGAAAATCACGCGTCTTCCAAGGCAAGGTTGACCACCACCACGAGGAATGGTTAATAGTCAGCGAAACAGGACCACAAAAAACACAGGTATCTCACCACTCAGACGATGAACTTGAAATTGGAACCATCGAGGATGAGTTGACTAGTATTGCCATTCGGCCTTGGTTTCCACAACATAGTTACCTGTCCGTCCCGGGCTCTGCCGCCTGTCGGTCCTACGTCTCATTTTCCGACGGCGACTCTCACCATCCTGTTTGTCCAACTTCCCTTTTTCGAACAACCATTTGGAATATCATTGGCTTTGGCAACACGGGAACCAAAAAAGTCCAGAGGTTTATTTCGCATTATAGTACAAAAACCAACCTAAAACCCTTGACTAAACGGATATTTAAGGGAGAGGTGAAGAGAAATGAGTGCTGGGGTATGGAAAGGGAGAACCGGTTCAATAGATCAATAATAATCACACACGGGCCTTCTCGTGATAAGTCTTATCGTAAGCTCGAGTTTTAGCACCTCAGAATAACACCGTCATAGGGACCTGAGTGGTCGTCGAAGTTACCCGCAAAGATGTTGGGAACATCACCGATGCTGCATTGCTGGCTGGCATTATCTTGGCCGGGGCACGCCTTCCAAATACCGCCATCGTCGATGTGGGCTTCCTTAGATGGATGCTTGTAGCCTAAGAATCTTCCCGGGAGGATCGGGACGGGATCCTTGAAGTTAGTGATGCGGACAAAGGAATCCAGTCTGCTGTCGACGAGATTGGCGAACGCTTGATTCCCGACCTACAAGGGTATCGTGGAGGTATTGGAATGAGACGAGAAGTATCGGATAAAAATATAACTCACGCGGGGCATTCCGTATCCGTAGAACCTGACGGTACTATCCGGCACGTTGAGTTTCAAGTAGACAGCTTCGATGAGGGAGAGGGCGCCGCCTAAAGTTTGCCCTTAGTCACTCGACCCACCACGGAGCTGCGGAGGGCTCACCAAGAGAATGGCCAACTGTGGTGATGGTCTTCGTTCCAAACCTAGCAACGGCAGTATTGACCGCGGCAAGGACATTCTTTGCGGCGCTGCGGGCGGGCTGAATGGACACTTCCAAGCTGATGCGGCGGTAGGACCCACCGTTCGTGAGACTCGCTGAATCCGTTGTGAACCTTCACGGCCGGGCTAACGCCCGGGAAGAGGGACGAGTTCAAGTTATCGAGAATGGCGTCTGCGTCGATAAGGAGTGGAATGCTGAGTAAAACAAGAAACCGTCAGCGAACCGTGAGACAGCTAATGAGAGACGATTGATAGATTCACACATTTTGTCGCCGTCCGTACCCTGATGGCCAACAACGATGGTGGCCAAGGAGGGATCATAACCAACATACCCTATTGATCTCGTCTCAGTGATCGTGTACAAGACTGCCCAACAGCAAATACACACAGTATTGTATGAAGGCCCCGTCACCGCCGGCTGCAATGGGTTGGAAGCGGGAGTTGGCGTTGCAGTTGGCTGCAGTGAGCGCGATAAGAATCGGGATCTCCATGGAAATATCTCCCTCACATACCTCCGCAGGTCCATGTCTTGAGAACAGATGGGTCGCAGTAGGCAGAAGCGGCGTAGAAACTATACGGCTTGAAGGCTGCAATAGCTCCGGGTGAAAGGATCTGGATTTGTCGTTTTTCAAGAGTAGATTCAGTAGGAGCAGCGAACGCGCCGAACGCAGCAAGGAGTGACAGGGAGGTAGCCAACAAGCCCATATTAGACTGACGAATGAGGGGTGGGACAATAAGGGCGACTTTACCAATGGTAGAAGTCCGAGTTTTATAAACCTGCCATAAGGTTGCTTCGCTTCCTGCACATACTGCAGCCGAATAATCGCCTCGTCGCCGATGTGGAGTAAATGCACTTGATCCGTGTGGTAGAGACGCCCGCGAAATCGTGGCTGTGACCCGGGGTGCGTCAATCGGTTCGTGTAGGAACAACGCCCATCGCAGGACCATCCGACTGTACTATCTGTTATCGTGAGGTTGGGAATCGGCGGATAAGGATCGGTGCGACCTCGGGGTATTGTGTGACAGGAACAAGAAGCTCTTAGGCTTGTTGGGAAGAGCCATTAGGAAACATTCTTGGAGGATTTGACAAGGGACAGCGGAGACAACTTAGTGAGTTTCCTGCGAAAGCTGCGCTTGGCGTTTTCCCCTGGGGGAACATAAAAACCTTGCGGTGACCGGTATCAGTTGATCAACTGGGTGATAAAGGGGGTTGGTTCATTGATACATACTAGGGTACCATAAATTGCTGTGGGATAATTCACAAGCAGGGGACGACCGGAACTTGGCCACCACCGGATTACAGTGAAGGCGGATAGAAATAACACGTTGCGGACTTTTGTATGGTCATATAGCATCGTTGGACGGGTTCAAAGCGATACAAAGCTTGCTCGACTCCACGACAACAATGTGGCGGTACCCGATTTCTGAAATAACGCATTCGAGCTGGTCGATGTCATGGGTGAGGCCTTGGGGATGCGAGCCCTTTGCGCCCGACCAATACGATGGCCCACCTGTGGTATTTGGCCCACACATCCCCTTGCCAGGGGCCGGAAGCGAGCGCCTGCCCTTCGACTTCCAAGCCAATTCCACGTGCGATGGGAGTCCATGGGAGACCGCATGGTTAGTACCACTTCTTCCAAGTAAGCTCTTGGCAGCACTACTGACGTATCTGATCTGTTAGACTGCCCGCCCGTAGAGATTGATACGCAGCTCTCTAACTCCTGCCAACTGTCAAGTCTTGATAAAGTGTTACTCGCATCCGCATCCACCTCCGCAATGAGCATTTGGATGTCACAGAGCTGACCCGTTCTATCCACAGGACATAATCAGAAAACAGTTACGTCTGGCTCTCATCCTAACGAGAATCGTGACCAACCTGTCGAAGTTTCCCTCCATTGCGGCGAGGTTATATGAGAGCTCCGTTCCGCATGGCCTAGGGCCTCCAATGGACGGGGGGACGTCCTCCGGAATTAAAGGATGTGCTTTGTAGGCGGAGGTTGGCCGTTGGCGTCAGAGGGGGGACGGAGAAGTCCCGGCGTTGATCCGAAGTTCCATATATATCGGGCGTTACTCGGTTGAGTCGCCTTGCACGTTCGTCAGGTTGGAATTGAGAGCATCCATCGGTCACCAATCGACCTTTGGAGGGATACAGGTGCGATTGCGTGGAACTTGGTCACCTTTCCCCTCCCATCCCACTCATGTTGTATTCGCTGATCCTTTCTGTAGCGTTGTTGGCTTGTCAGGCGATGTCGCAGAACGTCACCTATGCCTACGTTCCCGGCTTCTTCCGACAGGATGACCCCACAGCAGATCCTAATGTAATCGGTGCAGTGAGTAAAATGTGGCCACTGGGGTGCGGCAGAGGCCAAGCTGAAGCTCGATCGTCACTTGTAGTTGCCAGACCGATTCGGTTTGCTCGATTCGAGTCCTGGGCACTGGGAGAAGTTCAAGCTCAGGATCAAGGCTTTGGACTTGAGAGGCGGACCCAAGGATTCGATTAAGGTGTTCTTTTTGGCGAGACATGGCCAAGGGTTCCGTAGGCCGCATTCGCTCGCGCCGCGCTTCCGTTCCTAACACGTTGGTCCACAGACAACGTCGCAGAGGCAAAATACGGCACAAGGGTAGGCATTGGATGTATCCACAATAAAAGCCGCTCTGACTCTTCTTTAGAGATGGAACGAGTGAGTTAGCGACGCCCGCGAGCAAGCCCATGATTCTCATCATACCTCTAGCTACTATTCGAAGCTGAATGGAGACGGTGTACTCGTTTGGGGACGTGAGTATCTCCGTACACGAACGCGAGACACCCTACTGAACTACGGTTCCAGCCGATGCGCTCCTGACCTCAACCGGGGTTCAGCAGGCGGAAGCCGCCCACAACAAGTGGCTGGGCGAAGTGGGTCTCACACGAGTTCCGTTTGACCTGAAACACGATATCTCACAATCCCACAGATATCCTCCGGAATCCCGGTTCCGACGGTCTTCTATGCGAGCCCTCTCACTCGGGCAACACGCACGCTCGAAATTACATGGACTGATATCACACTCCCGAACGAGTCCCACCATGGTCCCTTGTATCCGAGCAACAAGGTCATTGTCGCAGAGGTAAGGCCTTGTCTATGAGTCTCAAACTCTTTCGGAATCACCGTATGCCCGTGCAGAATTGTCGTGAAACTTATGGCGTGCACACCTGCGACAAGCGCCACCCCAAGTCCTGGATCGCGGAGAACTTCCCGTTATATACCTTCAGCGAAGGATTCACCGAAGAGGTAAGTTCCTTCCCACCAGAAGGGAACCGACACGAGTGACGCCTTCACAGGATGAGCTTTGGACTCCCGACGACCAAGAGACCGACGGACACATCCGGGCGAGAGCCCTGTCCGTTCTTCAAGATATCTGGCATAAATACCCTGCAGACACCTGTAAGTGCGAACTATGCAGGCTTACCCGAAATACTCACTTGTCGTCAGACGTTTCTGTCACTTCTCATGGTGGTTTCACCAGTGCTTTGTTACGTGTGGTTGGCCGGGGAACCTATGGCTTACCGACTGGAGGTATGTATATTCCACGTCAAATGCTTTTTCGTGCCTCATCGCGCCTAGGTGTGATTCCTATCGTCATTAGACGAACTGTATCTTAGAATGCGTCCCGCTCGATTGCTTACGAGATCCTACGAAATTAAGGCTTGGTTGTAACCTAGGTTCGAAGATGAGATGTGAACATTTGGACTCCGAAAAAGCTTTGGTGATGTCCGGGTAAAGACATTCTCGCTCTCCCTAGTCGGGAGATTCTTTCCACCTAAAGGTTTGGGCCAGCTCGAATGGGTTCAATTTCTCTGAAGACGTGGAGCATTGGTGTGGGTTAATCACCGGACTACAAAGCCTCCACACCGTTGGGCTCTGGCACCATCCAAGAATACATTAACCAGATACTCCCATCAGCTTTGTGCATGTCTGTATGATCGGCCGTAGGTGAGTCTAGGTGAGTCTCAGTGCAACGGCGTGTGCTTTTCGTTCTTTTGAACTTCGTGGTTGTCTTGAATGGTTTTTGGTAATTCAGTGTTCGAAGATACCACCTGAAGATCTTGCCATTGGGATCCTTCACTTCCTGCCATTGACTGACACCGCTACCTTTGTGCCGCAGGGCGCTGCTGCGAAGCCCGACAGGACTTCTGAAACCCAAACACGAGTGCACTGCATGCGATTTAAATACCCCACACCCGCCCCCCAACTGCACCTTTCCTTGGCACCCCGACCCGCCTTGAACTGCATCAATGTCTACCTCAATGAATATATTACCCCTACGGCACTTGGTCAATGTCCTTTCCGATGCTGTGACACGGATCGACAAGATCTATGCATCAGCCAACCTAGAGTTCCCCACGTTCGAGAGGTCATTCTACGAGAAAGACCCTGCAATCCTGCTGTTGTCCGACCCTGACGTTGTCCCTCTTGCCTCAGTAGTCGTGGCCGCTGCCGACCAATTGATTGTGTCTGCGAGACTCCCAACAGCCTAATCTGTTCTCGATATGGCTCAATCTGTACGTACTTTAACTTTTTCTTCACCTATGGTGTGCCTGGGAAGCCATGGTTGATGACTTTGGTTGAGTAGCACCTTATCACTGCGTCCCCGAGACCGGTATGTGAACCAGCGTTGCAGAGATCTTGCGCGAGGCTGGACCGCAGGTTAGTCCTCACCTTCCCCCCGCTCACGATTAACCATCTGTTTCGGATACTTAGGGTCTACATGTCAAGGACATCGCAGTGAAAAACAAGCAGCATCCTAGTAAATTAGATATTGGTCCATCATCACCTTCGTTCCGTTGTGAGTTCACATTTTGAGTTTCCCATGGGTACTCGTGCCTTGAGGCTGTTGGCGACGCATCACGTCTTCGTCGAAGTCAGCCCAGACGTGTTCGCGAACAATAGTCTGTCTTCTGTACTATTGGATACGGGGAAATCGACAGAGGTCCTGTTTACCCAGTGCGTGCAACATTGCAATACCAAAACCTGGCCAGGCTGGCGTTCACGTATTTGCAGATTAAAATTAGACGAATTCAGCGGAGCGACAGGTTACTGTCTGGTTGTGGGATTAACGTATGTTCCACGGGCTCAGCACTGGGCTACCTCAAGCTAACGAGGCGCGGCACCGACGACGCCATGAAAAGTGCTGCCTTCATGACTGACGCTTTGCTCGACCCTCCCATTCAGAAGAGACATCGGACTCACCTTGATTGAGGTTGTTCAAGACGAAAAGTTACTTTGATTTCGTCTACGCCCTGGAAATGAGTATCTGGGTGTTAGGTTCCAGGCTGCCATGGGTCATTTAGCGTCCTCCGAGAGTTCGACTGTTGTTTCCGGAGGATTCCCTTGGAAGACCTTGTCAGAGGGGACAAGGATTGTGGACGTGGGAGGCGGCATTGGAATCGCTTGTCATGAGATCATGAAGAAGAACCCTCTCCTCAAGTTTACCGTTCAGGATCTCCCAAACGTATGTGATTAGGCCATCGCGGTGAGTACTCCGAAATTTATGTCGATGTGTGCGTAGTACTGGGACCAGCATGAGCCCAAGGCGATCCCAGACGGCAGGTCACGATTCAAGCGCACAATTTCTTCACCCCTCAACCGGCCAACGACGCAGACATTTTCTTGCTTAGGTACATCCTACACGACTGGCCGAACTCCAAAGCGATCGAGATTCTCAAGCGGTTGAGGGAAGTGGCCGTCCCTATGAAGACAATGATGGTGGTTATAGATGGGGTCATCCAATATGCACAGTCGACCGGAAGCAGATTCACAGAGTAGAAGATATCGTGTTCGAAGGACCGGATAAGAGTGAGGCGCCTGCAGGGTTGTTGCCAAATCTCGGGAGGGCAGAAGCCAGGAATTACTTCGTTGATTTGACGTACGGTCCCCCACTTCAACGAATCTTCGATTTCCCTGACGAGACCACAGGGTGCTGGTGAAGGTCATTGGGCGAGAGCGTGCATTGGAAGACCATATTCAGGTGATGGAAACGAGTGGGTGGAGAATCAAGATATACTCTCCGGAAGGAAGTAGAACCAGCCAAGTGCTCGCTGAGGCGGTCTGAATAGGGGAGAGTCATCACGGGGTTTGAATCGCAAGTGGATCCCGAACTCGAGGAGGACCCTCAATTGTAGGATACCCCAGGAAGTCGATCGTATGCATTAATTTGAGAGACAGTGGGGACAACGGCCTCCCCGGAGTATTTGGACCACGGGCGGAGTAATGCCGAGAGCCACCCAACATTAAATTAGAAATAGCCGACGAAAGCGGAGGACTACGAGGTATACTGAAGATCTTCACTGTTGAGTTCGAGTGCCTCTCTTTGGAGGTTTGATCACGCGGAATCCACCGCGACCAACCAGGTAACTCAAACCGCTCCAGATAGTGGTTCCTGCGACAGTCCATCTGTGGTTGAGGGCATGCTAAATAGTTGAATCAAGGGAAAAAGAACGATCGACTGACTGTAGCGCCTGGAGCGGAAGAGCAATATCTGTGGTCAGGATGGGCGAGACGGTCGTCACGCCCATCAGCAGCAGTTGCAAAGCGGTATTAACCTAGGGAGCGAACGTCAGATGTCTTTAACCACCTTTCATGAGTCCCCATACCTTGGATATGGGTGTCGGTTGAACCTCTGCGGAAGGGAGCGAAAAGTCCCAGTAGCGTTCGAAGGTTTTCTTCGAGCGACTGTTCAGCCACATAATGCCCATGCGAAGTGTTCGATACACAACTCACAGGCGGAGGCAAAGTTTTCCATCGTATCCAAAAGGCTGACAGGCTCAGCAACACATCCCTTCCCAGAATGATGATACCGAGCGGTACTGTGCAGCCAATACGCACAAGAGGGTGAGGTGAGGGTCGAAGGCTTCAGGTGTGTGCAGACGCACAGGGAACCAATCCTCCGACAGTGAGGGTCACCACCAACGTAGTCATCAACGCCTTGTCCGCCGCTGGATCAAGGATTGAGCCGAGGACCGAACCCATGTTGTACTTCCGTGCTAAGTAGCCATCTGCCTGAACGCGTGGGAGGATGCAATAAGTGAGTGACTTCTGGGCGCAAAACGCAGCAATTACACACGCACGAGATCCGTGAGACCAGCATATACAAGCAATCCTGTCGCGGCATAGAAATTGTCGTGCAGAATAGCGTAGCCAAGAACAGGACACGAAAGTATCCTCGAGACCGTCAAAATGTTCGGAATCGTCCATATCTTCTCTGCCCTAACTGCCTGAAGTTTTCCGCTGACGCTAGGCTTGGTTTTCTCTCCAGGTTCACGATCGTGGTCCGTCCGCGGTGTTGATTGCTGGAAAAGCCGGCCCGAAAACGCGAACGTGCGACAAAATGGCGCAAAGGAAGGTCGAAGAGAGACGCGGGTTAGGTGTTGCGGCAAACGCGAATTAATTGAAGAGGCTATTGGTGGTTGCAGGAAACTGGAATTCAGACAGGTCTTCACCGAATAGCGAGTTGCGAAGAGAAGTCCCATTACATCACGTGACACTCATCAGGTCGCGTCGCCTTGGCCGAGTGACCAAATTTTGGCTGAAAACCGACCTAATATTTCCTACAGTGCACCTTCTACATGCGCCATCGTCTGATTAACTTGTGATACAATGACCCCTGGGTGTCCCGGGTCACACACTGTCATGTCTAATCTGCCGCTTCTCCCTTAGGACAGACACCAAGGTCACCGAAGCACAGGGAGGTCAGCAGGTCAGGCAGTGATGTGAGATTGATGGCTAATAGTAACACGACTATGCCGGCATTCCTCTGGCTAGCTTCGCATAGCCTCACCTAGTGGTGGGGTTTTTTTTTCTGATGAACGCGAGATGAACCCATTTTCTCGACGGCGCTGAACCCAAGCCAGTCCAGTGGACGTCTCATGGTGATGCGCCCGGTCGCCGTTCACCCCAGAGTCCAAGACCCTCTCCTCAAGTTCGGCTCCGTCCGTGGCCAGGCGGCAGGTACCTCCCTCTGCGACTATATAAAGCTCCGTTCAAGGCCTTGCCTTGCCTGTCCCCACACTCAGTATCACAATGCCGGATTCGGGACGAACCTACTTCATTCTCAACAAGAAGTCGGGCACCGCCTTCGACCTTTCTGGTGCAGACCAGAAGTCTATCGTTGGCTCCGGATTACACAAGGGAGATAACCAGAAGGTGCGACCCACCTTAACCCCTCCACCATCGTTAATCTAACCCCAATCTTATCGCAGTGGAGGCTTGTCGACCACGGCTATGGCTGGACTCTTCAGAGCGTTTACAACGGGAAGTATCTCGATCTCGATACCCCGGGTGTACCTAAAGACGGTGTTCGAGTCGTTGCTATCCACCCGAAAAACAACAACTCAAGGAGGTGGGACATTCGCCGCGATGAACTCGACAGCGATGGCTGGCGGTAAGTCAAACTCACCTCAGACCGTCGATATCCATTCACGATCGGATCACAGCATCTTCGACACCAAAGACCCCAAACAGAACGTCGACTTGTCCGACCACGGTAATCCTGCCCCTGGTACCCCTGTTACTCTTTGGAGGTGCTGGAAGGGCGAGAACCAGATCTGGAAGTTCGAACAGGTTCCAGACTAAATTGATGGTAGGGACGTGTTCTAAGGTCTGGCATTTCGAGCAAGTCTAAATTCGACGTGAATGTGCCTCACCTCCATGTGTATTGTGTTTCCTTCCTCGACTCAAAGTTGTAACATCACCTGATTTTCTTAATCCCTCTGGTGCTCGCTCCCGTTAGCCCTGGTTTATAAAGTCGCGTATTTGAGAATACGGATCCGGACACGGCCAGGGTCCGATATTCGAACTAAGCACGATGCATGACTTGGTTTCACCCCATTCAGTCCGTATACGCCGCGCGGTCGTCGCCCTAATCGGTGACAATGGCTGATACCGCACCACCATACACTGTTGCAGGCGGGGACCCGTTTCCGGTTCCAACACCCGGCCTGCCGAATGCAATCGGGAATGAGAACCAAACCCCAAGCGCAGTCCCAAGCCGGAACGTGAGCCCAGCCTCAGGGGACCCAACGCTCTTCTGGTTCACGATCGTGGTCCGTCCGCGGTGCCGAGTGTTGGAATAATCGGCTCGAAAATGCGAACGTGCGACGAAGTGAGGTAAAGGAA
>Ga0307517_10008796_pt1 | contig 14424 bp, 16 predicted proteins | sample 23_EM_MG_FD_194515 | JGI IMG/M metagenome (GOLD analysis project Ga0307517, IMG submission 194515) | Populus trichocarpa ectomycorrhiza microbial communities from riparian zone in the Pacific Northwest, United States - 23_EM | ecosystem: Host-associated > Plants > Roots > Unclassified | place... | reverse complement strand
TGCTCATTTCAATTTACAGTTCATCGGCGCCAGCAGGCTGCGGGGATCAAGAGCTTGGATCTTTGGGACTTCTTTCTAGGCTATTTTAATCGGATTCGTCCTTCCCTTCCCATTTCGACGTCCCCAGTCATTGAATACGGCGCCATGCTAACTCAACTTCTACTACTGTCGATTATCCACGGCTCTAGTCAAATTTTAGCCGCTTCCCCTGCTTCAGTATCACCCGCCACGGTTCCAACTGCTGTACCGAATGTTACAGCTTCGTTGAACGCTTTATTACCCTCACAAGCTCCCCTTCCTCCAAAGCAGGCTTGGTGCCCTTCGGACATTTTCTGTGCGGGTTCGGTCAGTGATACCTTATTGCTAACTCGTTTTTTTTTGACGATGCTGATAAACCCGCTAGCTTCTGCAGACAGTCAACGTTGCGCATTTGTACCCTGACGACAAGACATTCGTAGACAAAGTAAGTTCTTGCCTTACCTGTAATGAAACACAATCAGACTTCGAAAAGCCAACTAGTAAAAGCCCGCAACAAGTTCTTAGTGATTTCCAAAATATCTCCCAGCCGACTACCTATGGTCAGGTCGTCACCTTCATCGAAACGGATTTCACTGGAGAAGGTCAAGAATTACAGGCGGTATCTTTGCCCAACTTCAACTCCAATCCTCCCTTCCTTGACAATGTGACGGCCGCCCTGCCTAAAGCGTTTGCCCAAACCGTTCACGGATTTTGGACACAATTGATCCGAACGACGAATGCGTCCGCACTCTGTGGTTCAAGTGGGAAATGCGAGAGTTCCTTGATTCCCTTGAATCACACATTCGTAGTTCCAGGTAGGGCAATCTCCTAACCTTTGCTCGTTTCTCACAACTAAATGATAAATAGGTGGTCGTTTCAGGGAACAGTATTATTGGGATAGCTTCTGGATAATGGAGGGTCTACTTGAGTCTCAACTTTATGACATTGCAAAAGCAACGTTGGAGAACTTCATGGATGAGCTGGATCAGTTTGGCTTCATTCCCAATGGCGGTCGTATCTATTGTAAGAAATGCTTATTGTCGGAAAGCATCTTCTAACCCTCCACAGATCTGAACAGGTCTCAACCGCCTCTGTTCATCCATGTAAGATCTAATAACGTATTAGATCTGGCCCAATTTTAACCAACTTATTGTAGATGCTGGCACAATATGTCAAAGTCAGTGGTGATACCAGTATCTTGGCGCGGGCTCTTCCTCTTGCTGAGGCAAGTTTTTTTTTTTTCTTTTTTGTAAAGTCTTCTGGTTATTGATTTATCTTTAGAAAGAGTTGAAATGGTGGTACGATAATCGGTCCATTCAAGTCAAAAGTCCGTATTCCGGGCAAACTTTCACTATTTACCATTTTGCGGTGAACAACAGTGCACCTCGCCCAGAGTCTTATCTTACTGGTAAATGCGCATGAACTCTTTCTCAAGATATATCTGATTTTATTACGATAGACTACACCACTGCCAATGGTCCCAAAGTCGTTCCGCCCCTTACTGAGACCCAGAAGGCTGCACTCTATGCTGAACTCGCCAGTGGTGCCGAATCAGGTTGGGACTATACCATGCGCTGGTTCCGGACAGGTAACCTCAGCGCCGGGCTGTTGGCCTTGAACGTCAGGAACACGATAGCAGTCGACTTGAACAGCTTGCTCTGTACGTGTACACGTACGTATGTGAATTGTTGACTGAATCTGGATTTCAGATAAGGACAAACTTCTCCTTGCTGATTTATATCAGAACTCCAATCCAGAAGCCTGTAGTCGACTCCGTTCTTCTGCGATGGAACTGAAAGCTGGGATTCTTGATCTTATGTGGGACTCTCAGAAGGTTTGAGATTATGTTACTTTGTGTATTCCGTCACTAACATATGTATTATTAGCTCGCATTTTATGATTTTGTCCTTGACACCAACAGCAGAAGTAATGTTTTCACCGCTGCTGCATTTTATCCATTCTGGGCCGGGATCATTCCCCCTCAAATCGCCAAAGACGAGAAAGCCGCTTTTGGTGCATTCGCGTCTGTGAATATGATTCTCAATCGTTACAACGGAACTTTCCCATCCACCCTCGTGGAAACTGGTCTGCAATGGTTCGGTTTTCATTTTGCATGCTACCGAATGACGAATACTCATGGGCCATACTCAGGGACGCTCCCAATGCCTGGCCTCCTCATCAGTACATCATTCTTAAGGCTCTCCAAGCACTTCCTGCCTATGTTTCTCAAGGCGATCTTCCTCAACCTTCCGGACAAGCATCGACCTTTAGCCTGGTCCCGAACAACCAACTAGGGATGTCCGAGTCCGACTTGGCACCTCAGCCGATCTCGAAGACCGTCAACGCCTCGACGACCGGTTCGGCTGCTGACATACACAGGGGCAGTGGTACCGTTTGGAATGGAGGCAATGCAACCAGTGGCGAAGGATGGAGCAAGACTTTGCAGAGAGAGTTGGCGAATAGATATTTCGCCAGCTCTTTATGCAGTTGGTGGGTTTTCTTTTACGATTCCTGTTGGTAATAATGCCTGGTGATTGACTATAATCTGCAGGCGGGCAACTGGCGGATCTATCCCCGGCTTACTCCCAAGATTGTCCGATGACGAGCTCAATGTAACCCAGAGTGTTAACAACACTGGAAACGTAAGCTTTTTTTCATTCATAGAGAGTTTTGTGGAGCTATTAGCATTAAACTTCGTTCATTTAGATGTTCGAGAAGTTCTCAATGACCGATATCGATTCCGCTGGACGTGGAGGCGAATACACCGTCCAAGTGAGTACGCATGTGTAATTCAGTGACATAATTATCAATAAAAACTTTAGGCGGGTTTCGGTTGGACGAACGGAGTTCTCCTCTGGGTAGCAAGCAACTACGGATCTGTTATTCAACCTCCTGACTGCCCGCCCTTGATTAGTACTTAGATCGGTCCTGAAGAAAAACTCTTCATGTTCAAAGTTCGCTACTTTGAAATTGTGCGAACATAAATCATAACCTTGTTGGTTGATAAATAATTATATATATCGAGAATGTGTTTCTTGTATGGTAAAGAAATTTTGGACAGACTATAATTCGGGCTTTCCTTTAGCTGCCGCCTCCAATTCACTGAAAGAACCACTTTTGAAGCACATATTTCTGAAAAATCCACCCTCCTTGTTGATGAGATTCCATGGATTGTCAAATTCAACAATCTGAAAGGAAATAATGGTAAGATATGTACTGTTTCGTGCATGCACACTTACTTGTCCCTTGTCTAGAATGATCAACCGGTCATAATCAATCACGGTCCGTAAGCGGTGAGCGACTGCAAGAAGATGAATCTTAATAGTTTTTACGGTGAAAAAAAAAATTACCCGTCAGAAGCAAAGAACTCGTAAATTCCTCCCTAATTGTCGCTTGGATCTTGGAGTCAGTAGCAAAGTCTATGCTACTAGTTGCCTCATCCAGAACAATAATGGAACTGCGCCGAAGGAGAGCTCGGGCCATGGCAATGAGCTGCCGCTGACCTTGTGAGAAGTTGTTTCCGCCAGCCGAAACTTTCATTTCCAAAGAAACTGAGGATTTCGTGTCAACATCTGTGATAGCGGTGGAGGATGATTGGCTCATCGTCTCCTCGTGTCCGTCAAGAATGGAAGGTGGTCGTGAAGTTTCATGAGATGAAGCTGCTGCGCTTGGAACCCTGGACGTCACCCGTGAGCTCAAATCGCTGTCGGTTATCATGTGCACCCGTCGGAGGGCATCATTACACTCAGCATCGCTATGCTCGCCTTGAGTTCATTAGTTAGCAATGAAAAGAGAGAATAATAGAATTTTCACAAACCAAAGGGATCCAGATTCTCTCTGAGAGTACCTGAGAATAGTGATGCATCCTACACAATCATAATGAGTATTCGAATGATCCGATTCCTCAGGAAGTACCTGTGGGATGAAAGTCTAAAGTCGGTGGTATCAAATTTGAATAAGAAGACACAAAGAGACTTACGAGACGCGACCGTAGGTCATGGATCCCGATAGTTGAAATATCAATTCCGTCAATGACAATGCGACCCTTTGTTGGGTCAACCTATTTAAGGGAGTGAGACACATCGTTGGATTAGATAGTAGGGCATACAAATCGTAGAATACTCATGGCCAACGTGGACTTTCCACTCCCTATAAACAGCTGAGCACATTCGATTCCACAAATATATATGGCAACCAACCTGTTCGACCAAGTAATCCAATACGTTCCCCTGCTTTCAACTTGAAAGATACATCGTGGAGTACTGCTGGAAGTTCCGGGGCATACTTGACCTCCAGGTTTTCCACAATGATAAGAGAATCATTACTCGAGCTAGATGGCCAGTATGCTGGAACCCGACTGTTTTCGATTAATGCGGGGGGTTCTTGTGGTAGATTCAAGCTAATAACCAAGTTAGAAAGCGGTTTAACAAGTTATTGATGACAGGCCTACTATTCGACAACTCTTTCAACCGAGCTAGCATGATGTCAGACCAGAGTTTTTATCAGGTAAAGAAGTACAAACTTGAGGTCCAACTCAAGAGCTGGATGGGTTATTCAGAGTGACAACCGAGGATATCGTATCAAAAACTCACCAGTCCAAAATCGACATGCCCAATACACTTTGCAGAGCAATTTAGCTTTCAGGGTTTCCGTGGTAAAAAATGTAAGAACCAGAACACACCAGAATTTGTGAAAGCCATTGCACTCGTTATGCAAAGTGCGGCGAGACCAGCACCATTGGACAGCAGAGAGACGGAAAGCAACGTTGTCACTAAAACGACAACGGAGCCGAGTGCGTCAAAATTAAGAAGCAACCAGCGGTTGGTCATCCAGAAAGTATAAAAAATCTAGCAAAAATGAACATGACAGCGACTCGAACACTGGACGGGAAGGTGCCAACCTTCGTCGTTAAATCAATTCTGGCATGCATGTTATTTAGGAATTGCCGTTCTGCAGAAAAGGCTCTGACAGTCACTATTCCTTCCAGCAGCTCTCCAAAGTCAGAGTATATCGGTGATTTGGTATTGGATTCCATTCGACGTAGATCTCGGCCAGTATTAAGATACCCGAGCGCGAGTTCACTATAAACATACCCTAAAATTATACCTGGTACAAGGAAGTAAGGGAAGACCACACTGAGATTTCATGAGAATAGATATGAAAATGGAAGAACCAATACCTACGCGATCGTTAAAATGGAGACAAAAAAACTTGCCAGTGAAGAGTTCACTGCTTGCAAAGAAATCGCCAAAGTTGAATCGATCGTTTCAATATCCTTTCCGAAGCGATTCAGCATGCGACCTGCCACGAAAGAGGGGTTAGCAACAACTTTGAATGGAAAATCACAAAGGGGATCACCCTGGGGAGTTGTGTCGTGGAAACGGAAGGTAGCCCGGACAACTGTGACTAAAAGTTGTCTAAATTTCAGTGACTTAGTGAGTGTGGGCGATTTTTTTAAAAAAAAAATCTCACTTGAAGAGGATCCTTGATGCTCTTAATGCCCCTGTAACTTGAGCCGACATAGATAAAATGTTCGCGAAGGCACTTCCCAGTCCAATAACAGCATAAATACCCACGTAGAACAGAGGGTGTTCCATTGCGTTTGGCCAATCAACCTTAAAGGATAAGATGCTCATGGCTTGAGTTAAGACCGTTAGAGGGTACAAATGTGAATAGTATGAAGGGTGGCCATGCATAGGTAATTCATGTTCTGGAGTAGCAAACGATCGGAAGGTGGAAAGAACAGCGACAGATTCTGCCTTGTAAGCGCCACCCCAAGTCTGGAGAACACTGTCAGCAAGAGAATACCAGGGATCGCTTGAGTCAAACCATTATCCAAAGTTTCTCCCCGATCACCAAGAGCTGAGAAACGACGATGAGGAAAGCCAAGATTACCCACGTCCAGTAAGATCTGGGAGGCATCAGAAGGGATCCAGGGATTTAGAAATGACGTACGATGCCTTGAGATAGGTCTTATAAACAGACCACTTCACACTTCCAATCTCTCTGTGCTCATCCTTGACGAGCTTCCGGGGCTTTTTAATCACATCATCCGGCTTTGGGGTGTCGTCATTCAGCGATTCTTCCACCACCTTGTTTTCAACGAGGGAAAGCTTGTGAGCATCAATCATTGCAGAATGCTCGATGACTTCTAATACTCCCTGAGCTCGAAGATCCGCAACAACGCCTTGCGTGTCAATTCGACCATCAAGCATTCTCACGAGGTAATGGGCTCCAGGGAGTACGAGATCAACATGATGTGTGACGAGAACCTGCAAGTCATAAGTCAACAAATGTTAAGAGACAAAGTTTCCTTACTTACAATTGTCCTGTTTTCCAAAAGAGGCCCACGAAGCAAGCGTTCATAGAGATGTCTTGACGTATGACTATCCTGTACCAAGTTTTACCGAATTTTTTAAAAATAAGAGGAAAGAAGGGACCCACAACTGCACTGAGAGGATCATCCAGCAAGACATATCTAGTCCTAGCATAAACTGCACGAGCGAGAGCAACCCTGGCCTTCTGTCCGCCAGATAGACTTACACCCCTGGATCATAATTAGTAAATTTTTCTTGAATATGAGCAAAAAAAATTTAACCTAGCACCTATCTCAGTCGCATCACCATCTTCCAAAATGTCTAGATCTGGCCTTAGAGCGCATGCTTCGACAGTAGCCTCGTACCGTGCCTCATCAAATGGATATCCAAACAAAATGTTATCCTTAATTGATTGATGACGCAACCACGGAGTCTGAGCAGCGTAAGAAATTGAAAACATCAGCCCGTTTTCGTCAACCCGAGACGTTTCCTTCGATATGATAATTCGCCCATCTACTAGCGACATTTCTCCAAGCAGGGCCATCTACGTGCAGTCTGAGCAAATCAATGAACTGTATAATGCTGAAGAAACTTACCAAGAGGGCAGTCTTACCTGACGCGGTAGGACCAGTGACAACAGTTAGCTGTCCCTCAGGAAATTTAACAGACACATCGAGCAGCTCAAAAATACGGTCTTCACTGCTCGAAATCGAGAGTGATTCTGTTCTTCTCGACTCATCAACATCACTTGGCATAGGTGTTGAACTTGATTGTTCTGGATCCTTAGGCTTGGCTTCATTATTGGACTCCGGAACCGTATTCCATCTTAATGTAGCGCTTTCGAGTCCAAGGCCTTCGTGATCAGCACCTGGCAGATAAGGTACGGTGTTGTCCTTCTTCAAGGATGACACCTGGTCCGTTACTTCTTCTTCACCTAGGAAGACTGCGATACGGTTCAAGGCCACTAAGGTCTGTCAAGAAAGTTAACCACCAGCCGCATTGTCATAAAAGCGAAATTCACCTGCATCATTTGTACGATCCAGGTTGGGATTATATTGAGCGGGAGGCTAGAATATGAATTAATATGTTTTCCTGTCCAAACGAACAGTCCAGCGTACCGGATCATATTAAACAGTACAAGGGCCTATTGGGTCCCATTTTGAGTATTATAGGACCAGAAGAGGATTAAACACACCGTAAAAGCAACGCTGACTGTGAGTTCGTTACCCGACATGACATATGCAAAAAATGAGACAACCGAGACCAAGATGGGCGCACAATTCCACAGGCTGGAAAACAAGATCGAATTTATTCGAGCTGAAAAATACGTCATATTGAATCTATAACCGAGGATCGATTCACCTACATTTAACCACCCATTCCAGCTCAACCGCTCGAGCATCGAGTGTCCTCTGGATCCATTTCTCCTCCCAGGCAAAAAATTTGATAAATTTCACAGCTCCGATCAGCTCACTTAGGACCCCCGTGCGCTTGTCACGGGCAGCCAGCATTCCTTTCTGAATTCTGATACTTTGGCGGGTAAGGTAGCTGTTCAAAGGCCAGCCAATGATGAGGACTATAAAACCAGCGAAGGCACTCCATCCGAGAAGCCTTCAGAAAATCCACATGAGAGAGAGAATTGCGCAGATTTAAACAACACAGACTGATAGAGAAATATTCCAGCAATAAAGATTTCGAATGGTGCTGATATAAAATTGAGATTAAGATGCTCCTATCAAAAGTTGAAACTGACCTCCATAGATGTAGTACCCTCCTGAAACCATTGCGTTGATCTAAACACTCGAATTAGAATATCAGATTTCCCGGGATGTATGGAACTCACGCGATTGGTATCTCCAGACATGAGGTTAACTATTTTCCCGACATCAGCGCCGGCTCTTGGATCATCAGCGGTTGCGTCCTTCTCTTTCTGGGATTTCTTTTGCTCTCTCTTTTTTCCTACTCGTAACATAAGATTTGATATGATAAGGAAGCGAGAAATCGTACTTTTCGAATCTGTTTTGTTCACCTCCTCGTTCGATGTATTGTCCTTGCTCCCCTCCTCCTTATTGACAATTCCAGAATAATCCTTCCTTTTGAGGGCTTTGTCATAAATTGCGGCCATGAGCTCAGAACGGACTCTTGTCGACGATCGACGACCGTACCACAAGTGTTGGAGATCCATTTGCGCCTGATCAGCGTGTTGATTAATTTGCTTGCCTTATCTTGACGTGAGTAAAATCATACCTTCATAATGGAAGCACCAAAGGCAAGAAAGGCGTAGATATACGCCTTTGCCCGCGTCGCCCGCGTAGGATTCTCATTCCCAATCGCATCCAGAATTTGTCTAAATGCTTGTCAGTAAATAATGCTTTATAGAAAACATAATAATGGATACTTCAGGAAATATGGTCCACTGTAATTAAATACCACGCTAACGAATGTTAACACAAAGTCCAGACTACAAGGTGATTAAAGTTAGACGCATTAGAGACAACCCAGGAACTCACATAAGGTCAAGCGAGTTTGCGACCAAAAGCTTTCTCAAAAGCGAAGATGACCTGATATTGACATTCAAGTGTGAAAATGGGAGACTTTGAAAAAAAAAAAAAACGGACTGTATGGTATTGAATTTCGCGAAGAGTGGAAGAGATCGCATTGTAGGACTGAAATTCCACACGTCCTTCTCGTCAAGTGTTGTATATCGTCCCTATTTTTATTTATCTTCGATCAGAGGGAATATCAATTTTGCTTGGTTACTTACTAAGTGCACAAGGGGTTGTATCCAAGAAAAAGTTATCCAACGCCACAGTGGTGCGTAGTCTTCCGTTGAAATTGTCCGTCCCTACAAAGGAATGTAAAACATCATACTGGAAGAAGGTAACCACCACTCACAAGTTCATTACGGTCAACTTTGTTACTCGGAATTGCCATTGGCATTCTTACAATTATTGAAAGGAGGATCAAAATTGCAATCAAGTTGGTGACTTGTGCACCTAGGACGACTGTTGGGGGTAAAGGAGTATCAAATACGCCATAGTCATAAAGAAACCCTCCAATCTGCAGTAGTGAAGAAGCCAAAAATATCAAGTAAAGCGTAAAGAGATCATAAGGAGCAGTGGCAGTAGGATGAGTGATGGGACGGATGGCAGCATAAATCCATGAAAAGGCAATAAGGAAAGGAAACAAATCGCGCCAGATTACATTTTCCTCGTTGTATGCTCTATAGGCACCAGACGAAACCCAGACAAAACTCTCTAGAATGCCAACAAAGCTTAAAACGACAGTTCGCCAGAGAGGAACGAAGTTCGGCACTTTCAGCAGTTTTCCTTCTTCTTGGATTTCGCCATTAAATCCAATCTCGGGTCCCAATTCTAGTGCTTCTGCTTCATGGAGAAGCAAGAACTGTTTGAAAGGCCAACACAACGTCGTAAGGACAGGTCCTGCAGTCCGCGGTATCAGGACACACGCGATGTATAGGGAAAAGACAAATGCTGCTGGTAGTATCGCGCTCCAAAACTCCCGGATGCAGCTGTTCGGGAAGTCCAGGATGTCATATTCACCGCAGATACCCATGATAGCGCTGGGGTTGTTGGTCGTAATAAGCAGAAGACGACTTGAAAAGTTGGCGGTTTGGGCGGATCACTTACAACCGGAAACAGTATTTGGCTCGGTATTCCGTCCTGAGAATATTTTTCCTATTCAATAACGTTCTTACATACTCAGAAGCTTGATTATTTTCGAATTTTATCCACACCAATATATATCGGCTGAGGGGAAGTAATTGCACATTGGATACAGAATGGTAGATGCAGGGTGAAAATCGGATTCATGCAACAAGGTCATCAGCACTGCGGGAAGTTCGCAGAATGGGACAAGTTTCAAGTTCGAAGGGGTCGAATATCTCTGCCTCACCATCATCAACGCTTGCGCTATCCGTATCAACCCACGGATCAGTTTCCTCTCCAACAGGAAACACCATGGAATCGTCTGTGGATTCTACAGATCCCGTATTGTTGTGGAATCCATTGTCCAGGGAAAGTTTAAGCAGAAGATGTCGTTGGCTTGACAAAACCTCCTGCGCATCATCGGAGCGCATTGCCATTAGACCAATACTTGGATGTCGTTTCTCAAGAAAGACGTCATCTTCATCTTCCACTTCTGTACTTTCGCGAGTGATCCTTGCCAACTCAATCCGCGCTTGCTCCTCCTGTCTTTTCTTCACAGACTTGACATCGTGAAGATGCGCAGTTCGTGCCCAATTCTTCGCGCTTTTCGGAACAACATCAACTGCTCCACTCCAGGACGAGGTCTGCGACATCGGCAATGGAATTGGTCCTCTGACTGATCCATCTGTTGGTCTGATAGGCGTTGCTGAACGACTGAAAGAATGAGATCTTCCCTGTGGGGTACGAAATACAAAATGCGATCTCGAGTTTGGAGTTACGGGTCTCTGAAAAGCCATTCTTCGACCGTTCCCAGAAATAGGTGCGGAATACAGTGGTGTTGTAGTTCCTGAGCCGGCTCTGGAAAGAGGATGGGAAATCGTTCGCGTTCGCGGACGGTTCATTGTGCCACCCGTGGTTGTACGTGGTGGTGGTGGTGGTTCGGAAGTGGGAAAGGGAAGTTTCGTATTCTCTGCACCCTCCGAAAATGCACGAAGAATATCTAAGAGACGAAAGTTGTAAATCTCTTATGGTGTAGCGCTTGCTGGAGATTACTCACTGTCTTTGTTAGAAGGGACTAAAACTAGCGGTTTTGGCCGTTTGATAGACAGTCTATTCTCTGACTTTTCTCTCATTCGATAGGGACTCTCATTCCGGCCCTTGTTGCTTTCTTTCCATCCCCCTCGATCTGTGATTTCCGATAACTTCCCAACTAACAAACTCTTATCTCCCGTCCAGCTCAGATGCCTTCGGCCCCATTCTCTCAAGCCTCCAGTCTTCTTGTCCCTCGACGAAGGCTGCCCGATTGCAAAAGGATCGTTGACTCTCGATCCCCGTGTCAGACCCAAGAAAATAAGGACAGCAAGGAGGAGGCATAACTGTGCAACACCAAGTCGTTTCTCGAGGATAATCTAAGAGCAAAAAAATAAGGCACAGATAACTAACAAGTGAAGAAAAACTACTTCGTGGGTTAGGACTTCCATTCTCCTAACAACGTCTTTATATTCCATTTGTAACTGATACCTCTGCTTCTCCCATTCGTTGACCGCCTTTTGGAGAGCCAATCCCTGACCACGAGTCTTAGAATCTCATCAGGGAACGTTTCAAGTGTTCAAAAATGCCATATACTTACAATTCCCTCCAATCTTCCCATATCCTCTCCCAGCCGCCTGATCATATCTCTTATTGCTCCATTCTGCTGTTCCACATATTTCATGTAAAGGGTCTGGTTATTCTCGACAGCGGTAAGTCGGTTCATGATCGTACGATAAATAGATTCTCCTGCAGCTGGGAGAGGTGATGGCGGAGGCGAATGAGACTGCACAACTGACGATGAATTTTGGGTTGAGGGTATTGATGAGTGGCTTGGTATGGTGATTGAAGAAGGAATGTTGTTAAGTGTACTATGATTGGAGCTTTGGTGTACTCGACCTTGTCGATGGGCATGCGACAATGAGCTTGCGATGGGTTCAGAGGTCTTAGAGGATCCAGGGAGACTTGTGTGCGATGATATGGAGGCGGGTGACGACGTGTGTGTCGACGAAGATGAGGTTTGCGATCGGAAAAAGTCTTGAACAGATATCGAAGACCGCGAGCCGCCACTGTGGGGAAGTGGCGAGTCAATATGTGTTGAACTCTGGGTTGCGGCAGCAGGAATAATGCTAGTCGAAGAGTCATCATCCACAGAAATGGTTATCGACGAATTCTCGGCCTCTTGAAATACCACATCTGCTGCCATGATCGATTCCACAGCAGAGTGGGTAGCTTTTCCGTGGGATGCTCCAGTCAAAGGGGGAGAAACTTCTTCCGAAGAAAGTGACATCGACACAACCTGAACAGCAGGAATCGCTCCCTTCTCTAATTTAGCTCTACTCTCAGCTTGCCAAATATCCCATTTCCATTCCTCCAGATGGGTAAGACCGTAAACCCTCAAGAGAGAGACCGGGCAATAATACTCGTTCCCATAATGCGAGAGAAAGTCAATCCTGATGAACCGATAGAAGTCCCTCAACGAAGTGGGTGGATGAAAGGATTGCACACCGCGGACATTCTTCGCCCTATACGTTCCCGCAGGTAACCATCCATCGGGATCGGTGGAATAGGTCTTGGCAACGCTAACAGCAAAATCCTTGAAAACTCCACTGAAGAATTCAAAGTTGGCCATTTGAACGGTGTCAATCCGAATATCGTCGCAAAGTTCTACGACGACGAATTGCTTTTCCCTCCCAGAATTGCAAGGGCTGAGCATATACCTATCCTTCTTGAAAGAGAGGATAGATGAAGGAGACTTTGCCGACCTATGAGACGTGTGCACCCGAGCGGAACAATCGATGTTCGCATAATTGAAGCGGTCGGTAACTGGAACTCTGAAATGAGGAGCGACATCTGGCGGTTGCAGACTGTCTGAGATGTAGTCTGTTGAGACGTTGGAATTTGGCGGGGCAACCTCATTGTGCGTGTTGGATGCGTTCAACCCGTTGGCGACTGTCGAGTTCTGATTGTTCCCATCTGTTTTCCTTGGAGACTCCTTTTGTTCGGCTGCCTGCTTCTTCTTCCAATCCTCGAACGACAACAATACCTCGTCGTCTAAAGGTTCCACCCCGGTCAACGCCTTCAAACAACATACAGGCGGTGATTCAGGTTTAGTCACGGTGGCAGCAATCGCTCTGAATGGGTCATTGCTCGATATCCCTTGAGCACCACATGGCCATGCGAACAACAAGGCAATAAGAGCGGCTGGCAAGAAGGTGAGCATTTGCCAGCACGGCAGCCTTACTGCCTTCGTAATAAGTGATCACGGAACACGTAGTATCTCGGGCGATCTTCGAACGGAACTAATTTAGTCCTACCATATACACAAAAGTTCATGAATTGGACAACCTCGTGAGACTGGTAAAACTTGTTAAGACTCATTCCTATCGATATAAAGGCCTACTCTCTCTCTAATTCGGTTGATTCAAGGTATCTTGCCAGAGATAAGATAAAGTGCAATCATACACAATATGTACAAATAGCACTCTTACGAAGGATCCAATACGCCGAATGTTTTGCGCGCATTAGGCAGTATTAGTCTTTCCGTAGTGCGAGAAACGAAAAAAGGCATTAGCAAATGCATCCTCAAAGCTTTTGGTTTCGCTAAGCTGTGTGCGGTTGGCAGGTACAGACTTGTCTCTTGTCCACGCATCGTCCGTGAGTAGCTCCTTGTATGAAGTCCAGGGACCACTGTTAGCCGCTGCAAAAATTGCATCGTCACGGTCTATCGCGGATGCCATGGCACTCTGCGCAGCATTATCTTTCTCCGAATCCTGGTACTCGAATTAATTGCCTTGTGAGGCCGTTACTGTCGGGATTTATGCTAAACGACTCGGATTGGTATGCATGCTCGCCAATTCAAAGTGCAACGCAGGCATCCACATGCGAAAACCCATTCAAATTGTTCTCTCCTGGGACGATTATAAATCAATAAAAATATATTGTAAGACGCCACTTAATTTGCTGTGGCCATCCGGTCCATGAACTCGATCCGGCGCCAAAGTTCTACAACGCACCCTAATGCACAGTTTCTAATCCGAGCCGTTGCGTTGAATTCGCCGCTGTGTTTCGCATCAGGCTTTACAGATGTATATTAACCCCTTGATAACTCCTTGATAACCCCTTGATATCACCCCAGTATCGGCAGAAGTGCAACCATGGTTCCCAAGACCGTATTCCTATTGTTGGTATTGGTTTCTCAAGGTAAATACTTTGATGACCTGGATCTTACTTTCCTAAATCTTGAAAATTACAGCTTTTGCCGCCTCTGTCTTGCAGCTGCGGTCTCTTGACACCCTTGCATCCAGGCAGACTGAGGTGCGTTTACCTAATTAGAACACTTTCTTTCATCGTCTTTAATACCTTGTATCAGTGCCCGATCTGCACTTCTG
>Ga0307517_10008795_pt1 | contig 14425 bp, 18 predicted proteins | sample 23_EM_MG_FD_194515 | JGI IMG/M metagenome (GOLD analysis project Ga0307517, IMG submission 194515) | Populus trichocarpa ectomycorrhiza microbial communities from riparian zone in the Pacific Northwest, United States - 23_EM | ecosystem: Host-associated > Plants > Roots > Unclassified | place... | reverse complement strand
TGATACTTTTCTTATCAAATTGAAATATATATATATAAGAACTCACCAACATCAACACCCAATGCTCAGAGTTCAACGTTAACAGTTATGGGCCATGGCGCGATAAGAAACGACGGGAGGAGGAGGGAAGATTAATGAAGGACATCATGGAGCTGAAATTGGCATGCCAAAGAATACGGATAAGTAAAAATAGAACGTGGCCTTTGCCAGTTCGTTGAACCTCAACACCTGGGGGATTTTTTGACCGGTCCAGGACAACCTAATAGAACGAGTCCTAAACCCAGATTGATAACGCGGGTTCACTGAGGCCATTCGACCTTGCGTTGGGTCGATCGACCTGCCGTGGAGTCATTTACCCTGGCGTTTGCCTCGCGCTGTGCGTTCGACTCCATGTTGGGTCTTACAGCCTTGCGTTGGTTCGAATTTGGCCGCCGTACGCCCTAATGTTGCCTGGTTGTCAGCAGGTAGGGGCGAGGTGAGGAGAAAGTACTTAAACAACTGGCAGGTATCTCACACCGCAGGTCACCCCTCGCGTTCTCTTATGCCACCCCTAACCCCCCATCCCTGGGCAGAGCCCTTCGAGGATGCCAACAAACAGCCTACATCCCTTGTTGCAGAGGAGAGCCTGCTTGGCGGCAATGGCTGGCAATGAGCGCAAGTGCTGTGAGACCCAAAACATAAATGTTTATGTAGCAGGCTATGTAAAAACTAATTACCTACATTTTCGATGCGTCCTGGCTCGCGGGAGGGAGGAAGAGAGAAGGATGGTTGAGAGTTTGAGGGCGAGATCAACTACATACTTACAGAGATGATGTCATATTACCATATTTAGACGTGTGCCTGATTACGTTAGTTAGTTAGTCCAGTTGAAATGGCCTTAGCAAAAAAATCGACCCTGGGTCTTTTTTTTCGATCCCAGTGCCCCCTTGGATACCCCCGATTTAAACCCCATATGTACACACCGACCGATAATCCCAAAAACCTCGGGCATCAGCCCATCGGTCAATGACTGACTATACCATGAGCATCAGCTGAGTCCGCTGGCCCCGTGTACAACAGTACATTATGTCACTTCGTTTTTCGGTCTTATACGGACATGGTGGGCTAACATATGTGCCTTCACACTCCAAGACTTAGGCACGGGCTCAATAACTCAGCTACGCGCTGTCGACAAGGAGTGGAAGTGCCCTGACGATGCTCCCAGTATTTCCCTTCGTTATCTGAACATGGGCGACAAACAAGGTGGCATAGCCTTACAGAGTGCTGTGATCCAACGAAACCACTGCGAAAGGTTGAAGGTCTGCATTTCCTCGAGGACACCTGACTTTGCTACACTTGCCCCCCTCGGTATTCTCTTAATGGCACAGAAGACTTATGCAGAATACTGCTTACAACCTCGAATATACTCAATTTAGTTAGAAAGAAAGTTCCTTTCAGGTTGTGGCTTCTGTACTATTATTTAAAAGAATTTATAAATGCTCCGTGCATTGTTGTAACACCTCCTTTCATCTCCCGCGTTGGCAATGGATTCCAAGGATAGGAATGACCTGGAAGTGAACGGTAAGTAATAAACCTTTAGACCATTTTAGAAACAGCATGGAATGAAACGTGAATGTCGAAATTCGTAACGATAGAACGCTGAATAACTATGAAGATCCATTGAAAGTGGGGGTGATGGTGTCTGACGACGTTGTAACTTGTCGAGAACCCAGATCATAATTTTGAGCTGCATAGGCTTTGAAAGTGGCAAGATATGGAAAGATATTCCAATGCACTTTTTACACATACTACATCTGAATTACATTGGGTAGAATCTCAAATACAGTGCACGCAGGGATAGTAATGATGGTAACGATGACTTAATTTGAATACATGTTTATCCTTGTCCCCATTCTTTATTGGAGCATGAGCATAGGGGTGAATCTTTCTATTCAGGAAGTTTTCGCTTTAAGGAGCTGCGAAGCACCTGATGAGTACTGGTATGTATGCTGTCGTTCAAGTTGTCGTCGATGTCAGGGTCGCCATTGCGAAGAAGGCTTGACCTCTGTCGGCCATCTCTTCCAGATATTTAGAACCTTTATCACATCCCGACCCACCATGACATCTTCAAGCCATTCGGTTCGAGCCAATAAGTTTGGCACCAGTGTTGCATATAACGAAGCGAAAATGGACATGTCAGACAATGACTGGGAAATCATGATAGGGGTGGGGATAGAAGGTAAAATCCAGTGGCGGCTTATCTTTATTGGTCGGAGGCCAGTTTTGGTGATAAATCGGTACATATCTGAGGGTCACAGGCCGGGGGATCGCAGTGGTACTTATTCTTACTCGAAGAATGTCTCTAGCTTTAACTTTTTCCAATCTTCTAAAATAGCTTGAGGACCATTGCCTTTGGCGTTTACGAGTCCAGTTATTTTTTATGGACGTTAGATACTGACATAGGTTGCAGCCACAGAACGCTTTCCTCTACAACATTCTGAAGTCCAGACGTCCAAGGGTGATTAAGAAATTAATATTTAATACTTCATTGCCACACTCAATATTAACGAAATTGTGTATAGAATTTAGACGTCTAATATATTTAGTTTCCAAACAACATGTTTGTGGGTTGTGAAGGGGCGGGAAGCATATATTAACAGTATATATACGCTAAGTGACCAATAAATCTTATCTGAGTAGAGGGAAGCGCGGCCAAGCGCACGCCCTGTCGCGAGGTTCATATTGTCCACGCTGATAGTCGCACAAAGAACGCACGCTGATCGAATTGCACACACTCGCTTCAGACATGGGCTGGCAGCAGCAGCGGCAACGACTGGAAGTCATCGAGACCGCTATCCATCCATTGGCTAATAGCGTGGACTTACCACCTCTGCTCTGCCCCCAGTTACTCCCATGTTTCTAACGTTTGCGTCCACAGCCATCCTCCTTGCAAGCCCACCTCTCCAGGCCATACCCCTTCTTCCAGCGACCGAATGAATCAGCCCGGGTGTTGACAATGAAATGCGACAACGGCGATCACTGGAAATGAATGGGGCTGTATTCCAGATCGACTAGAGCCTGTGCAGTTGTCCCGTTCCCCATCGAAGGCAGTGCGGAAGGGCGTGGTATTAACAATGATGACTGCAACCTGCTGAGAGTTTCTCCAATGGGTCATAGTGGGCTCCGTTGGCGGAAAGTTGGATCACGACGGTTTGTTGATCCTAGAAACAAGGAGAGTGAGTGGAGCAGAAAGAGGGCCTTGAACCCCCCTGAGGATCGATCTGAACAGATGCTCCCACGAGAAAAGACAGTGGGACAGCGGGAAGGAAGCAGTGGGGAGGGTCGTCTCGGCACACATCCACCACCACAAACAAACACGAGCGACTGATGGGGCATAGGACAGCATAGGGATATGGCCTGTGCATGATGCGGGCAAGGATGAAGAGCGGATTAAAGCTCGAGGCAGAATACATGGGGAGGCCGAGCTGCGATGGTGCAGCGACTGTAGTGGAGACGGGGTGCAATGGCAGATTGCATGGTGAGTGCTGTGACAGCATTCGGACCCAGGAGCGCACAGAAATGGTGCGAGTGGGAGGTGGTTGGTGCAGCGAGTCCGTGAGCATATCATAACACCTGCGCCAGCACAGGACTGAAGTTTCGAAAGACGCTAGGTGGTGGAGCTGGGGAGAAAAGAGACCAGAAGGAAATTGTGATACAATAGTGAAAAAACTTATGTTCAACGCTGCTAACTGATTAGCGCTCAGCGCTCAGCGCTCAACTGTGGAGGGACAGAAAGATAAAAATAGAATGCGGCGTTTGCCAGCTCGTTAGACCTCAACACTAGTGCGGTTTTGTGACCAGTCCAGGACAACAATAGAACGAGTCCTACAAATAGAACTCGTAATGTGGCCAATGGGCATTGGTTAATATTGATTACTGACAACAGAACAAGGTGAATTTGCTAGGTTGGAGTCGGTATGAGCTTGATGCTCCCAGAAAAGATAACTGTCGCATTCGTTAAAGAGGGCCAGATGATGGATTTATGGGTCCAGAACCCATATATTATTGGATATAGAAATGCAGAACCTACGCTCTAATTGTACATTCTACTCATGTATGCTATGATGAAAAACAAAGTCTATTTTGCTATAATCAGTATACAAAAACACATCAATTTGTATTCAGACATACCCTCTTTAAGAAACATTTTCATCTGTAGGCAGTGGCCCACAAGCTCACGCGAGTCACCGGAGGCAGCAGTTCTATCCGATGGGGTGGGGCTATTACTTGACGCAACTCACCTACATAGGCCGGTAATTCATTGCCCAAAGTCTTATTTATTTCCTCCCTAACCCGGATATCGAGGGACTGGGCATTGGCATCTAACTGGTGTTGCTTCTGTGAGGCAGTAAGGAGGGGCAGCGCCACTGGAGATAGAGTTTATTGTTGCAGCCTTTGGTGAAGAATTTGGGATGATCAAAAGATTTTGCAACATTATTGAAGGCGCTGAAAAGGGTACCGCAGGCGTGACATGAAAGCTTCGAACCACCAAAATAATGATATGGATGAATTGCAGGATTTTGGAGATGGTAAGCGAGAAGGCTGCATTCCGCATGGGCATTGATCTTCGTCAATGACAGTTCCGGAGGACTTACGGTCTTCGTCTTCAAATCTATTCCTTCTTTGTCTGCTTTCGTTTGCAGCCGGATCAGTAGCTGGTCGTACACCGTTTCTCTGATATCCTGGGTCGCCTTGTCTTCTGGAGGAAAAGCAATGGGGAGGACTTGCTGCTGAGAGAATTGAATAGATATATCGCTCGGAGCTGCGGGCACAGAGACTATGTCAAATTGTCCCTCGAGGAAGGGCGAGAGTCGGCTAGACCATGCGATGCGCAAGATGGACTGTATGTGGTACTGAAGGGTGAACACCTCCTGGAGAAACCGTCGCAGAGACAATTTTCTGTTTTTCTTAACAACTAAAAAATAAGAGATGAGCAATGGTATTATAAATGCGAGCTGTGAGGCCGGATATACCAGTCAAGTCATCCCATCGTGTTAACACATTCTCGCCTTCTACCGCTTGAAGAGTTTTCCGCCAACCTTTGCTCATCATATCAATCGTCCGAATCAAGGCAATGAAATTAGGTCCTTGAGGTTTTTCGTCCTTCAGCAGATCCTCAATTTTCCGTAGTAGTTCGCGGGTAATGGTGAGAATTTCGATATCCTCGGGGACGTTGTTAGTTTCCAGGCTTGCCATGATGTCGTCGTATTGGTCTAAGATCTCAAGTCCCCTTTTTGAAAAACGTCGCTGAACATTCTGGTAAGAATATTCATATATCATTCGTTGCAGCTCAAGCTCGCCGTCCATCCGCGACTGGGTATTATTTGGATCAGGAAAGTCGATAATATCAGCAAAGGTGAGTGGGCCGGATGCCGCAACTGAATTCAGCTTTTTGAGTTGGCCCTGTATTTTGTGGAGATGGGTGATGAGGGTAGCTGGAACCGTCCCGTTGGTGGACACATGCAGCGTCGTAGAATTCGGATCTACGGCCAAGGAGACAAAGAAGACGTCTCATTTACTGCGGACGCAAATAGCAGCGAGGGCGTCCAGGACATCGAGTAAGTGGTCGGGATACTTGGGAAGTGGGTGATCCGATTGACAACAAGACGCGATGGCCTTGTCTGATAGATCTCCATCTCGACCCGAGAGTAAGGATAGATAAAGCTCTGGGAGATATTTCTGAGCCATAACGGAAGCAAACAGAATCCATTCGTGAGTTGGATTTATTCAGTCTGAGTAAGTTTCTTGGAACCCAGTGCCGCGCAGAGTGGGACTTTTCCTCGAGACTTTATGGATTGGAAATTACGGCGATCATTTGCATATGATTTTATTCATCGCAGAAGAACCTCCAGAATAATAAGGAAAGTTGCGTTGGCATACTTGGCGCTTGAAGCAGGCGACTCGGAATGAATCCATGTTTATCGCATTTTTGGACGCGTCAAGCCATACAAGCAAGACCAAACAACGCGTCGACGCGTTTAATTGGTCACAGCTGGGTGACCATTTGATGCGCTGTCACGGTGAATTTGCTGGTTATTTCCTTTCCCTCCTTCCACGATGTCCCTTCTTACTCCGCCTGGGTCCTCTCATAAGGAAAAAGAGAATTTCAAGTTTTCCATCTCAGTGCCTCTGGCAGGCTCGTCGACGCGCAGTGTAGTATGGGCATTGGAGAACTCCATTCACAGTCTGGCCACGCCTATCAAGAACATCTCCCTCTCCTCTAAACACCGCCCAGGAGCCGCCAAGTCAATCCTCAAAGCTTCGAGCCAAAACACATCGTCGACACTCTTCGTCCCCGTCACCAAGCAGCGTGAGGTCACTCCTGAACCTGCCGATCCCCTTGTCAATTTATCCTATTTGGAGACCCCCGTCCAACAAATTCTTTCCAATGGACTGTCAGAAGAAGACCCTCTAGGGGAGCTCATCGAGGGGTACAACGTCCTCGCTGCCAGACTTCGCGCCACCGTGGCTGAGACGACAGATGCAGACGCGTCGTGGCCGCTGTTCCAGCCTCTCCGCAAAAACGCGCAATCCCTCGTCGATGCGATCATCCGCGACCTCGGTCGCGCTTTGGTCGATCCATTGTCGCGTCGTTCCGCGTCATCTGCCCAGGACGACGCGTCGGAATGTCCCAAGTTTACGCTGCCCTCTCCCCAGAGCAGCCCTGCGAAGAAGAAGGGCGGAATGACGGCGGAGCAGGTTAAATACGCAAGAGATTTGTGCACGACGTGTCATTCCGTGATAAAATTGCTGTCGGTTGTGCTTTCTACGCCCGCGATATTCAATGTTTTCCAAGGTGAGTTTTACCGCATATACTTATTTTATGAACGTCTCTGACTTTTTTTTGTTGACAGAGAAGCAGCTTGGGTTGATTATGACTGCTGTGTTGTCTATTCCAATGGCGGATGAATTACCAACGCATAATGCGCGTAAGACGTGTGCGCTGGCAATTTGGCTCATTCAGGTTCAGCGATTGCCAGCCGAGGTCTTGCAACCAACGGCTTCTCGCATCGCCTATGCGCTACGACGCGGTATCGATGGCGAGCTTGGCAAAGAGGGCAAGAAGGGATCAGCTAACGATGGCATGAAGGTGCATATATTTACTCCTCTCTCCTCTCGTTTCATGGTCTTGATTTTTTTTTCCTCTTCTAGGCCATTCATGACCTCTGTGTTTACCTGCCTGCAGTTTTTATCCCCGCTTTTGTTGATCTTCTCCCATCACTTTTATCCAACCTCCTCGCCTCGACCCTCGCACTCCGAACCCAGGCTTGCCATGCCTTGGGTGGCTTCGTTCTCGGATCGACCTCAATACCATTATCCACCACCCACACGAGAATCTCCAATACAATCACCACCTATCTCACCACTATCTCACCCTCTCCCAACGCAAAATCTCCTTCAAAAGCCACCGATGCCGCCATCGTAAGGACACTGCGAACGACAATCGGAAACGCCGAACCCCTCCACGTTGCGCAAGGCCCAGTGTGGGCCATCAGCGTCCTGGCGAGCATGGTGGTACTGCTAGGATCCAAATTATGCGCGGACCAGAAAGTCAACCGCATTGTGTCGTCGCTACTGAGTCTGGGCATGCGACATCCCAAAAGTTCCGTTCGCGCGTTGTGCTGCATCGCGTGGCGGTCGATTACCTGGGTGTATTTCCAGCCCCCATTACCTGTTGAATCGGACGCCGAGTCCGAGGTGGACGACGACGTTCGTGAGAAGACACGGTATGCGCGTCAGGCGCATTTGAGGGTGATGTCGTCTGTGGTGGAATGTCAGGCAGGGGTGGCGACCATCGCTGCGCTGTTAGCAGAGAGCGACGGCGATGACAACGACGAGGCGCTCCGCCATTCGATCAAGATTCTGCAAACGATGGCTGCCAAGTCTGGAAATACGTGCATCGACAGCTTGGAGACGATTAGACATGTGGTGTCTTCCGTCGATGCTGCTCAGCCAGGTGGTGGGGATGGGTTTAGTCTGGGCATGCTCCTGCCCAAGGGGTTGTTCGCTGCGAATCCGGGGCTGTTGACGACGGATTTCAAGAGTTTGAGTACGGCTGTGCGGCCGATATTTGATGAGATGTCGGTGATGGAGGATGTGAGGTGTTTGACGAGGGAGGAGATGTTGAAGGGGTGGGTGTTCAAAGGGTTGATGGAGGCGTGGAAGACAGGGTTGGGCTATTTGGAATTGTGTGATGATGCAGAGGTGCCTGTAAGTTTTTTTTTCCCCATAACAAAGTGGTTTGGATTCTGGAGCTGATATTTTTTTTTTTGGGATTTATAGGAGAATCTTGTGGAGCCTTGGACAAATTTGTTGCAGGCGAATGTTAGCTCTCTTCAGGGTATGTTTTTTTAAATTCAAATCACGGTTGTGGAGAGCAGATCTTAATAACGGGATATTACAGAAAATGGAGAGGACGAGGCTACTACCAACTTCGCCTCTCTTGCAGTCGAATATCTCATCGACATCGTCCAAGATCCCAAGCTCGATCTCTCCCCAAAGAAAACCGAAAAAATCAAAGCCGCCGCCGCACCCACCAAAGACCTCGTACCCGACTCTGACGAAACCATTCCAGATCTCGCAGGCGGTATATCATGCTCGAACGGCGAGCTCCGTCTTCGGGTCGTGCAGCGGCTCTGGACCTCGATGATGACGATTTTCCCGCACGCCACGCTCGCCGGAGCCGCAGAGAAACTGCTCACCTGTCTCATCATTGGGGAGGAAGTGGTGTTACCGGCCAACGCCAAACTTGATGGGACATGTGCCAACGACGCGGATGCGGATGCGGGCGAGCAGGCGAGGAACGCGTGGGTGAAGCTGTGTGTGGATTTGTTGAGCGTGTGCGATGGTGATGCGATGCGGATGTTTTGGGAGTGTGAGGAGGATGGGATGCGGCTTCGGACGTGGGTGTGGAGTCGGGAGTTTACGTGTGCGGTGTGGAGGACATGTGTGGAGAAGTGGAGGGAGGCCGAGGGGGCTTGGGAGGGTGGTGTTATTTTGTTGGGTGTTCCGTTCACGTATGTTTTTGCTTTTTATTTTCGTTTGAAATTTGAACTGACAAGGCATTTCTTTATATAGTGATCGACATACTTGGGGTCCAGGAGGCGACGATATCGCGCTTTGGGAGGAGATTCTTGGATATACGACGAGCAAGGCGCTCGACCATGGAGTTGAATCCTCCAGCGTTCTCGACGGCATCGCCTTGTTCGTTTCATCCTTCCAAACACCCGGTTCGGCTCCAGGCGCGTCTACGCGTCTCGTGGATCTCCTCTTTGCGAATCTTGAAGCACCCGAAATGCGGGATCTCCCTCTGAACGTTCTGGAACTCGCCTCGGAGACGATGAAGGCGACGTACCCACCCGAGCCGATGAATTACCAAGTGTCGATGTGGATGGTGCGGTCGTTGGCGACGGCTGTTGAGCATTGTCCGATGGAGTTTTGTTTGAAGCTGTTGCAGACCGTTCAGGAGGGTCTTTCGTTGTGGCTGGCGGATGAGAGTGGGGCGTGGTTGGAGAATGATATGACGTATGATGTGCGTTTTCTTTTTCTCTTTGTTTCTTTTAGAATTTTGGAATTGATGGGTCGTGTTGTAGATCATTCCGTTGTACCAGCATATTTTGGTCAAGATTCAGCGGCTTCCAGAGTCGCTTGATACGTTGGAGAGTCTGGCGCCGATTCTGGATTCTGTTTTCCGGAAGAGGGTTCCGAGCCTTGCAGTTGAGGCGTTTGTGGATTATTGGAAACTCACTTACGCTCGGATCCCTACACCGGAACGAGGCTGGCCTAAATCGATTCGACACTGTCTCTCGATCGCGGGCATGCTTCCAGTGGATTCTGTGACTATCGAAGACGACGAGAACGATACACCCTCGAACGCCGTGCCTTCATCATCTCCTTTAGGAACGGCGTTTCCTATACTTCCGTCGTCCCCACGTACCCCCGTTTCGGCGTCCTTCTCTACCCCACCCACTGCGATTCTCAAGCGCGAGGCCATGTCGAAGGTTCCTTCGCCGCAAAGACCCACGAAGACGTTTGGGGGGTTCCCTATTATACCTTCTACGCCGGTTTCGCCTGTGAGACGACGAAGCCGGAGTTCGATGGGTGCGAGGACGCCGTTGTCGGCGATTCAGTTGTGTGGGTCGCCTGCGAAGCGAAGACGGCTTATGTCGGAGGGCGAGGGCAGGGCATTGGAGGAGAAGGAGAATGTGGGTGTGGGTGGGGTTGTGTCCGTGGCTGAACGTATTGCTATTAACGGCAAGAAGCGCAGACATGAGGAGGATGACGGAGGGGATTTCTTGGAGGGGATGGTGTTGCCTACGCCTGCGAAGAAGCTCAAGGGCAGGATGAAGCCTAGAGTGAAGCCGACGCCGAAGAATGCAAAGCTGAAGGACACGTCACCTGCGCCTAGTGTTGCCAGTAGCAATGAGAGCGAGGACGAACGATGGGTTGAACAGGCTGTCCGGGTCGCTTTTCCTTCTATGACGGATGGTGACGACGAGCAGCCTCCGTCGGTTTTGACGCATAAGAGACGGAGATCGAATGGAGGGAATCTGGAAGAGCCTGGACATCGACTGCAGCAACGCCCTCAGCAGCCTCGGATCGCCAGCCTTGACAGTCATGTACACGGTACACCGCTGCTTAAGAAGATCGATTTGAGCAAGGTGTCGCTCCGGAGGTCGACGAGTATTCCCGAGTTCGTGTCGACAGCGATTCAGAGGAAGAGAAAGCGGAGAGAGAGCGATGCGTCGGATCTTTACGATCGCGTTGTTTCCTCTGACCCGCCGCTTGCTGCTCTGTCTTTGCGGCATGTGGCGAAGGTTCAGAGAGTGTTTGCTAGTATCCCGTTGTCGGATTCTGACACGAGTCTTCCGTTGCTTTCCTCTGATGACGATCCTCATTTGGGACAAGTTACACCGCATCATATTATTTCGCCTGCGCCGGCTCTGCAATTCCGAGCTTTTGGACGAGGGTGTGGTGTGTTGTCGATGATGACGCCCAAGAATGTGTTTGGGGAGTTGTTTGGGGATGATGAGATGCCTGGGAGCGATGATTCGATCCCTTCGCCGTCGTCGTCCTCTGAATCGGAGGTGGATTCGCCGACGAAGCAGGTGTTGTTGCGGCATTTGAGGAAGACGGGAGTCTGACTTTTGCGTTATGATTCTTCTTTTCTTCTCTTTACTTTTTTTACGGGAATCTTCTGTATATTTTTATTGCTTATGTCGGAATGGAATGTGATATTAGCTAACTACGTTACATAGGTAACTCAGGTCACTAGTGGCCTCGCTAGCTATTGGAAACGCAAAACGGAAATCAAGAAAAGTTGATAGTAAAAGAGGGGTAGGAACGAGTATGAAATGTCGTATTGGCCAATGTTCTTGAACCCCTTTACGTGCAGCTTCGGCAAGCTTCGGCATCCCAAGCGGAGCTTAAAGCCTGTTGTTCCTGACTCCTGAGTGCTCAGACTGTCAGACTGTTGCTTTCTTCCGCTACTCATGGCTCAAAATATTGTCCCCCAGTTGTATCTATCCTTACTCTCGGGTCGGTATGGAGACGTGGCCCATCTTTCAGCGGAGCACCGCGATAACGAGGTTGGATCGCGTCTGTCTGCGTCAGATCACCCATTTCGCAAGGATCCCGACCGTTTACTCGATGTCCTGGACGCCCTCGCCGCCATTTGTGTCCGCAACGCCACGGGAGATATCTTCTTTGTTTCCTTGGCAATGGATCCGAATTCTGCTACACTGCACGTGTCCACCAATGGGACGGTTCCAGCTACACTCATCACCCATCTCCGCATAATACGGGGTCAACTCAGAAACCTCAAATCAGTCGTGGAACCCGGCCCATCGACCTCGGCTGATATCGAGTCTCCCGACCCAAATAATACCCAGTTACGGGCTGACTATGAGCTTAGGCTGCAGCAGACGATCTACGAATATTCATACAAGAAAGTTCAGCGCCGCTTTACAAAAAGGGGGCCCGCCATTTTAGCCCGATACGATGACATCCTGAAAGGCTTGGAACCTAACAACCTCGCCGCGGATACCGAGCTTCTCGCCCTTACGCGTGTACTACTGCGCGACATCGAGGATGCGCTGAAGGGCGCATACCCGCAAGAACGACAACTCGCTCTCTTGATTGAGACCATTGTTGCGATGAGTAAGGGTTGGCGGAAATGTTTGGAAGCAACAGAGGCAAATGTGTTAACTAGATGGGATAATTTGACTCGTAAGTCTGGCCTCGCATCTCGCATTTATGATACTAACCCATCTCTTATTTTTAGTTGTTAAAAAAAATAGACATTTGTCTCTGCGACGGTGTCTCCAGAAATTGTTCACCCTTCACCACCACATACGATCCATCTTGCGTATCGCATGGTCTACCCGACTCTCGCCTTTCCTCGAGGGACAATTTGACATAATTCCGGTGCCTGCAGCTCTCGGTGATATATCCATTCAATTCTCGCAGCAGCAAGTCCTTCACGTTGCTTTTCCTCTGGAAGACAAGACGTCGCAGAATGTCAGAAAAATGGTTTATGACCAGCTACTGGATCGACTCCAAACGAAAGCGGAGAACGAGGGAATTGAATTAAAGACGAAGATTGGGGGTCTCCGGGAACTATCATTGACGAAGATCAATGTTCACGCAGAATGCAGCCTCCTTGCATATCATCTCCAAAATCCTACAGTCCATCCATACTATTATTTTGGCGGTTCGAAGCTTTCCTGTCATGCCTGTGGCACCTTTTTCAGCGCCTTCAACAATATTGCAGAATCTTTTGGTCATCCCCAATTCTTCACCAGAGGTTGCCACAATAAACTCTATCTCCGGTGGCCCTGCCCTTCCTTGCTGTCACCGGTGCAACAGAAGTGGTTAAAAACTGATGCTCGTTCCCTCGATATCCAGGCCAGAGATGAAATGAACAAAATCTTGGGTAAAGAATTAGTGGTGTATGTAGGTGAGTTGCGTCAAGCCATAGAGGCGTCAACTCCACCCCAATCAGATAGCACTGCTGCCTCTGGTGACTCGCGTGGATCCCAGGAGGCAGATGACCAAGAACATATGCGAAGGCTGGGTATGTGTGAATTGAAATTGATATGTTTTTCTATACTGATTAACTTCTTCCACGTCATAGTCCATGGTCGTGAGTAGATGAGTAGGGTGTACATAGGCTCACTCAAGGCTCACTACCATCCGTTCTTTCAAACTTTGCGACCCCACCCATTCAGTTTTGTCAAAACCCTCAAGACCCCTTACATACCTATTCCGTTTGTATATCTGTATCACTACCTCGCGAATACCCCTTCCTCCCCCCAACAACCATCGAATACACATTATAATCCTTATTAGTATCCTTTTCATCCCCTGGACCTCCAAGTACGTAGCTCAGTTTTAGTATTAAAAATTTGTATTTTTCAAGTCTATATTATTCATATTATTTTTACGAGTAGAATCGTTTGGAGTATGCCCCAAGAACCTTTTTTTTTTTTTTTTTTGAAGTGTGGCCAACCCTGTTTCGATGATTTTGCCCGGAGCCGATGAATTATTAGGTGTCGATGTGGATGGTGCAATCATTGGCTCCGGCTGTTAAGCATTGTCCGATGGAGTTTTGTTTGAGGCTGTTGCAGACTGCTCAGGAAGATTTGTGTCGACGGCGATTTAGAGGAAAAGAAAACGGAGAGAGTGTGATGCGTCGGATCTTTACGATCGCGTTGTTTCTTCTGACCCGCCGCTCGCCGCTCTCTCTTTGCGGCATGCGACCGTGACGAAGGTTCAGAGAGTCTGCCGGTGCTTTCCTCTGATGACGATCCTCATTTGGGACAAGTTGCACCACATCTTATTATTTTACCTGCGCCTGCTCTGCAATTCCAAACTTTTGGACGAGGGCGTGGTGCGTTGTCGACGACGACTCCCAAGAGTGTGTTTGGGGAGTTGTTTGGGGATGATGAGACGTCTGGGAGCGATGATTCGATCGCTTCGCCGACCTCCTCGTTGTCCTCTGAATCGGAGGATGAAGCAGGTGTTGTTGCGGTATTTAAGGAAGATCTACGAGAGCGGATTCAGACATCGTTGTCTTCCAAACCTTTCCAATGAATTGCTGTGCTTCGCTAGTTTGACCCGAATTGCCACTACAAATTCTTGGGGCCGTTGCGGGCTTCGGCTTTGGTCAGGCCCTTCAAAATGGATGGGGCCTTCTCTAGCTATTGTTGGAGGGAACGGCAACTATCTTTTAAGAAGGATACCTTTTCCGCTTTCAGGTCCATCACTAAATTGTGGAGAATCCTGTAAGTGAATATGAGTACCTAAAATCCGGTATGAGGTGTGATAGGCGGTGTGAGTTTGCTATAACCTTGTAGCTTGGTTCGTAAGGTCATATATAGCCAGT
>Ga0307517_10008794_pt1 | contig 14425 bp, 15 predicted proteins | sample 23_EM_MG_FD_194515 | JGI IMG/M metagenome (GOLD analysis project Ga0307517, IMG submission 194515) | Populus trichocarpa ectomycorrhiza microbial communities from riparian zone in the Pacific Northwest, United States - 23_EM | ecosystem: Host-associated > Plants > Roots > Unclassified | place... | reverse complement strand
AGGCGGTGGGATGTCGAAGTCGTGACTTTGTGTACTTGCAACTTGTGGTCGTCCAGAGGCAGTATCTCTACACCAAGTTTGCCGATTTCCAAGCAAGTTGTCCAGGCATTTTGGAGTTGCTTCTCTGTAGGAAACAGTTGACGTTCCATGGATAACGCTCAATGGTGGTGTTGGCGATCGGCAAAACACCCTTCCAGGCTTTCTCAATAACTCTACCGATGTTCCTGAATCACTGCTGCCGTCACCGCTGCTATTGGTACATCCGGGAGGTTCGATCCTCCGGTTTATCGTGGACTCGAGGCTTCACACGATAAGTACAATGGCAACTGAATACGTGATTCTACGCCACCGCCAGTGCCCGCGTGGATGCACGGTCCGATGTGTGGCGGACACTGGTGGTCACCTGTCATGTGGCGGCCATGATGAGGGGTCATCCGATCAGGAACTCGAAACCGTTCGGGAGTTTGCGCCTGAGGTAATCTTTGAATCCAGAAGGGATCCGTCCAAGGCGTTCACGGAGAGATCCAGTGCAATGCTCACGTCACATTGGTGTCTATACAGCTGGGTTTGAAGAAACACGGACTCGCTGCCCGGCAAGGGTGAAAACTCGAAATCATTTTTCGTCGTCAGATCGACCCAAAAATTGTGTTTATAAAAGGCCCTAGGCTTATTTCCAGCTGCTTTTACCTGGCTGTGTGTTACGTCTCGATGGGCGACCTGGGGCTTAGCAGGGATGGCTGTAGGCGCCGGCTGGTATTCCGACTCCGAGGCGCCCGGTTAGTAGGAGATACAATTTGGTTTTATTTCTTCCGATGAAATGATATATGCTTCTCGTCCTCCACCTCCACTGCGGCCTCCGTCCTTGAACACGAAATCCATACCGCCTCTTTATAAATCAGTCGACTCAGCTCGATGGACTCGGTCGTGCCGCAAGAAGTCACCACCGAGTTGACTCAGATTCTCTCCAATCTCGTCCTGGGAGACAATCAGATCCGCTCAAAGTATGAACCGTGCAAGATTCCGTCGTGCTCGCTTTTGACCCTTTTGCCAGTGCAGAAAATGCTGTAAATGAGAGATTGGCACAAACGCCAGAGCTCTACCTCCTTGCGCTCGCACAATTCGCTACAGCAGCAGATACAGAAGTGGTGAGTATGCCCATAACCCTGGAACCGGACACGTAGCCGCTTGCTGCGCATGCCCTCGATATCACCCCCCATGATCCCACCCCAGCAGAAGGGCATCTCCCCGGTCACCTTGCCAATGTATGATCAATCTGGCGCAGCTGGGCGACACAAATCTCCGAATGATCCCTCACATCTTTTCCATCTGCTTCGACGGATCAACGTCTAATTTTTCTCTCCGTTTCAGATGAGATCATTCTCCCTCGTCCTACTGCGTCGGCTGTTATTCCGCCCATCACCCCAACACTCATCCAACTCAGTCGCAACAACGCTCTACGATCATCTCTCGGCGCAAACCCTGGCGACCTTGGAACGGCTCCTCTTGCAGTCCGTTACCAACGAGCCTGTCCCGGTGGTCAGGAGAAAGGCTGCAGACACTGTTTCTGACGTTGCGAATCACGCCATGCGAAATGGTCGTCCGTGGCATGCGCTCCAAACCGAAATATTCAAACTGGTCCACAGTTCCGACCCTATGGGCCGAGAGATTGCCTACCGAGTTTTTACCAGTAGCCCCAACATAATCCTGGATCTGCAAGTCGAAACTGTCCTCGGGACGTTGCAGCGCGGCCTAGAAGATAGGGAGAGCATCGATGTTCGTCGTCCCTACACCTACCCGAGTCCCCAAAATTGATATCCTTTCTCAGGTCCGGTTAGCCGCATTAGGGGCGGCAGTTGAATACCTTTCCAATTGCGATGAGCATCAGCAAGCCCAGACCTTATCCCTGATGTATCCAATACTTAACACCCTTCCATCCGTCCCTCACAATCAAATCGCCAAGTTCCTCTCCACGCTGACTCCCTTGACCACGTGCCCAGATCTCTTCGCGCCTCATCTTCCCGCATTGCTCTCCTTTGTGCCGACCCTTTTGCTGCCATCTGCAGACCCTGGCCCAACACCGACGATCTCAAAACCCTACCCTACTGAGGGTGCATTCTCATTCGATTTCCCTCCAGCAAGCACTGGGAAAGCAAAAGAAGAGCTGAGGGATGAAGAGGGCGAGGCAATTTGCAAGGCAGCTCTCGAGTTTATGGTGAGCTTAAGCGAGAGCAAGCCATCGATGGTAAAACGGGTGGACGGGTGGATACCGATCATGATTAAAGGGTGTTTAGAGGGCATGGGGGAACTCGAGGAGGACTCTACTCCGCTCTGGTTAGAAGCCGATGTGAGTCCCTCTGGTGTTATATCCCTCGAGGTCGATAACTGAGACGCCACACCCAGCCGTCTGACGATCCCACAGATGACACATACCCGCAAGAATATGAACAAGCACTGGATCGGATAGCTTGTGCGTGTGGAGGGGAAACTGTCCTGCCGTCGGCTTTTCAACAAATACCCGCAATGTTGGCAAGCCACGATTGGAGACAACGCCATGCCGGTCTGATGGCCATCGCAGCCATGGCTGAGGGAACGTCCCAGGTCCGTTCAACCTACCACTCGCATCCTCCCATCTGAGACAGAACCCTTGTACAGGTCATGCAACGTGAACTCGGAATAGTCGTCGAGTATGTTTCATGCAGGTACCCTTAAAGATTTTTATTGACCCCTCACCAAACCAGTCTCGTCACTCCAAGGTTCAAAGACAGTCACCCACGTGTAAAACACGCAGCCTGCCAATGCATGTAAGCTCGATGATTTCACCTACTCCACGCAAGATCACTCACGGGTTCCGATCCCAGCGGTCAGCTCTGCACAGATCTTGAAGTAATTCTAAGTGTATACCACCCGTGTTTGCAACTGTGCTGACGACGTGCCACAGGAAGTGATACAGGCTGGGTACCACCAACAAATCTTTGCTGCTTTGATACCTACGTTAGAAGCTCCAGAGGCTCGGTACGTAAAACCGCGATCTCCATATCAATCATCCATCCATTGATGCACACGGGCTATCCCTTTCTGACTTTAGTGTACACTCACACGCAGCGGCTGCGTTGATCAACTTCTGTGAAGGATCGGGATCGACCATCATAATTTTGTACCTGGATGCAATAGTGGAACGATTGTTGAAACTGTTAAACCCGCCCGCCGATAGTGGAAAACAGCCGAAGAGGTATGTTCAGGAGCAGGTCGTTACATCGTTGGCCATGGTTGCGGATGTCAGCGAGAAAGCGTTTGCGAAGGTGCGAGCCGACGAACATATTTCCGCACACTCGTGCTCATCTGGATTGCATTTGATCAGCACTATCCTGCGATCATGCCCTTGCTTCTGAGCGTGTTGCAAAATGCACAAGGGTCGGAATACCATAAACTACGGCTGAAAGCCATGGAATGTGCCGGGTTGATCGGTGAGTTCTGTTTATTTCCGTTTATCGTGCTCCCCCCTCAAGGGTTCGACCAGCAATTGCCGTCGGCCGAGATACGTTCCGGGATGATTCTCGCAAGTTGTGCGAACTCCTCATGCAAATTCAAAGTAAGTTGTCTTCCCTCCCGCTGCAAAAACGAGGGGGTAAACAGCTCGAGAATAGATAGCCCCATTGAACCTGATGATACCCTCCTGAGCTCATACCTCGTCGCTTCTTGGGCAAAAATTTGCCAAGCCCTGGGGCCAGAGTTTGAGCCATATTTGCCCGTTGTGATGCCACCCCTCCTACGAGCTGCGAGCGCAAAAGCGGATGTATCTGTGATAGGTTCGTCCCCTGATGAATCGTGGGGCTTGTACGCTTACTGCTTCTCAGACGAAGAGGACGAGCGATTCGAAAGCGACGCTTGGACGACGATCAAGTTGGAGGGTCAAAGCGTGGGGATAAAATCAGCGGTGTTGGAGGAGAAGTGTCAAGCCTTGGAAATGCTTCTCGTCTATGTGTCTACTCTTGGTGGAAGCTTTGCACCTTATCTGACGCAGAGCTTTGAACTCGTGTTACCCGCGCTGCGGTTCTACTTCCATGTTGGGGTCCAGGAGACAGCCACTTTGTAGGTCATTTCCTTCTCTCGACTTATTCACCGACTCAATTCTTGTAGGTTGATGCCACGACTGTTGCTGTGTGGCAAGAACAGCGGCACGCTGACGAACGAGATAGTGTCTGCGACCTTCTCCCAGCTTGTCAATTGCATTGCAACGGAACGCGACATCAATTTCCTCTCGTCCTTGTATAAGTGCTTCGCAGGCTGCATGAACGTCATCGGTGGCGCTACCAACCTCCCTCCTCAGATTCACGATGGTATCATGGAGGGCACCAGGCGCCAACTCCAGAGTATGGCCGAAAAGAGGAAGACACGTTCGGAAGAGGCCAGAGCTCCGGGAAGTGAAGACAAGAAGGAGCTGCTCATGTGGTCCGAGGAGGTTGAGGATTATGCGTTGGACGAGATTGCGGTGATGCTGAAGGGCTTCAGCGAAACTCACGAGCTGCTCATGGCCGTGTCGAGTGTTAGGGATCTTGGGGTTTTCTTGAATGGTGGCATTGATGATGGTACTTAGATCCTCGGACGAGTCTGGATGAGCCCTTGTTCGATGTTGTGGACTTGAAACTTTTCTTGGTAAATACCGGTATGTATTGAATCGATTGTAAATCGCGCATGTATGGAAATATATGGAGACCTTGTGGTTGGTTTTCTGGGGCTCAACATGGGTAATCGAGAGTGATAACAGTGCTTTTGGAGGCGGTTCGTATGGGTGAACACGTGTGGCAAATGGCGGGGAATGAAATGGGTCAAACTTCGCGTGCAGATGACCTCAAGTCACCCCAGTCTATCTGACGTATCTTGATTGTAGATCGAGCGGCTTGGGTCAATCTTCGTGCGTTCGTCTTTGAGCATCCTGGAGAGAGCTTAAGCGACCCCGACACGACAGGACGTAGGAGCCCTCATACCTCGCATCCAGCCTTGGATCCTCGCCTTCTACTCGCAACGCAGCTTTGGGCGTCACAGCATCCAGAACCTAAAATGTTGCGTTCAGTGACAACGACAAAGGACATAGACTCGACACTCACGAAGTGGTTGTCACAGTGAGGACAGTATTCATCGCTCTCGTCGAACTCCGTGGCGTCTTTTCTGAAGGCTTTCTTGCACTTCTTACAGATGAATGTCATCTCCGTCGACTTGGCGAGTTTGTGGGACTGCGCTTCTGCGTGGCATTCGGCGCAATCGAACCACTGCTTGCAGCAGGGCGCACGGATGGAAACCTGGGCATTCAGGACGTGCTTACTACCGACCCTTAGCGTCGACACGCAGAGAGAGATGGCTGGATGCCGTACCACATTTTGTCGGTGCGAGATCGACTTGAAGAACTTGAAGGAACGGGGTTCTCACGCTTACAACGCCTGGCACTTCTCCCTCGAGGTTCCACCCCAAAAAAAAAAGCACGTAATTATTTTGGAGAATTTTTTTACAGCCTCGACACAAAGCGGGGACTGTAATGCAAGTCCGAGAAAAATATCCAAAAAAACCCGGGAAAATTCGAGGGCCAGGGCAATGCGTTTTGGGATGTTTCTGGAGCACCGGCAAATGCCGACGGTAACGCTTGATGTTGTTCCGCTTCCACCACCACGGATAAAGCCACATGAACGTACGCGCCTTCCGTTGCGCTTCTCCCTCATTTTTTGACTTCATTTTGTATCAGAACTTGTTACGCACCCTGACCGAGAGTCAGGTCAAGGCTTCTTTAGCCGACACCGACCTCAAGCTTCTGTTATCCACCGTCAAGGAGGGAAGGGTATGTCATCCTCGCAAACCCGCTCCTGATCGCACAACCTCATGTCAGTTTGTAGCGACAAAGTCAGGATGCGAAAATTTCGGATGCATTCTACGAATCACTTGAAGGTCTTTTGACTGACCTTCGCACCGTGACTTTGGTAATCCAATTCACCCAAGAGTGGCGTTGCGCAACTAGGTTCTAAACCGACTGTCATTTGATAGGACAACCACGACGCCGAGGCATTCTTGAAGCCAGTCTCGAGGAACGATGTCCCGGATTACCACGAAGGTGAGTGTGATCAACCGCAGTGCTCGTTTGTCGGGAATGGCTGACACCTACACATGCAGTGGTTTCAACGCCAATGGACTTTCAGACCATGCTCAAGCGAGTCAAGGCAAGAACTTACAAGTCCAAACGGGAGTTCAAGGACGACCTCGACCTCGTCTGGTCAAATTGTCTGTTGTACAATGCTGCTCCGGTTCGTCGCTCCAATTGCGCGCGTCGCGTTAATCGCTCAAGTTTCCCGCGCGGATCTTGTAGGACCATCCTCTGCGACAATGTGCGAAACGCCTTCAAATCAAGGCTGAGAGACTGTTGAAGAACATCACGGATCGGAAAGAACGCTCGGACCCGCCAATCCCCAGCGACCTCCCTGGACGGATACCTTCGACGATCCTCATCAAACCTAATGGGATTAACGGCCATTCGAGATCACTATCCGGTACCCCAACGCCACTGCTCTCGCCCGCAAAATCCACGATCCGCATCCCGCCTAGCTCGCTTTCCAAGAAGAAGAAATCAAAGGAAGTTTCCTTCCCGGATAGTCCTGCAATCGTTCGCACGGCGGAAGGGATGAGCTTGTTCAAGACTGCCGACGAGCAACTAGACGTTGAGGAATCAAACATCGAGAGTCGGTTGAGGGAATTTACCCTCGAGGACCCAGACGAATTTGTGGACCCGGACTCAGAGGAAGAGACCGCTCTTACGGGTGATAAGCGGAAACTGTATGCCCACATCGATGCCGCATGAGACTAGCTGATACCGAACTCACAGGAATGGTATGAGCGCAGAAAGGCCGCGAAAACGTTCTCGACGGTCGTCTTCTGCTGGAAGGCGGAGGGTAGACCTTTGGTGGGAGGTTATGCAATGCGACCAGTTTATTGGCAACGGTTACCCTGCTTTGCAGCACCCTTCGTCCAACCCAGGTAGCCCGCCCCCGTTCGCCACCGTCGGACAGGCGCAGACACAAAACCTTCCGGCGTGGAAGCCTCGACGGAAACGACGGAAGAAGGCCCCAAAGGAGGATCCTCGTGCTGCCAACAACACACTTCTCGGGCTGATAAACAAGAACATCACTACGATGCGACACCTTCGAGTCACACATTCCAAATTCTCTGGTCTCAAGGAGAGCAAAGAAGCTGCGAATGATGAAAGTGGACTTGCTTTACCCGGTCCTTCTGCCTCCTCTGGCGGACCACCAGAACCCCTCGATTTCTCTGGGGGTCCGATTCTGACAAATCTAGAACCTCTGAGCAACATTAATCCATGGTCGCAGCGGTTAGACGGAGACTGCGATGTTGGCCCACGACAAGCTGAGAACTGCTTACATTGGATGGGAGAGAAGGTACTAGAGCATTCCGGTTTCCAAGGTAGGCATCTCATCCACTCCGCTACCCGCCAATGCTTATCCCTCCCCAGGAACATCGAAGACCGCTTTAGATGTGCTTACTGGTGTTGCTTCAGAATATTTATTGAACGTTGGGCGGACGATACAATTCTTGTCGGAAAAGTACGGAAGGAAGATGTCCTCTGAGGTGGGCCTAACGTGTACAACGCCGTGTCCCATCCCACTGATTCTGTCAATCAGGAAATCATCCTGCATACACTGTTCGAGAGCGGTATAACCGGAGTGGGGGATCTGGAACGGTATATCCAGGATGATGTCGTCAGGTACGGCGGTAGGTTGGCCGAACTGGGGAAGAAGTTAGACAACGCGTACCAAGAGATCGTGAGTCCTACCAAATTGTGTCTCCTACATCCCCCCGCCCACAACTTTCCAGACGAACGAAGGAGGTGTTATCGACGACGACACACTCTTTGGCGATGAGGTTGAGGGTGAAGACAACCCCTTCGTCATGGGTGGGTTTTCCGATGTGTTTGGGGAAGATTTCCTGGGTCTTCGCGAGCTTGGTATCACCTCCGAGCTCGGAGTATCAAGCCTTTCCGTCCCGAAAAAGCTTCTACGGCCGAAAGGAGCGAGAATGGGCGCCGGAAGCTCTTTACCGTACGTGAAACCGCTGTTTGTGTTTTGCCTATTCGCCCACTAATCTACGAAACACCTAATAGCAAACCAATGGAACCTCCGCCACCCTTCCCACCGCCGCCCCCGTTCGCCCCACTCGAGTCAACGAGGATGGAAGACGAAGTGATTGGACTCTTGCGACCGTTCTACAAGTCTCGTTTCGATACCCTCGCACAATCTCAAGCTACTTCCTCCAAACCCGCACCCCCCGCCACGGCGGTCGAAAACCCTTCGACATCTCAACCAATACCACCCATCCTGGGGCAACTGTTACAGCCACCTCTCCCATTTTCAACGCTACCGCAACCGACTGTGCAGCAACCTACACAGTCCCAATCACCACCAGTACTCATCCTTCCAGACGATATACCAACCCCGGCCCAAATGAAGATGGGACCGCTCGGGCAGATCGCCGGCGGGAAATCGACGAACGCTGCCACGAAGAAGAAAGCGAAGAAGGAGAAAGACCCCACGTTACCCGGGACTGGTGGTGCTGGCGGCAGCGGCGTCCCTGGTGTCGTGAGCGGATTGGTCGGAGGTGGGATGAACGGAGTTATCAATATGAACATCGGGAATGGAGTTCAGCAGATGACCGTGGCGGGGTCCCAACCAGGGAACGTTGGAGGAACTATCGGTGTGATGCAGACATCGACCATGACTCAGGTTGGGGTACCCGGACAGGTTGGTACGCCAGGCGATGCACCGGTCGTGGTGAAGAAGAGAGGTGGGCCAGGGAGGGGGAAGAAAGGGAAGATGGATCTGGCTTCGAGGGTCGTTATCGCTACGGCCTCTTGATTGTCTCTCCTTTCAGGTCGCGTTTCTGCTGGACGTTCCAACCTCGATTTTACCCCGTGATGTTTGTCACCAACGCTCTCCTATCTACACTCACTATCATTATGTACTTTTGCTCATTTCATACGATCGTTACACACGGGAATTGGAGTCATTGGCACTTGTCATTGGTGTGAGGTTGAATTCGATCGCCGTATTGTTACCGCGTACCACCCACCACTTTCGTGCCACCATAGTGGCCAATGAAATTGCAGACGAGTAGATTACTTCCTGTACAGTCAACCTGTTGAAGTTCTGACTCTAATGCGTAACGGGCCCTAGATTTGAGGCCTGTCAACCAGAGGGCGCAAAAGTAACATGACTGAAAATCATGCAGACAGGCCCGGGGGAAGGAGGATAGAGACAGAAGACAGTATTCGGATGAATTTGAAAATGGTCTGGTGGTACATACTGTGGCCAGTCCCACCTTACCGACTCCATGCTCGCTCACAGGCAGATGCACTGTAGGACTTGAAACCGCACTCCCGCCCTTATTCCTGGTATGCCATGGGCATTGGATGAGCCGGATGGCGATTTTTCGGACCGAATCCTGAAGTTGCGATTGAGGTCTACGAATGCAAGTACTTGGGCGCAGATGAAGCCGATCAATTGATCACACCGATCGCATCCGGCAAGGTTCCCAGATGAGAAAACCAACCAGACGTAACCTTTTCTCCAACGCTCTTCATCCCTTCAATGGATACGCGAGATTATCCCGGAAAGGGCCTGTCGCTCTCACAGCTCGTCTTTGCTCTGAAGGAGGAGCTCAAGCACGCGTCATATTCTCCGTCGTGCGTTGCAGATCATCGTGGGCCTGTCCATGAGGGCCCTGGGGAATGATATGCTGATTTCCTCTATAGATTCACGCTCGATAACGTTTCTCAACTCGACCAGGACATTTCAACCGCTTTGGCGGCTGCCCGCGAGTGGAGGAACTCCTTCGCTCCCATAAACCGCGCCCCGTTGGATATCCTTTCCCTCATTCCTACCCATCTCTCACAGGAGGATCGCTTCCGCGCCACTTTTGTATGCCGTCACTGGCGCAGTACCTTCCTTCAATGCGGTAGGCTGTGGTCCCGGTTGCGGCTCGTAAAGGGCGAGATCTACGTGAAAACTCTCCTCGAGCGAGTCAAAGGGTCCCCGCTGCATATACGCGCATGTCATAGGGACCCCACCGGCGTCATAGCATTGCTCACCCCTCATACCAAACAAATCAGGTACCTCAATCTCATGTACAACCACTGGGCGAACATCCAGAGGTTTTCAGAAGTCAATCCTGGACCTTTCCCACTCCTCCGTATCCTCGTAATCAATGCCGTTGGGGGGATTGGTTTGGATGGCCCTGACATGATGATCCCTCCCTCGCTCCCCCTGTTCAGCAACGCCGTAGATCTGAAAGAGTTCCGCTTGCACTCGGAGACGTCATCATTCTTAAGCCACTTTGTCTTTCCAAACCTCACCGTTTTCAAATTATCGGCGGCGCCAGTCGAGGGGTTCCACACTTCGGAATTGCTCAACTTCCTGGAAGCTTCACCCATGCTGCGAACGGTGCACATGCGTATTACCGCGGACATATCGTTCGAAGGCGTCCCTCGAGAAAAGCTTGTCGTCCTTCCCAATGTCAAGACCCTCTCCCTGGTCATGAGCGATGGCGGGCCCGGTTACAAAATCGCAGCTCACATAGCATGCCCTTCCGCGAAGCTTACATCGCTTATGCACGAGAAACACGCCGATGACATGATTCCCGATGAAATATTTCCTGCTCCGGTTTCGTGGAACGCAATTGTTGGTCAATGCACAACAAGTCCAGTCGAGGGAGTCACTCTCGAGATAAAAGTTGTCCCGAACTGCGTCATCGAGTGTTCCCTCACCTTCCAGTCCCACGATGCGACTATCCTTAAGTTGGGTTTCAAAGTTGCTGCGAACGGGAGCATAGGCTGGCCAGGGATTCGAGTGTCCTTCTCACGGATGTATTGCGCAGTATTTTCTCAGGCTTCTAGGACCATCCGGGATCACCCACTGCTGGCCAATGTCAAGCGCCTCCTCATTCACTATCACAATTACCTTGCCATCGGTTCCAGCAAGCTCCACCGTATCGCGAACGACATTGGGCGACTGTTCAAGTCTATGGGCTCTCTGGAGGAGTTATACATCCACCGCGCCGATCTACGACCGTACCTCTATCCCTTCCTCGACCTCCCAGGGTTACACAGTGGCGTCGAGCAACTGGTTGTGTTCCCCCCAATCAAGGAGCTCATAATCTCGGACCCATGGTGTAAACCTCTTGATGAGTGTGTGGCGGGTCTCGTGGGACTCGCAAAGTCACAACACGCGCTGGGAGTACCCTTCAAAAATGTGACAGTCCACATGGAGGATCTTCCTGCGGCGATGGCAGAGGAGCTGAGCCCATGGGTCGGTACAGCGCATTTCTATAATGAGGGGTATGCAGGGGATGGTGGTTGGGGTCTAATATAACATAGCGGATTCTTGGAGTTCTTGTTCGAACACGGGGTAAATTTTCTTGTTATATGGTAGATTGTGAGCAGATTTACCCGGCGGATTGTCATATGAAGGAGTCGACAGATCAAACGATTGTACTTGTTGGCAGCAGATCCCTTGTAGAAAGATGGGTCACCAGACTCAACCTGTCGACTTGAATTTCCACTGTGCAGCGCTCAGTGGCTAGGGTCCCTGTTGTAGGATGTGTACTCTGTGCTGTGATATGAGATCAACGGTGAGCGCCTCGCCGACAGCACGAGGAAAATGCTATCACAGTTTAATATATATTCGACGTCTAGAAACCCTTTCTCTATGGATTGACTTCTGTGCGAAAGTCACAGTCCCGGGGTCCGCCGCTTGTCGGCTACATGTCTTATCACACCTCCTCACAATTCTCGGGGGTCCTATCTCAACGTCGGCAAACCCGAGTATGAGGCGGTTGTAGCGTATCGCGAGCGCCGATATGCCGCGATGTCATGCGGTGTTTGTCTAAGGGCGGTTTCGTGGAAACGCCATAGCACAAACCCTTCCACCTGTCGATGACTGGCGACCAACTGGACATGGAGGGTATAACAATACACGCACCAACCTCCTTGTCTTGGGTGTCTCTAGTATATGCGACGCGACTTATGACCAACACACTCTCCTCCGCGCGGCGCTCGGGTATTTCGTGCCTCCCAGTCGGCATGTCCGACCCAGCGGCTTGCATAATTCATTGGATTCTGGACACTGAACCCCACTGTCGAATGTTATTGGCCGCGTCATTGGAGTCTTGTCCCTACCCCAAACGCGCAGTAGTGCCAGCGGAGCAGATGAGGGGGCAAGTAGCTCTTTTGGAACACAGGCTGATTCGGACGTCTCACGATCGGGAATGCTGGCGTCAACGAGCAAGAATGCAGAAGAAACCCACCGGGGGGTGGGACGGAACACCTAGTTCCGGGCCGAACGAGCCTAGGTTTTTTAGGTTCAGACAGAACAAACAACAAAGATTAGTGAGAGGTACAGACGACCTTCGGGTGGGTGCTAGTCGACGTACCCCGACGGGAGCGTAGCTCCAATCGATTAGGCCTTCATGAAACTCAAAACCTTATGTCAAGCCCCCTCGGAACACCTGACCCTGTAACTCGGTGTAGTTAGTCTGACCGCCCTGCTGGCGAGATCAAGCGTTATCTGCAGCCGCTGGACGCAACTTGAAGGTCTGCCATCTGATGGTGATGTCAAGGGCAATGCATATAGGTAACGTCAGTCCCAATGGAGATGGGGAACTTGGCATAGTTTCTGGAGAAAGGTTCTCCCTAGGAGGGTGGCAACATTCCACTCGCGGAGTTGCGTTGTGTACCCGCTAGTGATTCAAGAGACTCAGTTCGGGGCGGAATCACTGTGGGCTGATATTTAGTCGGCTCTTTAGGGAGCGTTTCGATGACCGGGAATGCAAGGTACTTACAAGGTTCGGAGCCCGAAAGAAACCAAACCCAGCGCGGGCAGCGTCATTGAGTACTGAACGTTTAACCATCGTCTGCAGTCAGTGGCCGCGGTCCTCGGAACGGGACGGAACCGTCCCGAGCCGCTGCCGAGCGCTCAGAGTTCTCCATACCAACTTGCTGCAGGACTTTGATCTGATCCGGATGCCCACACTGGAGGCTATCCCTCAGTAACTCTGTTGGGATAACATCAACGCTTGCGTCAACCTTCTGGTTTTGTATGTGAAGTCATAGTAGGCCAAATATTCCAAGGAGAATCTCTATTGTCTTGTTCGGGACAGTTGGCAGCCCACCCCTTCAAACCCGAACGGAAGAACCAACCCATCCCTCTCTTGACCTACTATCTACCAATACTGCCAGGCGTCACTTGATCTCCCATACCTTGGAATGCAAACCTTATGGAAGCGGGCTACGGCTAGTCCATCCACGGCGACGGTGTTTTCTAAGCACGACATTTGCGTCCAGCCCCCGCGCTCCCGCACTCACCAGCCCGCGGGGGGTGGGGTGTAGGGCCAGCCGCGACAGGTATTACCTTTTGGCCTAATCCTCAACGCTAAGGCGCGGTCGGTGTGGAGCCGGAATTGACGAAGGCAGTCCCCAGTAGTGGATTCAGGATCATTCCACTGTCTCAAGACACCGCAAAAACCCTTCACTCTTGAATGAACGGCCAAACGACTCCAGGTGGCTTACTCGGATACGTTGAACTCATCCTATACCTGCCTCGTGGCTCGAAGTATCGTTTGTATTGATTTAGGCGCCCAGTCACGGAAACGTTTGAGCCACACTTTTCCGGAGTGTGACCCTGTTTATCTTCGGGAAGCATGGCCAACGGGTTGTACATGTCGGTATCCGACAACTCGCCTCTAGGACAAGGTCTGGACTACGGGTGCCTGGTCTCCGGGGCAAGTGCAACCAACACCCCCATGGGCTCATCATAAAACTTTGCCCGGTGCAATTAGCACCAGGACCTACTAAGCCACTTTTCTCTTGTTTCCGATGATGGCGCTGACTCGAACCTTTGATGCTGAGCCGGATGTTTAGTTCTACATGCTTGCCGGGCGTTCTCACCACTCGGGCTTGGAATGTTGGTCGGCAGTCTGTTTGGCACCCTTGCCACAGCCATACCGGATATCGCAAGGAGGTCCAATCGCCCTAACCTCTGAGAAAGAGTATATAAACCCTATCGCTTCTGGGGTGGCTCTCAATAAGACGCGGTTCGTCTTCCAAACCTCGCTCTCAATCTTCCTGCAATCACCCACTCCTGGATCATGTCTTTCATCCCCGTCACTCCTCCAAAAGTCTCCCCTCCCCCAGGTGCCGTCGCGTCCAATCCACGGATGTTCGTGATGCCGGACCTGGTTTCTCACTGCACGTTCGACCTTCGCGTGCATGAGGAATTGCCTCGCGCCGTCTGGGAGTGCAAGGCCTGGATGATCAACGGGAGTAACATCTCTCGTAGCGAGAAGATGTTGAATTCCTTGCACGGTCTCAAAGCAGGAGGTC
>Ga0307517_10008793_pt1 | contig 14428 bp, 6 predicted proteins | sample 23_EM_MG_FD_194515 | JGI IMG/M metagenome (GOLD analysis project Ga0307517, IMG submission 194515) | Populus trichocarpa ectomycorrhiza microbial communities from riparian zone in the Pacific Northwest, United States - 23_EM | ecosystem: Host-associated > Plants > Roots > Unclassified | place... | reverse complement strand
CTCTCCAGGAGGCTTCTCTCCTCAAGCAATCAAGACCTCCTTGGGTAAAAAGCCCCCCCGTGGAAGAGATATTTGACCCTTCATTATTTAAAGATTGTTTTGTATTATGATTTTTTAAAATATTTTTTATTTAAAAATATATTAAAATAATTTTTTTATTTTTTTAAATTTATTTTTGATATCCGTATATTAAAACTATCTAAAAGTACCAAAAAATAATTTAAAATAAAAAAATAAAAAAATTTAATTTTTTTCAAAAACATTTTTAAAACATTAAAATAAATAGGCTCTTAGGCTTAAGACACCATGATTTTGGACCTTGTTTTCAAGCGCAGAAAATTCAATTTCTTTGCCCAAGTTTTTTTTATAAAAAAAAATAGATTACTATGAATACATCAAACCAATATATAAACACATTACTAAGATCATTTAGATAAAAAAAATATATATATAATAATTGATATAAGAACACATCTTACCGTTATTTATTTGTTTTAAGGTACCGAAAGTATAAATTAAATGATATAATAATTTTTTTAATTAAATTTATACAAGTATACCAAACCAATATATGAATACGTTGTTGATCATCATTCAGATAAAAAATATTAGTTTCGATAAATTTATAAATTAATCTGAAAATACATCCTACCGTTATTTATATTTACTAATTAAGGAGGAATATTAGAGGATGAAAGGCATTACCCATCTGGTTGCTATGAAATTTTGCCTAATAAATTTTTCCACCACACAACCCTCCTTTACACATGCATAGTCAATAAAAATGAGGATGAGGAGGACGGTGCCATAGACTGAAATCAACTTGATTTGTCGTTGTCTCTCACATTCCCCACAAAGAAAACATATAAAGCATAGAAATTGTCTTTTATTTTTTATTTTTTTACTTATAATTCCATTTAAAATTACAAAATTTGGCTCCCTACCACGTCCGTCTCCCACTTCAATTAATATTTAATTCTCGTCGTACCATTTCCTATATAAAAAAAATATATTATCCATAGCACCTCAACTAGTTAAAGCAGAAAAAACGGTGTGTATTTAATGTAGGCAGCACTGAAATAGTGCTTCATGAAGAAATGAATGCTATTGCACCAAGGAATAATAATTGAAGAGGAAAGCAAGAGTAGTTAAGTGGGGCATGTACAATATTAATTGTTTTATTTATTCAGTAATTAAGGACAATTGATTTAATTTTGGTAGTTGATTGTAGGGGCATTTTTTTTAATAACATCATATATGTATCAAAAGAGGATATTCATATAAAGAGAAAAAAACATGAATGGCTAAGGGAATAAATATTATATTATAAGAGTAACTATTAAGGTTGTTTGGTGCAAAAAGGGGAAAGGGAGAATTATTAAGAGGAATTAATTAAATTTAACCTCAACGTTATTCAAATTGGAGGTTAATTTCACCTTAGATAGGGTTATTGAACGTTAAGAGATTTTTAATAGGGGAACTTTCTATATTTTTATGCATTTTCTCTATAATTAGTTTTATACAGACACCCGTGCGAATCAACACATCACTTCTAATATTATGAATTTAATGAGTTCAAAACTATATCTTGATAATGATCATTTACATGTTGGCAATGGTAAGGATCTCTTCATATCCCATACTGGTCATACAAAGTTATGTACACCCAACTGAACTTTTACTTTATCTAATGTTCTTCATATGCCTCATATTACCAAACTGTTATTATTTGTTCAAAAAATTTATCTTGACAATCATGTGTTTTTTAAATTTTACTCTTTTGTTTTTTATGTTAAGGATCTTATCACTAAGACAATGCTTCAATCTGGTCATAATAAAGATGGCTTTTATGTTATTTTTGAGTCTTCAGCCACGTCAATTCCTCAAGTTTATTGGTCTGCTTGCGTTTGTGCCTCTACTAACATCTGACATCGTTGATTGGGTCATCCTACTTCTTGTATTTTAAATTTATTAGTGTCAAATAACAAACCTGCTTATAATTCTAGACCTTCCAATTTTCAATGTCAAACATGTCCATTAGAAAAGTTGTCGCGTCTGTCATTAGGACCTACGAGTCACAACACTTTTGCTCCTCTTGATTTATTTCTTAGTGATGTTTGGGGCCCTACTCTTATATTTTCCTTTGATGCTTTTGCTATTTTGTCATTTTTTTGGATGCTCATACTAATTATATATGGTTTTATCCTCTTATTGTGAAATTTGATGTATTTTCTAGTTTTCATCGTTTTCAAGTTCTTGTTGAATGCCAATGTTCATGTAAAATAAAAGCTGTCCAGACCGATTGGGGTTGTCAGTACCATAGATTAAACACTTTCTTTTAGACTATCGATATTCACCATCGCTTAATCTGTTCCTATACATATGAATAAAATGAATTTGTTAAACGTCGTTATTGACATATTATCGAAATTGGTCTCACTCTTCGAGGTCAGTGTAACACACCCTTGCATTTTTTGAATTATGTGCTTTAGACTTTTGTGTATCTCACAATCGTATGTCTACTTTTCTGTTACAAAATAAATCCCTCTTTAAGTGTCTTTTTAATTGTACCTTTAATTATGGCTTTTTAAGTATGTTTGGGTGTCTATGCTTTTTGTTTTTTCTTCCATATAATGCTCATAAATTAGATTTTTGGTCCTCTCTATTTGTCTTTTTAGGCTATAGCTCCTCTCATTTAGATTACCATTAGCTAAACATGTCATCTCAATGTATTTACATCTTTTGTCATGTTCGATTTCATGAACATGCATATCCTTTTGATAAGTCTGAACAGATGACTACGTTTTCCCCACCCTCTCCCCATCATAATGTCACTGCCAGCCTGTCCAACTTACTTCTTCTTCATTTACATCTCCTATGCCTGCAACTCGACCCATACTCGTGCTGCCTACATCACCTGCACCTCACCTCTCCTACCAGTCCTGCATATATGTCCCCACTTGCCTCTTTATCTAGTCCATTCTCCAAGTACAAGTTCTACCCATTCAGGGATAATTTTCAGGTTTTGACACTGCTGCACCACCTAGTTCTATTGCTGCCCCGTCAGCCTCCATGTATGATTCTCCAGTTGGGTTAGACTTAGTTGTTGATCTCTCATTTTATCCTCGGAATTAGGCATTAAGGTTTGCCTTTTATCTGCATTCTCCAATAAAAATAATAGATGTTTGTGAATTTTAAAGAGATGACTTGCTAAGTGTTGGAGAGAGGCACAACAATTACAAGACAATGATCAATGGCACTAACAATGACAGTCGAAGGAAATGAAGAATCACCGACCAGTGCAGAAGATGAGAGGGAAGATAACACCAGCACAAAAGTCATGGATTGAGAACGGATAGTAGTTGGATTAACAATCGGATTTGTAGTAGCAGTAAAGAGGTCCGTGTTGATTGAACCCATAGAAAGAGAAGAAAGAGTTTTAATGTATGTAGAGCTCTCATGCCAAGTTGAGAATAATAGGAGACTTGATCTATTAGTTAGGCATCATTCTCTCTCTCTCTCTCTCTCTCTCTCTATATATATATATAATTAATGTAAAGACAAGATACAACCTACGTACACACTATGTATGGTAAAACATAATTGCTATAATAATACACACCCTATAAATCAACACTTCCTTTAATACATGTAAAAATAAAATGAAACAGGAAAAAGGTTTTCTGTAAAATAGGAAGAAAACCAATGAATAGGGTAGTTTTGATTTTTCACACGAAACTGTACAAACCATACCCAAGAAGATGACATGCACCAGCAAGAAAGAAAGGCTTAGGTTAAAAATCGTACTTGTCTAATTTATGATTTGAGTACTTGTGATGTGGCCCTTTACCATACGTTCCAAGTAGTTCCAAGTAGCCATTCTTGCGATCTAAGCCTAGCCAGATAGCTCAGTTAAATTGTCATTTCAATTTGACAGAAAAATAATAATAAAAATAAAAAGAATTGTTCTACTGGTTTAAACGTCCGAATTTGTAAAAGTGTTTTTAACTCAAAATTATTAAATTTGTACCGGTTCAAAACCATGATTATATGAGTTAATCTAGATGAATTTACTGTTTTTTTAATACATAATCTACTTAGATTATATCCCAAATTAATCAGTAGGTCATCGGATTGAGTCGCTGGGCTAACCCTTAAGAAGCACTAAATTATTGGTGTTTTATATATAATTTTCAATAATTTTATAAACTATTGCATACCATAATCATTGTCCACACCGGATTAGTTGTGCCGATTGCATGTGTTTAAATAAAGAGAATATGGATGTACATCTAAAGGGTATGTCCTCCATGTGAAGGTAACAGAGTCCTTTTCCAGTTAACTTGTTGCCATTGAAGAAGATGCATGGAGACAAAGGAAGCCAGCCCATTAATAAAGATAAAGAGTGGAAGAGATGGCAGGGATCCATTGGGTTGTACAGAGAAGAAGTAGGAACTATTAAAAGCTCACGTCATGGCTATGGCTGAATAGTAAGCTATTAATCAATGATTGCTCCTGAAAACACATTACTGATCTTCGCCGAAGAGTAAGCTATTATGATCTTTGCTTTCCAAATGTCTTTCGATTTTGATGTTCTCAATTTTCCGACTAAAGAGATCAGTTTTCCGACTAAAGAGACCGGTTGGATCTGATTTTGATAACATTATTTTGATAGTATGCATGCATGCATGGTTATTGTCTTTTCTTAATTATGTATTAATTAAAAGCATAAAAAATAACAAAAAAAAATCATCAAATCGATATATTTTCAAGCCAACATGCATCTTGAAAGATCACTTCCAATCTATTGATACTTGTAGATTATTATAAATTTCTTATAATATTTCATAATATTATAATATTTCATAAATTTCACTAGCTAGTCCCTAATTGTTAAATAGCTGTCAGGGACTAAAGCAATACTCATCTTTCCCATTTCCCACAAAACTTTCATAGTCTAAAAAGAATCCAATGAAAGAATGCCAGAAATGATCTCGTCATTGCCGATATTGGTCGTTTAATGGAAATGGTTGTAATGGAACTTTTTAAAAACTGTTGAGGTTGAAATTGGAAAAATTTAAACTATAAAAGCACCAAAATAAAACATTTAGGAATATATAGGGACTGATATAGCTTTCTATTTACCCTTATTTTCTGTCATCAAAGTTATTAAACTTGGTCTAAGCTAAGTTTCAGGACACACCTTAAACATATTATTTATATAAAAAATTCAAATAAATATTATTTAGAACTCTATCTATACTAGATTTTATATCAATAAATCACTGAATTAATCAATTAACCCAGACTCGATTTAATAACACACTCGTCATACAATCTCCTAATGCAAATGAACGAGAGCTTTTATTTCTTGGAATGGAGAAATCCATGCAAAGCACCGTCATATATTATATATCCAATGTCTTGAAATTATGACAACCCAAGAAAATGTAATTGACATTATACGTAGACAAAGTTTTGGTAGCGTTGTGGAGACAGAGGCAGATGCTTGAAAATGCCATAACAAGACATAGACAGGAATGTTCAAGGAACTCGTACAATATCCCCTCGTGTTGTCTTGGAAAACATCGAGGGATTGGTGCCCAAAATCTGGTCAGAGAGGAGGGACTCTCTGTTAATTAATTACTTTGTTACATCTCCAATATTCTAATAATATTCTTAGCATTAAGATAAGAGATTACACTTATAATATTCAGCTATAAAAGTTATTATAGTTTAGTTTAAGCTTTAGGGCACACAATTTTACCCACATGTACATGTTACAACAATTGGTGCACTTAATGTCTCCTACTAATATTCTCCATGCATTCATCCAAACTATGCAAGATTTTGGTAATTTCCATACCTGCCTTGCTCCCATCCCCATGATTAAATTGTATATGAACATGATTAACTTTCAATTTTTTTTAAATATAGTGTTGCATTGATCTATCTAAGATGATAACCTAAATTAATTAATTATCAATATCGATAATTAATATAAATTTTAAACATGATATCATCTAACAAATTAATTGCTTGATGAAGTGATTAGGATGTTGATTCTTCTTGCTTATGCTCCTTTAGTTTTTGTGGTACGATATGGTGTGGTCTATATTTTGCTATAATCATAGATTTTAAAGTGTTTAGTTAATAAATATACATCATAATTTTATATAGATTCCACTTAAAATTTTCTTTTAAAATCTTAGTTAAGAAAAAAAATTGTAATTTCTCTTCAATCTACTTTTTCAAGCTGTAATTATAAGGTAGTGTTTGGTGTAGTGACAATGATGGATTGGACATGATAATTCTTTTGTGAAGTTGTTTGATATATCTTTGGCCAATACAAAAATTATTTTTTGCCTTGTCCAATAATTTTCTAATGGAGAAATTTGTGTCTCAATAAAAGAAGTAGGACAAACTTGTCCAATTCACTGCACAAGGGTTAATCTGGTTGATCCGAGTGAATATAAAGATACAAATAATTGTTATCATTGTTTTAAAACTCGACTAAGGGCCAACCCGGGGCAAGACTCGGGTCACGTGTCGAGTTGACCATTGACCCGGGTCAATGTAAAGATAAAAAAAATAATATTATCATAATTTTAAAACTCGACTCTAGAGTTGATCTAAGGCTAGGCTCGGGTCATAATAGGCCGAGTTGGCCATTGACCCGAGTTAACATAATGATAAAAATAGTTATTATTATAATTTTAAAACCCTATCCAGGGATTGACCCAGGTCCAAACTCGACTCATGGGCTGGGTTGACTATTGACCCGAGTCAACGTAAGAATAAAAATGATTATTATCATAGTTTTAAAACTCAACTTAGAGGTTAACTTAAGGCAGGGTCAAGGCTCTGGGTCGGGATAGTCAATGTGGGTTGACCCAAAGCAGCATAATAATAAAAATGATTATTCATAGTTTTAAAACCCGACTTGGAGATCGACCTGGAGTAAGGCCCGAGTCACGACTTGCAAGAATCAACCCGAGTTGATCCAAATTAAAAAAAATCAAAACAACCTTGTTTTAACCAAAAAATATTAAAAAAGTCGATGGATTTTTTTACTCGTGTTTTATCTCGGGTCAACCAGGTTGCAAGTTAACTTGAATTTTTTACCGGGTTAAGTCATATCAATCATTCCTTTATTTTTTTTCTTAAACTTGGAAAGATCTAGAACATGGATTGGTCAAATCTCATCCAATTAATGTTTAGCAAACACAAAATAAAACAAATTATTCAATCCAACCCAAAGCACATCAAACACATGACAAGATAATTATTTGTCCTATCCAATTAATATTGTCAAGTATATCATAAAAGCTACTATAATATCAAATACATACTTATAATCTTTGAGCTTGAATTTTATCAAATACATAAATAAATAAATTATAGTTTAACTGGTATTAGTATCTTATTTTTAAAAATAAGTTTTGAAATGGAGCCTTTCCTTGTAACTAAAAATAAAATCATGTTAGCAAGGAAATGTTGTAATTAATGTGGGATATGACAAAATTCTTTGATGCAGGAAGATCAAGAAAATGCTTAGACAAGCTCTTCGTAGTTTATCACATAACAATGCATAAATGTTTTCAGCTGATGCAGGGGGTAAATGGGTTGCTGGAGAGGGTAATTGGGTGAATTAGATCAGGGGTGGGATTTGTGGACCAAGATGTTGCTTCTTTTATTTTTCTTTATTTAATTTGGTGGGTGTAATAGCTTGATAGGTCCACAAAGATTTGAAATTTCCAAACCCTAATTCTCTCATTTCATCCAGCATTCAATTCATTCATCCCCTAATTAAATCCATTTTAGATTTACAACAACCAACAAAATTAAGTTCTTCCCCAACTCAGCCCAACCTAGCCACCACATGAGCAACCCTAGAGTGCTCCATTATTCCAATATTTTGATTTTGTTTGACCTTGATGTTACTCTTTCAAGCACTTTGTATTCTTTCAGATATATATTTCAGGAAAAAAACACCTCAACTTAAACTTGAATAATTAATCAATTAATCAATCAATCGATCGATTAGGTCATTATAAAATTTGACATGTACGGAATAAACACTAATCAATTCTCGATCTTTCTCACAGAAAATATGTGTAACTTTTGCAAAGCTAGTGGAGCCAAACTTTTTCTTTTACTTTTTCCTGTCTTCCTAGAATTCAAACAAAATGGTTGCAGTGAAGTTTGAGCTTGAGAAACTTATGAGTCTGTCCAATATATATACGTTGTATATAGCTAGTATATGCTTAGAGGATAAGGTCAATGTGGATGTAACTTTCCTCTATAGCTTTGTCCCTAGTCACCGATTCTCTTAGGGTCTCAAGATTATCAAGAGAGGCATTTTGTGGCTGCTGGGATTTGACTAGGGGATGTTTCCACACAGACCCGCACGTACACTATGAAGATAATATATAGTCATTTTTATAAAACATGATCCTGTCTTGTGGATTAACTGGGAGGACTCCCTGATATCTTGAATCTATTTCAGGTTAAAATTTAAATTAAACTAGATAGGATTTCACAGTCAATTTAGCAAATCAACTCGTATTTTGTAACTCAACTCATTTAAATTCATCTCTATATATCACATTTTGTAACTCAACTCATTTAAATTCTCATGATTTGTTTACAATTTAGTCACTTGAATTGAATTGACCAAATGTGATGAATAAATGGTGATTTGATGATTTTTTTTTTATGATGATGAGCTGATTTATCGAAATGATATTGAAGACTTTTCTAAAAAGAAAAGAAAAGAAAAGATAAAAGACATGTCTCTTTGACATGAGCTCTTTCCTTTGTAAAACAAGTGTGAAGAATCAATGAAAAAAACCAAATTATCTTGATCGTTTAAATAAGGAAAAAGAAAAGAAAAAAAATCAAATGATAGCTGCTTCTTAGACATTCTAGCTGCAGCTCTTTTAAGGAGAAAATGTAAGAGTATATGATAGTACTGTTATACAGTCCAAATTGGGGCCTACATGGAAGGTTTATTTTCTGTGAAGCTTCATTCAACATTTTTCTACCATTGCAGGTGATCGACTTTATAAAGCTGAGTCCTAAAGCCTAATATGGTGGTACATAAAATGCTCTTTTGGTACAGTATGTCATAAAAGATTGCCAATTCTCCAATTTGTCTCCCTGGTTGCCATGCCCTAACATTTCCTGCAAGCAGCTCAAATTATCAAAATATGGATCTCACCTTTTCCCCTGAAAAACGAGGTCCCAAATGAGCTCTGAACCTCAGTTATAACAATCCCGATCTCAATTAAATCCCAGAAAAGGATCCAAATCTTAATTGAGTCCTCAAAGAATTTATTTATTTTTACTTCCCCCGAATAGTTGTAGGTCGAATCAAAGAGGATCGCTATTCCGATAGATGGTAAGAGGGGTTATATATTAGAGGAGTGGAGGATTGGGATTCATATTATATATTATATATTCCGATAGAAGGAATTCAAAACGATTTTTTTTAAGGTTTAAAAACCATTTTCTTATATATATAAAAAGGAGCAATTTGAACAAAATCCATTGTATGGATTGGGGACTCAGCTGAGAATATACTGAAACATTAGTGATCCGATTAATAATTAAGACAAGACTGTATATTTGCCATATACTTCCACATGCCTGCAAGGAAAAGGATGGTAGAGGGAGTGTATATATATATAGCAAAAATCCATGCTCCTATCTCTTGTTCTTTCACAATCAAAGACGATCAAATCATTTGAATTTTTCTTGAACAGTACGTGATAAATAATATTGTTTTCTTTTTTCTAAAATATTTTTAACACATGAAAAACACCCATCAAGCAATATCATGAATTTCTACTTCAAAAAGGTATAAAAAAAATGGGATCTCGCTACATATTTTCTTCCACTGGCTAGTACTATACTGTATCATATATATATACATATGTGATTCATACTCATAGCCTCTTAGCTAGGTCAATGGAGACTTGGAGCTTGATGCAGTAGTATTTGCAACAGAATGACCTGAACAGCAAGGTGAGGTTTAACCATGTGGGGCTGATGAGCTAGCATATATATATATATATATATATATATATATATATATAGAGAGAGAGAGAGAGAGAGAGAGAGAGAGAGATTTAGAGACTAGAGAGGGAGAGACACTTGTTGTGGAGTGCATGTAAGAGCTTAAACACTGAACAGTAAGGTTGGTTGGGACAGGTTCTCAGCTGGTACTGAGCCAAGCCGACATTGGCGCGCCCACCAAAGCAAGTGCTGGGCTGGTTTGAAACTGTTTGTTTCCCAAGAAAGAGAAAAAATAAATTAGGAATGCAAGAAGATAAAACAGAAGGGGCTGTACTACCAAGCAAATGTTCATTTATAATTAATTCTAGCTAGGATTGGGATGATGAAGAGAGACAAGCCTCAAACCCTAATCTCTAACTTTGTCTTTAGTCTATTTTACACTCCAATTGCTTCAATATTTTTTTAATGATCTTGATCGGTTGGTGATTAAATTTTATTTTAATAATTAAGGTCTTAGTGTTTAATTCTTTCAGTTTTCTGTTATTCACCTGAAAAAATATCAAGTTAATGTATATTTTGTATGTGTTTTTTTATCATTTTAATAGATTGATATTAAAAATAAAAAATTAAAAAAAAATATTATATTAATATATTTTGAGTTAAAAAATATTTTTTATAAAAATATTATGTACAGTTTCATCAAATACACAATTAATTAGTTCATCATCTTGGCCATTAATTTGTTCTCACCATCTTTTCACACACTATTCAATAAGTAGCTTGTTCTTTCAAGTCTCAAGATTATCCAGTGCTATTACTCTCTTCTCCTCCACTTTCTCACCCCCAATCTTATAATATTTTAGAGTGTTTAAAAATATAATAATAATTTTTTAAAAAACATTTTTCATATAAAAATACATTAAAATAATATTTTTTAAAAAAATACTTATTTTTAGCACTAAAAAAATTATTATTTTTTATAAAAAAACAAATTAAAAGACGATATCCCAAACAAACACTGAGTGATCACTCAGCCAGTCTCTCTCTTTGCTTTAGCATATTTCTCTATTGTTTAGTCACACCTCACAAGTGATATCTTGTCTCTCCTTTTTTACTCAAATATTGGGTTTGCTTTATCAACTCTGATCTTGTTCATTTCTCTTTGAACCCTTCCCTCATACACTTCTTTTAATTTGGTGATCTTGTTCAGGCTCCACCTTATAAGAACTTTTAGCCATCTTTAGTCCTTGTTTTGCTCTCTCTCTCTCTCTCTCTCTCTCTCTCTAACAGCCTATCCATCTACCAAGTAACTGTTTTCTCCTCCCACTTTTTCAATCATGGCTGATCCCTATTCCAATTACTTCAATGGGTGGTATAACTTCAAGCTCCACCACAATTTATCAGCCTCAGCGTCTTCTTCCAATCCATCACTATATGCATCCTATGGATGCAATACGTACTCAGATAATAATACTATCCACAACAGCTCTTTCATTCAGTTCTGTCAGTCCTCATCACCTCCCTCTCCTCCTCTAAGAGAAGCTCTTCCACTTCTTAGTTTAAGTCCAACGAGGCATGAACATCAACAGGAGTCCTCATGCAGTGCCATGGAAGTGGACAAGAACAAGGAAAGAGAAGAAAGCCTATGTGATGGTGAAACTGTGACTGTAGCTCTACATTTAGGGCTACCTAGTCCTTGTTCTGCTGATCTGGTCTCAAGGCTGTCTTCCTCTGAGATCTCATCAGACAAAGAAGACGTAACTGCTGCTTCTGGTTATCAAACAAGCAGTACTCTTAACAAGGGTCAGTATTGGATCCCCACACCTTCTCAGATTCTGATTGGTCCTACTCAGTTTTCATGTCCACTATGCTTCAAGACCTTCAACAGATACAACAACATGCAGGTATGTTTCATCAAATGAACCCGTGATAATTTCAAAAAGCTTACCTTTCCCTTCCTCTCCTATCCCTTTCTATGTTTCTCCTTTTGATTTTGGAGGAAAAGAGAGAGAACCAATTCTTATTCTTTGATAGCACACTTCTTTTTCTTGCTTGATTCAACAATTCACTTTTATTATAATTTAGACTCTTGAGAAGAGAAGAGTAAATGGGACCTTATTAGGGTTTTCCTTTTTCTTTTTTCTCCACTTTAACACACATCTTTCCTCTTTTATACTCTTTAATTTATGTTTCTTAGTCTTTAATTATTCATCAACACCTCTCCTCTCTCCTTCCCCCCTTTCCTTCTCCATTTTTGCATGATTTGTTGCTTTGGGATTTTAAAAATAAGAATAAATCAACCTGGTCCAACTGCGAATAAGATCAGTAGCTCTCTTTATGTGATTGAACCACTCAGGCATTATGCTTTTTGTTCCTTGGAGTTTGTGTTTCACACATTGACAGGTGTGTAAAAACTTCATCAATGCCCTAGCTAAGCTAGAGGAAAATTTTCTCAACCTGAACTCTCACCCCTCATGACCAAACTACTGCTTGCACATGAAAAGCCTAAAACATGGTTTTGGTTCAATTCTTTAATATATTGAGATTTTATTTATTTTCAAGCACCCTTTCTTCTTTCATTGCTTCTAACACGCAAAACGAAACTTCAGTTAAATTAGGCAAGATTAGGGTCAAGGAGTGCCTTGCCTTCTCTCAAAGAATTCCCTTTTCTTCCTTTTTGAACACTAGTCTATTAACATTAGTTCTTGGCGTGGGAAAATTTTAAAGCAATAAATTGATTTTGGACTTTGAACAAAAGTTTCATGCATAATACATGCAAAAACTTTCCCTAGTAAATACAATTAAGGATAAGCCGATGTTAGGTTATGATAATCTAACTATGATCAGGTTAGAACACTTAATTAAATTTATGTAATGATAATTATGGAGTGATCTTTTGATGAATACTAGTGAATAGTATATAACTTTTACTTTGACTCAGTGCAAATATGTCAAAAGCTTGTAGCATCTTTCCTAGTCTGTTCAAATTTGGATTCTCCTTTTTATCTGTCTGTACTTTCAAATGGTCAAGCTGCCAAGTGTGTTAGAGATTTAGTATTTCTTTTAAATTTTAAGTTTAAGTTTTTTGCTTTTTTTTGCTGTTGTTTTTTCATATGTAAGTATACCTTGAATGTGTAGATGCATATGTGGGGGCATGGATCTCAGTATAGGAAAGGGCCAGAATCTCTAAGAGGTACACAGCCAACAGCAATGCTTAGGCTCCCTTGTTATTGCTGTGCACCGGGGTGCAGAAACAACATTGATCATCCAAGAGCAAAGCCGCTCAAGGATTTTAGAACGCTTCAAACTCATTACAAGAGAAAGCATGGAATCAAGCCTTTCATGTGCAGAAAATGTGGCAAGGCATTTGCTGTGAGAGGTGATTGGAGAACTCATGAGAAGAATTGTGGCAAGCTTTGGTATTGCACTTGTGGATCTGATTTCAAGCACAAAAGGTCCCTCAAAGATCACATCAAGTCATTTGGGCATGGCCATTCAGCAAATGGCATTGATTTCTTCGAAGAAGATGATGAGCCAGCCTCTGAAATTGAGCAAGACAATGATTCCACTCAGCGAAACTAAAGGCTAATAGCTGTTGGAAACAAGATCATGTTAATTCTCAGTTGATACCTCTTGTGTTTTCACACAAAACCATTGCTCTTTAGATCAGCAAGAAGCCTATTTAAGCATTAGAGTTACTTTAAATCCCATGCTCTCTTTTTTCTTTTTTCTTTTTATGTGTTTCTGCTACTCCCTTTCTCACTTTAGTAGCTGCTTAGTTTAGCAGACTCCTCATTAATTGATCAATGTTAGACTAAGTTTCTGCAACTTCATCTCTCTCTATATGTGTGTGTGTGTGCGCGCAAGAATTTTAAACGTATGAAGCCTATGTCACTAGAGGTACATGGACTAGGTTGAATATAATTTATGTAGAACTTTATATTAGAGAAGGAAAAAGGCCATTCCTTGGTATCTTCTATTGATGTGTGTGTATATATGATATGCATCACTTATTTTTTTGCTTGTGTTAGCTAGAGGATGGCTCTAGATCCCCATTTCAAAACATAGATGATAATGCATCATGCATTTTTTAGCTTTTTTTGGTACATAGTGCATGCCAAATATTCAAGATGTTAATTAGGGAAAAAATCAATGGTGAAAGTCATATTTTGATATGAATAAAAACCCTACACCCCATATATAACATATGATGCTTGGCCATGTTTAGTTCATTCCTGAATAATTAGTAGATGTTTAGAATAGTGGTAGTTTTTGTCTTTTATGTCCGTTTCATAAGAAAAAATATCAAATTGATATTTAAAAAAAAATAAATTGATAGTTTTAATGTAGTGATATTAAATATATATATATATATATATATATAATTATTTTTATGTATTTTTATGGG
>Ga0307517_10008792_pt1 | contig 14428 bp, 13 predicted proteins | sample 23_EM_MG_FD_194515 | JGI IMG/M metagenome (GOLD analysis project Ga0307517, IMG submission 194515) | Populus trichocarpa ectomycorrhiza microbial communities from riparian zone in the Pacific Northwest, United States - 23_EM | ecosystem: Host-associated > Plants > Roots > Unclassified | place... | reverse complement strand
GCGAAAATGGTAGACCTATCTATTTGATTATAATGCGTTATAAGCCTCCGCGGCAATTGCAACGCTGATGAGTGATTATAGCTCTTTTATCGAGTTACAATCGGCTACGGGACTTTCCACGATTTGCCGATGCTTCATTGATCATCAAAGATGCGCCGATTTTTTGTATTACGTACTACCGAACTGGGAGTGGCGTTTTCTGTACGTAGCAGCCAGCACGTCCATGTATCCACAAACCTGCCAGGGCTAGAATCTGGAACAACCCAACGCCTTATAGTCACCCGTATTCAATCGGACCTGTTACGACCGAAATGAAGTATTATTGTCTCAAAGTACTGGATTCTCGTTAATCGAACGTGAGCCGTGCCCTTTGGAAAGCGGGAATCTCAGCGGGCGAATACACAAGAAGCGGGTAAACAACATTATCGTATATAACAGATCCACAAAAACCTATGTGATCACCGCCTGAAGATTGCTCCAAAGGTAGCCCAGGCGAAATACACGGATATATTATACAGGGACATCGCATCCAGAGCCATCCATTCCACAACGCTTTCCGCGCGTGGACACGGTCGCCACTCCTTGTTAATCGTAGAGACCGTTTCTCGTGTTTCGAGCCACTGACGCAGTGCTTCTTCGGCCGTTGGCCTTTGCTCTGGGTCAGTGTGGGCCATCCACTGGGCGAGTGGCCGAATGAATTCGACGTTGGAGAATTTCTGCAGAGGTGTGAGCACCGCCGGGAACTGACAAACAGGGAAATAATCACATTGCAAAATTCCTTCCTCAGCATGTTTCCTATTATGAATATATCCAGCTTGAACGGATCGTATGGGACAGTTTTGGACAGCTCGGGGGCTTCTTGATCCCGACCCTTGACCCCGGTGACTAATTTCCGGGGTTCTTCCCTTGGCTGATACGTGGATATTCCAAAGTCCGCGAAGTAGTACCTCACCCCAACGACAGATCGAGGGATGTAAGTGGCCCATCCGGAATAGTCGCGTTTGTACATATGGTTGATCGGATGAAATCCTTCGGGATACATCGCATCTGCATCCATCAAAAAGTTGTGCATAACACAATCACTATCGGGATGTAAGTGGGGCAGGCGGAAACGCAGGCGAATACACTACCGGTGAGCGACCCCGTTCTCGTGAATGAACACCAGTCCCTAGGAATTTGGGTTAGAGATCCATACTCCCCCCCCGGGCGGCGATCCTACCTCTAGGATTTGATCCACAAAATCAATGATCTCCTTCACGTACTGAAATGGTGGGGAGTCTGCGTTTCGTAACAAAGGCATAACCATAAAGGACATCGCCTCGTTTTCTGGGTCATCGAAGACTTCAATGATAGGCACGCAGTGATTCCTTGGATTTGCGCGCAGCTCCTTTGTGCTTAACATCTGGGCGATGCGGGGTTCCTCCTTGTTCCTACCAACTCTCTTGATGCACACAAACTTGCCATCGTCAGTGTAGGCATCAACGAGATGGGTCTACGAGGTTGTCAGCACGGGGGATCGGGGGATTTAGTGACTGGGGTACCGGTAGAACTTCCCCATCTTCGGAGTCCAGTTCACTCTTGCCAGTGGTGTGCCAAGAAGGAGTCCATCCCTTTCGAAGTCGCGGCCGGAAGTTGTAACCGTGCTCCTTGAAGTAGTCCTCGAGAGCGGACCAACGATCCTCATCTGGCGCGCGGCGCATATCGGAGTCGTCGTGAATCCCACGACTCGAAGACATTAGAGGTGAGGATAATGAGGAGGTGGTGGTTAGAGCGAACGGGCGACTGAAAAGGCGGCGAACAGGACATTGATTGAATCGACAGTCCACGTTGAAACCACGCCTATTTGTCTGTGTTTTGTCCTTTCGTAACACCTTGGTATTCAATGGGACACGACACCGATTTGATCCCGTCGACACTCCCAGGCTTTTGTTGGGCAAGCGCTAGCGGGGTCCAACCATTTCTGGACGTTAGGTCAACCTGTAATAGATATAAGTCACAGGCCATCTCGGGATCGGAACACTCTCACCTTTCACCCATCCCTAGACTCTAAGATGGATGTCTACATCACTGTACTCGCTACTGCTGCTACGGGAATTACCTTGAGCATATCGACAACCATCGCGGCGAAGGTGTTTCCAGCCGTGACTGCTGAAACGAAGACAGCGGACCTCAGGAAAGTATATGCCATGGTTGAGTCCAGGCATAATCACTTCGTGGAGAAGATACTACCTAGGCTGCCGCCATCTAGCGCCGAAAATCCCGAGTTTCAGGAGGTAGGAAAAACAACATTCTTATTGGAGAAGTGGGATAAACCATGTCGCCCCCAGGACCAGATTTAGTTGACATCTACCTTCAACAGATATGGTTCACGGCTGAACGTGATAGAGGGGAAGATTCACACTGGGGGGGTCTACCGTTGGTCCCCACGGTATCTGGATCAAGAAATTAAACTCCTTGCTACTCAACTGTCAACCCTCAACGAAAACACCTTGGTTCGTCCCTTTCTATATCCCACCCGCAATGAATTGACCCTCGCCCAGAACACTTCGGCAGCGGCAGATGTATGGCTGGATGAACGTAAGTTGCGCAGAGAGTCGCAAACTTCCCCTCCTGACTCTATGTGCTAGTGTTGGAAGACCCAGAAGCACGGAGTATCTTGTACGGGGAGGGTAAGAAGGATAAGAAAGATGGCAAAGGGGGTAGCAAGAGTGGAGCTTTGCCAATCAGAGTATCCTTCGGTTCGTCATTTACAACATCCCAGAAGCCAGATATTGAAACCTCGACAATAGTTACCGCGTCCCAGGAGGGCCCCCGCGATATGTGACAGATTTCTCCACCATCAACCAACCATTCAAGTGGATAGATACCCTCCGTCATACATTATGTTTCGTCTTCTCTCCCTTCCCCAAAGTGTGGCCGAGTCAAGTTCGGCGATTGTAGCCAGCGAGTCGGACAAACCGCGGGCGTCTAGTCATCATTCCAATCTGGGCCACAATCATAGTTTGTCGACCACAAACACAAACATACACAAACAGCGGGACCACCCGAAGCCCTTCCGTCGTTCATTTCACCTCAACCCTCTTAGTGCACATCGGGATGACCGTGATATATTCTGGGTCATATAATGGATAGCGGTCGGCGGCGCTCATATCGTTTCGTGGTGGGCAATGGCCGAGGTTTGATAACTCCCTTGGCCAGGGCCGTCCAAAGTCTAGGACCAAGACGGGTGACGAAACCTCCCTCGACGACGGACGACAGCGATCAATGAGACTGATTTCCGGAGACAATATACGTCTCAGTACCACACATCCGTGGAAATTGATCGTGCCATGAAGGGACGTGCTCGAGTACGAGCCAGCCCCACCGCCGAACACTCCCCCAGATACTCCTCAGCCTGGATACGAGGACAAAGGGAAAGTTCGCAATGATGGCTCATGCACATGACGTGTAACTGCATCAGTTTGTTGCCAGGCGGGAGAACACATCTGGATAAAACCGACCTAGTCAACAACGGCGAGACCGGCTAACCCCGGACTTCACATGGTCTCTGCGACCGCGGACGAGGTTCCATTTCTGAAGCTTGCATTTCAGACAGGTGAATCGCACGGGCTGCGGATACCGCGGCGTCCCATAAGTATTTTTCTCAGTACCAACATATGGTACCTACCCTCGGACGGGGCGGGCATCTTTTACCGACCCAATCAATGGCTCCGTAGCCGTAGGTTCTGGTCGTCCCGGAGGAAACTCTGGGGCGGTTGAGACTTGGTTCTCCCGCGGTAGCAACGCCGAGCAAACATGAAGGCGTCACCAGATGGCTCGTTATGTAAATTATTCTTGGAATGGATCACTGGATGCCGCCTTGTCCACGGACGAGTCTTCCTCGTCGTATCTCCGATGTTTCGGTATACTGATCGGAAATTCGCAGACCAAGAAAGCAATCGCCTTTCAGGATCTCAATCGACGCCCCGAGCTCAATGTGGATTCTGACCTCCCTTTCTCACGGTTTGCCGCTTCATCCTGCTGGACCTTCCGGCGTCATTGATCGTTGCCTTCCGCGAATCCTTGATGAAATACCCGCCACCGGGGAAGAGCTGGTCGATTCACCCTGAGCTGTGTCTGGTGTGACGGTGAGAATACGTGATAGTATCCCCATGAGGACAACCATCCCGGACCAAACTTCATCAGTAGCCCGCGTGTCAAGCGAGCGGGTCAGGTGGCGGTTTTTGAATATGCTTATCGATGCTGAGAGCCGAAAGGCTCGGCTGGTCTCCCTGTTGTCGAGTGGTAATAGAGGGGCTGATATTCACCAACCTTGCCGCCAGATTTTTTCCCTTTTTCTCTTCTATCGCTTCTAGATTTAATTCCGCCGGGTCGATTCGGGCCCATCTGGTAACCCTTGTCCTATGACTGCGAATACTGCGGCACGAGAGCCCAAGCAGACCACTTTTCACAATGGACATCACGACACACTAAATCATGCACCAGAAGGCTATACTTTGGCTACGGTTCCGACCTCTGGTTGGACCAAATGGCTCGCCGATGCCCAGAGAGCAAATTCGTTGGACTGGGAGTTCTTCAAGGATGGAAGTGGTTCATCAACACTCGCAGATACGCTAGCGTCATCCGGTCGCCCGGAGGCCTCGTGTACGGACCGGTATACGAATTAGAGTTGACAGACAAGAGAGAGAAATCTGTCGTCCAGTGCTTGGTTTCAATATATCTACGAGAGGAGGGTGGAGGAAGAAGAGCCGTAGGGGAAATATGTCCGTAGGATGAACACAATGACGCCACCACGACAGGTTTGCCGAGGTGGTATGTCCACAAGTACATATGCAGATTCATCCTCGCCGAGGGAAAGGAGGCAGTTGGGGCTTCCGAAGAGGTTCTTCACCACGCGGCTACGGATGCGTGGCCGAAGTGTAGGAGAGGACGCATAATTGGTGGTGAGAATTCACCAACCCCCTCCCGACCCCGTTCTATCCTCAGTATAAATAAGCCGAGATGTCGTTTGTTGCCCACGAGTTGTCTCTCTGGTGGTCTCCGACTGAGGTATAACCTCCAACAGCAACTCGCCGGGATATTTCACCCACACGATGGCTGCCTACTAGGTAGTAAATACGCCTAAGCCAGGGTCACATATACACACTCTCTGCAAGCATGAAATTCTCGTGGGGTTCTCGGGGTATCAGTAGGGCGAATGAAGTGGTTTGCCGCCCAGACTGCTGGCGGGCCGTACATTGTCTGTGACACCGCACAGCAGATACGCCAGATACGGGGATGGTGAAGCTCCCTTGCGCTTCCATATGCTTGTTTCCACATCCTTGGTCGGGCGAGCGCCCTTCCGTCTTTCATGAACCACATAAGGTCACATAGTCGTATACCCTGTGGACGTTGACGAGAACCAGTTTATTCTGCAGCGAGATTTTTTCAATGGTGATGCGCGGATCGCATCGTGCGGCCTGAGTACTTGAGTTGGTATCAGGATTGGTTTCCGCTCGTGGTACATCGCGGACGCACTCCCCCTGCTTGAATCTTGGCGTTTGACCGTGGGTAATTGGATATTAGCCAAGTCGGGAGTTGCCGAATCGGCCTGAGTGATGTGGGCGCGTATGTGTCTCTGTTTGGACGCAGTCGTGGCTGATACAATCCAGACTCGTCCATGTCCATTCGACTTATTGTACAACAGGTTGTCTTTGTGACCACGCCACGTTACGTAGGTGATGAAGACCTTCTGGTCAATGTACCGGTGCGCCCGTCAAAATTGACCTGTCCGTCCTCGAAACCCGGCGTGCTGTACGTCAATCTGTAGTTCAGCCAGGCGACACACATTGTTCCGAATGTGGACAAAGGGCTCAACCGTCAAGCGCGGTGATTGGCAACAAGGTTTTCCGGAAGGGCTGTAACTCCCGAGACGGATGAACGGCGATGACCCCCTTCTCCGAAACAAAAAAAACGAGCTGGTTTGCGTCCACCATTCAATGATTCGGAAGTTTCATGTGTTCCGTTTCATCAAGTACGCATTCTTTGACTTGTCAAGCTGATTGTCAAGTCAAGGCCAATATCGTATCGTCTGACTAACCAAAATAGCACAAATGCGCACATGGTATGACTGGTCGTGCCACTCATCCCAGGCCCCCCGTGGAGGCCCAACCATCTCGGCCATCACCGGGATCTAATAACCTCGGACGTAGACTCGGAATGGACTATATTCAACTCATTGATTCCTCGACTGAGTAGTTCGTCAGATAAGAGCGGCCGATATCACGAAGAGAGAACAAAGAACAGTCCCACCATGAGAGCCACCACGTCCCTGACCGAGCGTTGCCCAATGCGGTACGAACTGATTTGCCTACCCGGCGGGCAATGCACGGATTCGAACGACGAGTCCCCGAACCCCATCTGTAAACCCTTGGCCTTAGCCATGACCATTGGCAGAATCACCCTTTCTGGGAGTTTGAGTGGGATGGTGTGGTATCTTCCGGCAACCCGAGGGCTTCTGCATGGTGTTGTCCACAGGCCACCTTTCCCGTTATCTTCCCACTTCGACCCCGCCGGCCCGGGTGCGGTCCGCCAGTAACGCTCTTCCAATGACCACGAGGACTGCGAAGCCAGACACCAAGTAAGATAACTCTCCAAGGCCGGCATTGTGATGTATTAAAATGACTTGCAGAAGGCTGTACTTTGGCTACGGCTCAAACCTGTGGCTAGATCAGATGGCACGCCGATGTCCAGAGAGCAAATTCATCGGACTGGGTCGCCTTCGAGGATGGAAGTGGTTCATCAACACCCGCAGATATGCTAACGTCGTCCGATCACCCAAAGATCTCGTGTATGGGCTGGTATACGAGATCAGTACAAGCGATGAGGTCAGTCTGGATCGCTCGGAAGGTGTCCCACGGGACTACACCAAAGAGACGATGGAAATCGAATTGCAATTGGCAGGCAACGGAGAAAAATCTGTCGTACGGTGCTTGGTCTATATCGACGAGAGGAGAGTGGAGGAGGGAGAGCCGTGGGAGGAATATGTCCACAGGATGAACATGGGGATCAATGACGCCACCGCGAGAGGTTTGCCGAGGTGGTACGTCGACAAGTACATGCGCAGATTTATTCCCGCTGAAGGGGGAGAACGAGGCCGTTGAGGCTTCCAAGCCCAAGGGGGAGGCTCTTCACCACGCAACTACGGATGCCAAGCCGAAGGTGTAGGAGGGGACGCGTAATCAATAGCGAGATTATAATTCTTCCTGGGCATCAGCACACGGATGTATATGTACAAGTTCCGGTCCTCTTGTAAGTCAAGGGCGTGCGGGGTAAGGGGTAGTGGTCGGCTCGCAAAAAACAGGTGGGCGGGGAGCGGGGGTCTATCTACCGGCGCCTTTCAAACGAGTCTGACCTCTGTTTTTAGGGCTTGGTGAACGGTCCTGCATTGAATAAAATGAAATATCGTACCCCGAGTACCACTACTGCCATGTCAAATGCGTATTCTCCTGGGGTAGAAGGATGAGGAAGGTCGAAAATCGAGGTGGCCAAGGCTCGTTACCGATTTCAAGATATGAAGCAAGCATATCTGGTTCGGAGTTAGCGAAGGCAAGAGACACTGAATGAACTTTCTCACTTCGAATGTCTTTATTCGGAACGGAGGAGAGTCTCGGTCTATGAAAGTGTTCCGGTCAGATCATCGTTTTCCCGCTCGATGGGTGGCTAGGGTCGTACGTGAGGTTAGTCGTGCGCTTGATCCCGGCAAGAAGGGTGGTTATCAACAAAGCATCGAACCCAAGGTGGATGAGTTTGCCAAACATTGTTGCTATTGGTTGGGTGTCGTGGCTGCTGACGGTTTGACGAAGAGGAAGGGTGGCAGGGCTGGGAGAGGTAACCACGTTGGTGCACGCTTGGCGCGGCATGCACACGAACTCACGACAAATGCGTTTTGCGACCAGAAATCACAATTTTGATTAAAAATATTGGACTCGGAAGGTATCATCTATCTACCAAGCACTGTCTGGAAGGGCTAGTAAGGAGTGGGCCAATGCAATACAGCCCGATCGCATTCGGACGACGGTGTTAACCGAGCGGGCCTATCGTTGGTCTACATTGAACGTTGAACGTCGGGACAAAAGCCAATAATATGGATAGGCAAAATCGTCCATTCGTTCTACCTTCACCCGAGGAAGTTGAACACAAAGAAGTGTAAAACTATTGAACCGACCGCGAAATCCGCAAATGCACTGGAGAAGGTGTTCGGAAGAGGAGCTTGTCTGATATTTGCGGGTAGACACACCGTTCTGGAGACACTTCCTTGAAGGTTTGCTTATTCTCCGGGTTCACCTGTGACCGTAGCGAGGCAGTGAGGACAAACTGTCCGACACAACTCGAGAATCTAGATCTGCCATTAGCAGTACCTCAAAAGAGGGGTTATATGGTGCTCACCCGGCCAAAAATGCGTTAAAAGGGAAGCTCGTAACGAGGACACAGTACAGGAATTGTACAATCCCGGAGAGCATGAGGAAGACAAGGAAAGAATCAATGAATTTCAGTCTCTTCGACGTATTGTCGGAGTAAGCCTTCCACAGCGACTCGACCGCATTGGTAGACGCAGGTGTTTGCTGCTTCGTGACAGATTTTGTGGGAGCCATTGGTCAGATAACAGGTGAGGGTGTTGCTGGAACTTTGGACGTGGCTGGTGACTGGTGTAACGATCGCGAGTGTCACGTCACGCCGCCTCTCTCCTTCCGGTGAACTTCTGACGAGCCCAATGAACGGTCTCTCCATTCGCGCCGTCTCGAGGCATTCCAGGAATTTCAGGGTGCGGAATGTCAGGCGGCACCTGCACACCGCCAAGCTCCCCCCATATCCCATCGAGGAAGGTCTCGGAGACTTCCTTCCACCAGCGGCCCTGAAAACCATCGGAGTCGAGTACCAGCAGGGACTTCTGGAACGTCTCAGCGAACAGGTGCATGGTGCGTCCGAATGTTAATTCTATCCTACACACACGTTGGCTTACACCGGTCAAAATTTGCAGGCACAGAACTGGCGAATAAGTCGGTCATGCAGACCATAATTGACACGGCCCCGGACCGTAGCAAAACGCTCGCATTTAACTATGCTAGTCAGGCTTTGAACAACAGTTTCTTCCTTGACACCCTAGTGCGTGAACCATTTCCGTCTGTTGCCTAGGACTAAACCACGTTGAAGAAACCCCCTCCAGCGGATGCCTTTAACAACGAAGCGGATATTTCCAAACCATTAGGAATTGCAATTCGTGAGGATTTTGGGTCTTTGGAACAATTTAAATCCACCGTCTCCGCAGCTGCCATGGGAATGACATCCTCCGGTTGGATTTGGGTTGCGGTGGACAGTCGTGGGACCATGGGTGTCATCCCTACCTTTGGAGCCGGAACCCTTCTGGTTAGGTCGAGGGGGAGGGTCTTGCCGTCCAGTGATCCTGTATTGGGCGAAAACTATCCGACCTCCACAAAATCCACTACGCCTCCTCACCAACCAACACCATCCAGTACAACGCCTGGATCGAACGCTCCGCAATCCATGGCTACACGCGGTTTCCACACGAGTGCTCGTGTTGAAAGAATGTACGGTGGAAAGGCGGTTGGGCTGTACGGTCGCGATGTGGATGGAGATGCGTTTGAAGGCGAGGTCCCGACAGCGGATTTCGAAAAGATTGGGACCAACCTCTGTCCACTTTTCTGTCTCTCGGTGCACGAACACGCGTGGTTGACGGCTGGATATGGTATTTGGGGCAAGGAGGAGTATCTGAAGAGGTTTTGGACAGTGTTGGATTGGAAAAAGGTCAGCGATGCGTTCAACCTTTTTGCCCCCTGGAGGACAGGTAATTAGACAAACGTCTGCTTCGATTTATAATCAGTTTAGAGAGCGACCTCTGGTCAGTAATTCCACTATTCCCCTTATTTCTGTGCGCACGTGTCGAGTGACTATCGAAAGCCTAGTAGTACGGCACCACTGTGCTTCTTACCTCCACCTTCCGTCACCTGCTCCCTTGTTGACTATGATAAGCCTCCTCCGCTGCAAAACCTGTGGCAAAGATCAAACAGCTCCTGGCGTGAAATTACGCAAGTGTTCGAAGTGCAGAGGGAGCGCGTATTGTGGTAAGCGTCAATCATCCAGATCATTGTATCTTCGTTGTCGACGCGTTATTCTCGAGGGGTTGATTGTCAACGGAAGGATTGGCCTGCGCACAGGAAACTCTGCGGGGACTGGTATGATAAGTACCGCAAATGCCGAGACGGCACAAAACACGAAGGGCAGCTGGAGCTGATTACTTGGGTGTGCGAGGAGGAACAAATCGGCTTTGGCGCGTGCTGGCTTGACGAGTGCGATGACCTCAAGGAGACGTTCGAGACTGAGTTCGAGGGGGATTTGGAGAGGTTCTACGAGTACCGTCCGCAAGCTTTCCGATGGACGTGTTGCGGGATATCGGGAAGCAATCATTACGGGTGCGATCATCATGGTACAGGATCCAAGCCTTGCTCCTGTGATTTCTGCACGTACGCTCAGTGGAACCACCGGTCGTTTCAATGTGGGTTGACATTCACCCCCGTAGGATGGGCAAGCCACTGCCTGAAGGGATTTACAAGCAAAAGACGGCTGCCAGCATGGGCCTGAACCTTCCACGCGGCCCTGATCCCCGGTCGTATAATCCTGCTCTAGCTGTCTCGGCCGCTGTCGGCCGTTCAATGTTTGGTTTGGAGATGTAGGATTTTTTTGGATTGCGTCGCAGGCAGAGCAGCCCCCTATGTTGCATTACCGTCACATGTATTCGCTATATCTCTTAGTTATTTGGTCCCGGTGTACTCTAACAAACCTCCCATGCCTAATTGGAAACGAAACCCATGCGATGGACAATTGAACTTGGAGGAGTGTAATCGTCTTAGAATCCTCAAGGTTGTGTCGGCATTCACCGAACACATGTTTGGGGAGGACTAAGTGCATGGGACCGAGGAGCGGTGCAAACAGCTGCACACAGACGCCCACGCAGCTCAGAAACATTCCGCCACAAGGCGCGCAGGTGAGTATCACTCCCCTAACCACCCAGCCCGAATTTCACTTATCACTCGCGACGAACCCCTACGACAGCAGGGGCGATGGCAGCCAACGAGAGGTCCGTCATTGAGCGCAACGACAAACCTTTATCCTCACACTTTGCACTGGCTAGTCTTTACGATGCGATTAACTCTTTGCGTCTTGCGGTGGAACAACTCGCAGGGCCTCCAAGTAAACCTCGGGAAGTTGATCCCCGCCGCCACTTCTACAAGATGTTCAATCAAGAAGCAGATGAATACGACAAGGACTTCCACAAGAAGTATCATGATGATCTCAACACCACCCTGGTATTCGTAAGTTTCACTCCTGATCAACGGAAACGTGCATTTATCGTGAGGCAGGCTGGTTTATTCTCCGCTGTTGCGGCTGCTTTCATCATCGACATCCAAGCCGAATTGCGACCGGATTACGACGAAATGAGCTTCATCGTTCTCAGCATGCTGCTCAACGCCACCTCAGGAATACCGAATCAGACCACAATCCCTTCGTTTACCGGTCCGAAGCCAGCGGTCGTTCAGGTCCAATCGATCCTGTTTAGTTCACTTGCAAGTGCGCTGCTTGCCGCGTTCTTGGCCATGTTGGGAAAACAGTGGCTAAATTTCCATGTGGACGGGTCGTTCATCGACCGTAGCCGCCACCGGGAACTTAGGATGAGAGGCATGATAACTTGGCGGTTCAAGTTTGTTATGGAGTGTTTGCCTTTTGCTATGCAGCTGTCGCTTCTCCTGCTAGGGTACGCATTGACCCGATACACATGGGATCTCAGTCGAACAGTAGCAGCCGTCATCGCGGCGTTCACGATCTTTGGGCTCGTTTTCTACGCCTTTCTCGTCTTCGGCGCAACTATATGGAAGACATGTCCGTTCCAGACCCCCGCCTCAATTATCCTTCGCCGAGTCCTCAGCCTAACGAAACGACAAGTTTCTCATTGGCTGAAAGGAACCCCTCGCTCGTTATCTCGATTATCCCGCCTGAAGAAGTCAAACGAGTCGTTCACAACTGCGAGGTCGACTGCCGAATCCTACCACCTTGGCGAGGTGGTCCCTGACGCGGACGAAGATGACGATGGGACTACCGCTTTGGATACGAATTGCATATCGACCATGTTCCGAATGGCAAGCGGGTCGGATGCTATTGTCGCGGTTACGGCATTTATTCCCGAGATAAATTGGAGCTTGAGCGCTCGGACCATCCCCCTCGCTCAAGTCTACCACGGCCTACGCAAGTCATTCGAATTCCTGAAGGATGGAAGAGTACTTGTCCGACCTGGGATGAGGGACCAAGCGCTTGGGAGTGCGAAGGCACTCCTGTACCTTCGGATACAGCGCAGCTGTGTCAACTCTATGGATGACGTTACCGCTGTTGCCCCGAAACTTCCCCCAATATTGTGGTATCACTCAAAGGGAGACTACGACCTCGATTCGACGCTGCGGGTGATTGACACCGTTTTCATCGGGGACAAACCCATTCAGTGGGACCGGTTTTCCCTCAGCAATAGTCACTTTTGCTGGCTTAGCAACATTCTTCGTCTTCGGGCCTGGAACGTTCGAAATACCGGAAACGCATTGACGAAAGACGTTCGCGGGTTTGTCCACCACGCGTTTTCGAAATATCCCCACATACCATCTCGGGTGATGGCGGATTGCCTTTTGATCGTCGACATGGTCGTTGGGGTGCCTCCGGCTCTCGACGGTAAACTTTTTATCAAGGACAAAAGGTTCGGAACCGTACAGCTATGGTGGAACACAAACTGACCTCTTTACTAGCCCGGACATCGACGACACCATTGACAACATCTACAAGAATCTTACGTCTGCATTCGCACCATGTTCATCACCGGACTTTCGAGAGGGGGCCGTCGAAGTTCTGAACCTCATGACACTTCTGAAGGACGGTCGGATTTGTCGAAAGAACTACGAACTCTTCTGCACGGTCATGGCATCGGTCCACCTGGATGATTGGCTCTGGTATCCAGCCCGGCTTTCACTAAGCGGCGCTTTCAAGTCCGATTTCGGTATCGCGCCGGTTGAAGATCCGAAGAGGTTGTTGGATTTCCTTCATTACCACTTTTGGGCGCACGACAGGGGGACAGCACAGGATGGTTCGATTGAGGACGCTCTCTGTGTCCTCGCATTCGGCTCCATCGGTGACGCCCCGAAGGAAGTGGCGAGGTCCGACTTTACCGGTCAGGTACCTTTCCGTGGACTCTGCCATGCCCTTCGGGAAGGCGGACCATACCTCGTAAAGCGCGCCTGCGTGTTCTTGCTCTACTTTTTGGATGACCAGCTATTCAACGCGGGGAAAACGTTTCCAGAGGTCGAGGCCCAAGCGCTGGTTACCGGATGGGCCCACTCTGCGAAGCTAGCGGTCGACACCAAGGTTCACGAGGAGTTAAGACAAATGACGCTGGCAACCTTGATGAGCCTCCTCGATTCACCGTTTTGGCGAAAATTCATACCACCTGAACGATGGGATTTCCTCAGGCATATTGGCACCCTCGACGATCCCAAGCTCCCATATTCATTCTACAGGTGCCTGAGAAATACGGAGGTTATCCCCTTTCTGAAACGGGTTGTAAACCAGGAGGCGTTTTTGACGTGGCTGGTGATCCTGTGGACAAAATACCCCGACCTACCTCCGGAAGTCAAAACTCAGCTCGAAGCAGAGACGATCGAGGTAGCAACAGGAGAGCGGAGGAGTAACATCCCGGTCTATATTTCGATCATGGATGAAGAGATGGGGAGGATTGGAAAGAAGGCGAAGGGGTATTATGCTTGGTCTTTTGACCAAGAAGCGGTAGAGTTGAGGGCGAGGCAAAGCAGCCTACGTGAGGCATACCGGAAACTCTGTTTGATTCGGCCCACCATCTGAACAGAATAAATAAATCATGAGAATGTACAGACAGACGAGGAAGCGTCTGCCCCAAAGTTTCTCTTCGAAACGCCCTGCCTCTTGCCACACCACTCCATATGTATTGGGTTTGCCGCTTGGGCGGTGAATGATCGGGATCAGGAGCTCGACTGTGATTGAATATTGACCAGTGGGAGTAGTGACGTCACGCGGATGACGAGCTTCGTTTCCAACCTGAGAAGAGCGAAATAGGCCCAGACACGCAGTTTCCCGCAGGGCTCGCCGGCTTCAGCTCGGGGGTTCGGCGGGAGGGCAACGTAAGTTCGGATGACGATCGACGAAGCCGATTGGCCGGGGCCGGGGATTGGCTGGCCCAGTGGCGACCCGTGATTCGCCGCTTAGCTTGCATCTCATCCACCAACTCCCACCCTCTAGTTTTCCATGTTCTCCTCGCTCCTTCAAAAATCCGTCCTGGGCACTGCGACCCGTGCCTCAAGACTCA
>Ga0307517_10008791_pt1 | contig 14429 bp, 10 predicted proteins | sample 23_EM_MG_FD_194515 | JGI IMG/M metagenome (GOLD analysis project Ga0307517, IMG submission 194515) | Populus trichocarpa ectomycorrhiza microbial communities from riparian zone in the Pacific Northwest, United States - 23_EM | ecosystem: Host-associated > Plants > Roots > Unclassified | place... | reverse complement strand
ATGGAAGGCAGTTCCCTGTTCATATGAAATTTTCTACGTAAATCTCAAGGAAGCATGATCTGATATTATCTCTCTGGTGGTTCAGCATGTACAGAAACTTGAATTTTGTGGCAGGAGACTTGTTTTTTTCCCATTTCTTGGTAAACTTGAAAACAACAGCAGAAGTCAGGATATGGCTTTCAGGTCTTCAACTGCTCCCACGAAAAGGTCTTTCCTGGCTTCATTTTTCTTAAACTTCTTGGAAGTTCTCTTCTAGCATCATCCATTATGGGGCCTATGCAGCCGTAAATCTCACAACACAAGAACTAACTTTACTAACGCTAGTTGATTAATCAAATATTTTTAAAATTATAGTTAGGGAAAAATACAATTTCAACCATACTTCACTATATTATTAAATAATATTTGATATTGTAATAACAATTACTTTTTAAAATATTAATTTAAAAATTTAAAAATTTATCAAAATAATATTTTTTTTATTTTTTAAAATTTATTTTTAACAATAACATATTAAAATGTAATAAAAACACAAAAAATAATTTAAAATAAAAAAATTTAACATACGATTTCATTACAAAAACAAACACCGCATAAGTTTGAGTCTCTAGAGGACTTGACTTGAGGGTATGTTGAGAATGTAGTAGTGGTTGTTTTTCAAAGTGTTTTTCACTCGAAAATGCATCAAAATAATATTTTTTTTATTTTTAAAAAATTATTTTTGACATTAGTATATATATCAAAATATTATGAAAACACTAAAAAATATTAATTTTAAACAAATAAAATAATTTTAAATTTTTTTAAAAATACTTTTAAATTACAAAAATAAACAGGGATTTAATCAAAGTTGAGCTTGATACCCATGATCAATCCATCCAACATGATCATGCCTACTTGGTTATTCATGTTTTCGTTTCTTACCTGTTCTTTCAAAGCTTTAAAACCAAAAACTACAGCAAGATGTCAAACCATTACTGCGAGCGAAAATACTAATGTTGCTTAACGTCTAACTTGAGATGAAGGTCCATGCCCTCCTGCTGCTCAATATGGAAGTTTTCTGCACTAATAGCAAGTATGCAACCCTTCTCTCTTGCGGACATGCTTATAGCTAGAAATGGATTTAATTAGGCCGTTGTTTGGGAATGTGGTTGTGATTATTTTTTAAAAGTTTTTTTATTTTAAAATGTATTAAAATAATGTTTTTTATCTTTTAAAAATTATTTTACGATCCAAAACAAAAACAATTAATTTTTAATAAAAGAAATTGAATTTTTTAGAAATATGCAGAAAGACTTTTCTTGTTGACTTGAAGAATTGAACCCGGCAGTCCATTCTCTCCAGTGAACTCCTTCCATTATAGCTAGTTTATTTCTGACATAAATGAGGAATAATAATTTTCATGCTAGTATTGGAAAAGCTTGGAAATTCTCAAAGCAAGTGCACCACCGTGTAACAACAGTTTTATAATTAAGCTATCAAACAATCCAATTATGCACGAGCATAGTAAATATATTGATATAAGGTTTCATTTTTTGCATGACTTGACTAGAGATGTAGTTGTTGAGCTGAGACATTGTAGCACACAAGAACAAATTACATATATTATGACAAAATCACTCAAGTTAGATATATTTTTAAAGCAAGTCATTGGATGTGTGCGAGGTACGAGGACTAAACTGAAAGTATTACTAGGGAGGCATTGTTGAGACTGTTGGGTTGTTGAAATTGTCAAAGTTCATTCGGTTAATAATCCCTATTAATTGGGACATGTAGACTAAGTTTTTAACTGATTTCCTTATTTGTTTGTTTACCACGTAAAACATGGGTTGTTATGTTTTCTATCTTATCACTATGTAAGGCTTATATAAGCCAACAAACAGTATGCTTTGAATTCAATAATAGAGTTTATCAGATAATTACTGTGAGTTGCTTTGTGCTTAGAATTTCCAACACATCAGACAGTGACAGGTATTGCTCAATCATTAATTTCAATGGAAGGCAGTTCCCTAGCTGTTCATATGAAATTTTCTACTTAAATCTCAAGGAGGCATGATCTGATATTATCTCTATGGTGGACCAGCATACACAGAAACTTGAATTTTGAGGCAGGAGACTCGCTTTTTTCCCATTTCTTGGTAAACTTGAAAACAACAGCTAGCAGAAGTCAGGATATGGCTTTCAGGTCTTCAACTGCTCCCACGAAAAGGTCTTTCCTGGCTTCATTTTTCTTATGCTTCTTGGAAGTTCTTCTAGCATCATCCATTATGGGGCTTGTGCAGCCATAAACCATTACTGGCTACTGCGAAAATTAATACTAATGCTGCTTAACGTCTAACTTGAGATGAAGGTCCATGCCCTCCTGCTGCTCAATATGGAAGTTTTCTGCACTAATTGCAAGGAAGCAACCCTTCTCTCTTGCGGACATGCTTATAGCTAGCTAGACATGGATTTAATGCAGAAAGACTTTTCTTGTTGACTTGAAGAATTGAACCCGGCAGCCCATTCTCTCCAGTGAACTCCTTTCATTCTAGCTAGTTTATTTCTGACATAAATGAGGAATAATAATTTTCATGCTAGTACTCTTGACGTATAACAATAAAAAATAAATTATGGATTATCAAGTTTAAAAATTAGAATTCTAAAGGAAGAAATTAAAGTTTCTCAACCCTAATTTTACTGATAAACTATAGATAACATCATTTGATAAATATGAATGTTATATAAAAACTCGTTTCACACCTAAGAACTTATTATACTTAAATTTTTGACACGCGTCCCTATCAACTATTTTCAGATACATCAAAATAACTTGTCCAAGACTCGGGACAGGACCCAGCTTTAATGTCAGCAACTGCAAGTTGGTTCGCATGAAAACAAATCTCTTTTCTTTTCTTTTTTCCTTTTTTGTCATTGCTCAACTTTCGTTTTACGCAGAGGAATAGTATTGATGTGACGTCGTCCATTGCATTTAGATATTATTTGTAGATGCAACACCTTTGAAGAAATCAAACATTATGCACACCCACCTGTGATTCTATTATTAGTAGAAAGCTCCAGGAAGTCTGAAATAATTTCCATGGAAAGAATGACTTCTCGACGTTGTCTTCTCACTCTTCGTGAAATTTATAATCTTTTTTGTTAGCTGTTTTCTTATGTACAGATGGCTCTTAATGCAAAACTAGCTCTGCTTCTGACTCTTTTCCTTAGTGTTGCTAGCAATGGATACAGTTCTTTGCAAGAGAACAACGCAAGTGATGATGAGCTTGGTGGCAGATTACCCCTGGTACCCAGCAAAGAGCTCTGGACGAAGTTCGATTCTTCATTCAAAAGTGGGTTTGTAATAGGTTATGTATTTTCTGCAGTTTCCATTTTAACTATTTTCCTGTCCTATTGTGTGCCTTGGGCTCGTCTCAACAAGAGGAAAAGGAACAAGGTGATGATGAAGACACCAATGACGACGTCTTTGATGGAAAGGCAGGAGAAGAAGAGAAAAGAAGCCGACATCCAGGTATCCCATGAGATTTTCCTTTCATCATATATTTGGTTTCTTGCTAGCTCGAAATCAACTATGTTCCTGTCAATTTACAAAAGATCATCGGTTATTTCATCCCCAGATTTCGACGTTTGATCAGATGTTGATCGCAAGAATCAGTTTTGCTGAACTACAGAAAGCAACCAACAGTTTCGACAGAGGCAAAGTCATCGGAGTTGGAAAGACGGGGACAGTATATAAGGCAGCACACCCTCATCTTCGTTTCACTGCCGTGAAGAGATTATTTGACTTCCAACATTTGGAAAAGCAATTCTTGTCTGAGTTAATGATTCTGGGCAAGTTTAGGCATAAGAACATAGTTCCACTCTTGGGATTCTGCGTGGAATCGAGGGAAAGGATTTTGGTGTACCAATATATGCCAAATGGGAATCTCTATGATTGGTTACATCCTGTGAAAGGCGAGCCTAAGATCATGGAGTGGCATTTTAGGGTTAACATCGCAGTTGGGATGGCAAGAGGTTTGGCATGGCTCCACAATCATAATACCCTCCAACTAGCTCATCTTAACTTAAGCTCAAGTTGCATCTTGCTTGACAAAAACTTCGAACCAAGGATATCCAATTTTGGAAGGGCAATGCACATCATGACCTCAAATGCCAGAATCTTCATGGCAAACATTGAGATGAGTGAATGGGATTTGACCAAAAGAGATGTCCATCAGCTTGGTGTTCTTCTTCTTGAGCTGATCACAGGAGAAGATCCTCTTAATAACAGTGGATTTTATCACAGTCTAGAAGGTAAGTTAGTGCAAAACAATTGTCTATTGAGTACTGTCTCGGCTGCACTGTATTGTGCGGTTGACAAATCTCTGCTCGGTCAAGGATTCGATCGTGAAGTCCTTTATTTTCTGAAGGTTGCCTGTAACTGTATTCAGCCTATTCCAAATCGAAGGCCAACAATGGTTGAAGTATACAAAATGTTGATGGCCATCAAGAACACACATCCCGACATCTTGGGCTAAAACTAATATATAAATGAAATTGGCTGCTCCGTGAACATCCACCATTGCCGAATTACATTACTAATTGTCAACATGTTTATGTACAGGATAGATTTAAAAATATCATAGATTTTCTCTAATTTCTCTGCAATGAAGTACCAGCCATTAATTTCTCTAACAATGTTGTTGATTCTGATTCCAGTGTGATGATAACTTGGAGCTCAAGATCATAGAAATAATGTGAAACATAGTGTGCATATATATGTTTCCAGGACTGAACATTGACCCGGTCTCTTTGGTGAGATGGTCAATTCGATCAACTTTTCGGTCATTAATAATTCACACCTTGTTTTTCCCTTTTCTTGATTCTTTTAATAAAGGGTATTTTAAATATCAAAATACTTCATATATATATATATATATATATATATATTGTGAGGGTTGAATTGAAAGACAAAAGAGTGAAGTGTAAAATAAGGGTGGCGTGTTTAAATTTTTTTGTGAATTATATTTTTATCCCTCATATTTTTTTGCTATAAGGTGATTGGTCCTTTGTATTTTTAACAATTGCATTTCAATACTAAACTTTATTTTCATCATTTTTCAATTTTTAGTGGGTGAGAGGAGAGAGAGAAAATGGTTGGAATCCAGTCTAAAAAGGGAAAAATATCATTTCTTCAATTCCGGCCATCAAAATATTAGATTTTTATTCTAAATGGTTCCATACCTTGAAAGTGCCTAAAAAACCAAATTTGAGATCAGAAAAAAATTGGTTTTTGGGTTGAATTTGGGTTTTTTGCCCCTTTTTTGCACTTTTGGAGGTTAAGAATTGGTTTAAAAAAGTTATTAGGGTTATTTATAGGTGTTTTAGGTTGAAAATGGGTTTCTAGAAGAAAAAATCAGTCACCCCGATATCCATAGCATAAGCGTTACCTTGCCCGCATGGGGAGGAGAATCAATGGTTTTTCACTAACTCAACCCAACCTTATACGTGCGAGCCTACCATCTTTTCTTTGTTAATTACCAACCCTTATCAAAGTTCACTATATAAACATTAGAAGAAACTTTTAATTTTCTAATGTGGGATTGGAAGACCATTAATATATATACTCTATGTTCACAAGAAGAAAGTTTTTTTTTTTTCAATGTGAGATAAAAAATCTTTTTGATTTAAATATTCAGCTTAAAATAAGAAGATAATATCTTTTCAACATGGGATAAAAAACCTTTAGAAATAATCTTTTAAAGTTCATTATTTACAACATGTATAATCTACATTCACATGAATTGTTTCTTAAATTTTTAACTTGGAAAATTAAAACCCTAAAAAGTTTTTTTAATTTTCATGGGTTTATCAGGTTAACGGGTCGGGTTTGATAACTATGGTATTAGGTTGGTGTTTTATTCATTAATTGTTTTTAACAGTTTTTTCTCGATTTTATCCTTCAATATTGAATTGGTTAGGGAATAAACTGCATAATTTATTTTATTTTTTTTCTTTTTATAGGGTTATCATTGTTTCAAATAAGTTTTTATTTTTAGTTTGGTGATCAATTTTGTTACGATATATTTTTATCATATAATTAAAAAAATATTTTATAAAAAACAAATTAGTGAACTCAATGGAGTTCATGACACGGTTCGTTAGGGACTAAGAACGATCCAATATGTCATTATCTCAATAGTTTTTGTTAAAAAAAGTTATATCATCTTGAAATTTTATCAAAAGTTCAATCATTTTTTTTACCAATTATCAAGATTGCATTTGGATCCATAAAATCAATCATTTTAATTTGGGTTAACTCCTGCTCAATTTAATTTGAAACTCGAGTTAGCGAAATAGCTAGGTTAAAAAATTTGTCCAACTCGCGGTGTAGCGCGAACCAATGAACTAGTACGTTAATAATTTTGTACATCGATGCATATTTTATGCAACAAAAGGGCATCGTTCTTTTTTTATAAAAAAAAAAAGATGATAGTAAATTGATTAATGAATAAAAGGATTCAATTGAGAAATGATGGAAATATTGGGAATTGAATTGATAAAAAAAATCAAATGGTTTATGGCTATATTTATGGAAATATTAGGAATTAAATTGATAAAAAATCAATTCATTTATGGCTTTATTCATTTATACATATTTGTATGTAATAAAATTTTTGCAATAAATATTTGGTTTTTTATTTTAGTTTTATCTATTTGAATTTCTTTCTAGTTTGTTTATTAGATTTTTTAAAAATTAAATAAATTACTATGGAATCATCGACAGGATAAATTCATCTAAGCGTTCCAAAACTTTTATAGGAATTGACAATATGTAATTTTAATCTCATCTCTAAAGTATCTAAAGAAGTTTAATTTGATTCTATATCTTCTCAATTTTACAATTTTATTCATGTAGTTTTAAGCACGTATATTTTAATCCTAGAACTTCATTATTATCACCTATCAATCCCTGAATGTTGAGAATTGTTTATTTGGTCCTTAAAGTTTTCACAAAAGTTCAATTTGGCCATTAAAATTCTTTATCCTTACATTTTTGGATCCTATGGTTTTAGGTGATTACATTCCAGTCCTAAAACCTCATTACCCTCATGCCTAGTCCTTGGATAAACTTTAATTTGATCTTTGAACTTTCCACAAAAGTCCAATTTGATCTCTAAAGTTGTGCTTTCATGTTTTTTTATCCTTATTGTTTTAAGTGCTTACATTTCAGTTTTAAAATTTTATTTCCCTCATGAATATTGAGAAAAGCTTAATTTGGTTCCAAGATTTTGAGTAAAAATCCAATTTGATCCTTAAAGCTTTCATTATTTACATTTTATCCCTCTAGTAAAAGCTTACCATTTTCTTTCGAAGAAAACCTCAAACGTATGATCCCATAATCAACTGATTTATTTTATCAATTTTGGATTCCAAGGAGAGAGGGTGAGTGTGTATTTTGTTTTGTAATAGTTTTTGTATTTTTAGTTAAAAAAAAAGAGATTTAAAAAAGAGATTAATTATAGTTCTTTTAAAATTAAATTTTTACAGCAATTTAAAGATAAAAAACAAGTTTGAATAATAAAAACTAAATAATTTTTAAAATTATAGTTAATTTAATGCAATAAAAAACAGGGCACAAGGAACCTAGCCTAGGACAATTGTGAAAGACACCGAAAACCTTACACGCATTTCGATGCAAAAGGACCCTCCTTTTCAAGGCATCTCCTTCTCTGCTCTTCTTTACTCCTTTAAAGCAGAGAGAGCATCGCTCCTTCTTTCCTTTCTTCACCTTGTTTTCACTCTTTACATTTCTCCCCTCACTCTCACTCATTTGCAGAGTGACCAAGAAAACCCAAAATGGGTTCATTAGTGAAAGGAGTGATGATCCATGAGTCACTTCTAATTCATGATTATGCCACCCCCTCTTTACACTCTTCAGCTCACTCTCTCCTCCGAAAGCTCCGCCACTCCAATCTCCACATTGGGATCTCTTTCTCACCGTCTCTCCCTCACAATAAGGTTTGTCCATCAATTCTTTATATCTTTCTGGTTTGTTTTCTTTGATGAGATGGTTGTTTGAAAGATCATTTTTTTTGCCTGCCCTTTTGTTATAGGTGAGTGTACTTAAAAAGATGGCAATGGAATACTCCTTTGATTGTTTTCTCTTGGATGATGAATCATCTGTTGATGGTGTTAATGAGATTACACTTTCTTGGGGTGGCATTGGAGGGAAAATTTTGTTTCTTGTTCCTAGCGACAAGAAGGTTGCTTTTGGTCAATTAAGCAATTTGGGTTGGATCATTGTTGTTTTTGGTGAGTTTTGTTTATACCCTTTTGTTATTTCTATGTATTAGTGACTTTGTTTTAGTAGATGACATCAGTGGATTCTGTTTTGTATCTTGTCTTTGTGGATTCAGGTTTGGTTTTTTTAAAAAAAAAACTGTGTATTCTTGTTTTCTTTTCTTTTAGATGTTGAAGGTGCTGGTGCATGTGAGAGTTCAGGAGTGGTTTGCATCAGTAAACTGGAAGAGTTGCCTATGATAATTTGCGCCTCAATTAGAAAGGTTATCATGATTGATTATTATCCAATTAGCAAATCCACTTCTACAATTATTTATGAATTTTAGTTCTTCTTAAATATTCTCTGACTGTTTTGTTTTTCCAATTTCAAACAGGCTATTGGTGATGGAGTTGTGACTGTTGGTTATATTATGAAGCCTTCTCGGGAAGAAGATTTTGCCAAGGTGAGTTCTTGATAGAGGAATTGGAAGCATTACTGATGTTGGAGAAAGACTGTGTCATAGATCATAGATGTTCTCCAGAATCCAGATATACAAAGAAATCAATGTGAAGCCACGATATCCTGATCGAGTTCCTTCTTTGCTATTGAAAACTGATTCATTATATTTTCTGGATCTAGAGTTCAATCTGAGTTAGCTCTTCACTGATTTTGTTTTAAACTTACAAGAAAATTTGTTAGTTTGACATTTTATGGTGCATACTCCATATTGTTTGTCTGTATCTTTACCCATGTATAAATTGTAGTTTAGATGTATGTCTACAATTGCAAGCTTATTCTTTGTTCTTGTTGCAGAGGGGTGCGTTCCCCATGAATCCTTCTCCAAATGGTTTGATGTTTCTACCCCTCACATTTGAGCTTCCCCTGCAATCTCAATTGCAACTCGTTGACATAGTTCTGCATAAAGCAACTGATGAAATTATCTCTGTTGACTTAAGTGGCTCTTCAGAATCCTCAAACAGAATTACTTTCTCTGCAGGCATGCAAGAATTGCAAAGGTAGTTTCAAATTCATTTTTATACATTTTTATGGTGATGATAAATCAACATGTTGCAAACAAAGTTGTGGATTAATGACATAATAATGTGCCTGGGTCCCTTTCTTCCGCAGGTATATGGAACACCATTCTGATTGCTTTGCAATTGATCCACTTGATAAAATATATCCTGTACTGGATCGACTAAAGATCCAACAAATTCTTCTTGGGCTGGATGCTCTCAACAAAGAACGTTGTCGGGCAATCAGAGGACCCCATTTCCTAAAGGTCTTTTGATCAGAATGGTATCTATTTAAAATAGTAAAACTGATCTCACAAATCATTGGACACGAAATGAAATGTTTAGCTTTGTTGTCATTGCAAAATCAACTTCGATGATTTTTGGTGTTGTTCATTGTTTAAGCATATGTTTCTTGGGTGTTTTCCATATTGATAACCAATTTTCTTGATGCACATTAAGGCTCCATTCAGGCATGATCTCTTGAACGTTTCACCATTTTATCCTCAAATTTAGTTACAACTAGAGTTCAAATATGCAGGTTAATGGATTTAATGACCCTGATTTGGCACAAAGTCTGTCTGAAGCTAAATTATCTCTTCCGAGTATTGTGAAACCTCAAGTTGCCTGTGGAGTAGCTGATGCTCACAGTATGGTAAGAATTTCTTTGATTGCAAAGGATACAACTGTAGGATAAAAAATGTTAATCAGGACTTCATCTCGATGCTGCAACAGGGACTCTGTAATGCTTGGTTTTTTTCTGTGGACTCACTAAGCAAGTTCCTTAATAATGAAATCTCAAGTTCTCCTGTATTTTCTCCAATTTTAGGTGCTTATCTGGAAAGATTTGTTCATCATTTTATAGTTAGATGCTTAGAGCTGCTATCAATTTTGAATATTGGTTATGTGGTCTGCACCAGCTGTATGGTTAAGCATTCTAGGTTACTGATAGACCAGCTCCATCATTTTGGGTTTGCCTGAACATTATTACATTTTTGACATTTTGGACATTGTTTGCAGTTCATCACTAGGGAGCTGCAATATTTTTTAGTTCCTTGTCCTTAATTTTCTGTCTTAAAAAAGTTTAATTCTCGCATTGCAGGCAATCACCTTTAGAGTTGAAGATTTTAAGGATTTAAATGTTCCTCTTCCAGCAATTGTTCAGGTGAGCACAAAAGTACTGTGCCAATTTTGGTTTGACTTTTTGGCCCTGCATTCTGGCATGACAGTAGTATGAACCAATGTGTGGCTATTCTGATTGTGTATGCTTGACTGGAAACAGTAGAACAATGATTAGTGCTTGTATTTGACATAGATACAGCATAGTTTTACATCATCCTTCCAGTAAGCTAAATGTAATTTAACATGACTGAAATATATTTCAAAGCCCTTGGTCAGAGGAGTTGCCAAGTGGTTGAGCCTTCTAAAGGGTCTTTTTGACAGCTGAGTTTCATGTTTTCTGTTCTCCTGGATCTGAACGGTTTGTTTGCCATTGCAGGAGTACGTGGACCATTCATCTACTATATTCAAGATTTATGTCTTGGGTGAGCAAGTTTTCTATGCAGTAAAGAAATCTATACCAAATGCAGATGTCTTGACCAAATCATCTGAAAGAAATGAACTCAGACCTTTACTCTTCGACAGGTAGCATTTAGTTTCTTTGTTTGCTTTCTGTTTTCTTGAGTTATGGTAATGTAATGTCTTATGTTTCAGTTTTGATAATCTTGTGCTTACCCTCTGCAGCTTAAAATCTCTACCCACCAGCACTGGGCACTCTACAGGTGCAGATTCCATCAAGACCAATGTTAATTCTTTTGATCTTGAGCTAGTCACAGATGCTGCAAATTGGCTTGCTAGAAAACTTGATCTTACCATCTTTGGCTTCGATGTTGTTGTAAGTAATGCTTCCTTGACTACATATCTTTTGCAGTTTGCATCTTTTACCAGTCAAACCTGATTAATGTTTGATGATTTTTCTTGATTATTTGATGAGTGATTTATAATGGTAGAAACCCCAAGATGAATACATATCTTTTGCAGTTTGCATCTTTTACCAGTCAAACCTGATTAATATTTGATGATTTTTCTTGATTATTTGATGAGTGATTTATAATGGTAGAAACCCCAAGATGAATACTGAGAAAGTATCAATTCAGAAATGCTTTGCAATTCTTGTATAAGATTGGCATCAAGCATGCGTACTGGAGCCAATTTTACTACTAGTTGATATTTCTGGTGTTCAGTCACTAGGTCTATTTTCTTTTTGGTTATAGACCCTGACCCCTCGGTGGGTATATATTTTGGCATCTGTGTAATTAAGAAGCCAACTGCAACTGTTCTATCGTCTTTGTAGTTGAGTTTAGGGTATTATATTTCTGAACTTGCATACAAATCTACATCCTCTCATGTCTTACCTCATCTCAGATCCAGGAAGGCACTGGTGACCATGTCATTGTGGATGTGAATTACCTCCCATCTTTCAAGGAAGTCCCTGATGATATTGCCGTGCCAGCCTTTTGGAATGCTATTAGACACAAGTTTGAATCAAGAAAGAGGAGATAGAAAGCCGTGCTTATGTGCTGGAAACTGAGCAGTGGTCTTTCCTTTAGCTGAATATGATCATAGACAGAGAGAATAACTGGAAAACTGGCAGAGCTGATGAGCGCTTATAGTTGATGGATAAAAGCATTCATATCCATCAAAAGTTGTCTTGATCGCTGGCTTTTTAAATTGTACACCCAGATAACCCTTATTAGGCTAAGCCTTTTGAGTAATGAACAATATGTGACGCTGTTTTTGCTACAACTGCCTTTCCCCCTACATGTTTGACTAATTAGATGCTCAACTTGGATAACAAATTCTTGCTTGCCATGCTGTAGCTGCTTTTCTTGAGGGATTTTATGGAATTGGGAGAGAACAGAGGAGGCACATGCAATGGATCCTAACTCAACAGTGTCAAGTCTATCAGGATATCATTGATATGGGATAATGATCTAGCCTCGATTAGTTTAATAAATGAATAGTCACTTCCCATCCCTTAAAAGATATCACAATCAGTATAGACCCCACAATCCATGAACCAGCCCGCCATTAATTATCTTTATCAACAAAGGAATGATGACGATCATGGTCATGATTAACAGGTATAAAATTAGGCTCCATACAATGTTCAGACACCCACCAACCATTTCAGGGCTTGGCACTCAAAACAAACACAATGGCCACTTCACCATCTCCTCCACCACAAGAACAACAATGAATGGACATTCAACCTTGGCTTGACTCGAGAACTAATGTGTGTCTGCTTCCCATATTATTTCTTATGAATAGATTAATCAATATCTGCAGACATGAATTAAATCGGGTTTAGTTCCATCACTAGATTTTTTTTTTCCCCACTCTACACGACGTCGGTGGGTTAATTTTTTGGTTTTGCATAAAAAAATATTTCAATGATGATAACTTAAGTAAATTTGGGTTAACTTGATTAACCTGCGATCCGGAATAATCCCGGAGAAAAAAAATAAAAAAATAAAAAACTCAAGACTCAATAACCTAATGTTAAAAAATAAAAACAAACAAAGTTAAATTGGGCTAATCTTTGAAACCAGTAATTCTGGTAATGAGATAGAAATGACCATACAGAAAATCAAAAACAAATCTTAAAAAAATTCTTCAACCTTCAAAAAATTAAAAAGAAATAAATAGTAATCAAAATAATGAGAATCGAATCTCATATAAAAACTAATGAAAAAAAATAATAAGACACTTAATCGAAAAATAAAATAAAAAGAATGAGAAAATAAAAAGGATAAAAAATAATAATAATTAAAAGAATGAGAACTAAAATTGGATTAAAAAATAAAATAAAATGTTGAGAGATAAATTCTAAAGAAAAAAAATTATAAAAAAAAGGATTATAAAAGGAGCAATTAAAAAAATAAGAACTAAATTTAAAAAAAAAGAAATAAAATAAAATGTTGGGGGAAAAAATTGAAAGAAAAAAACAATCAATAGAATGGGTACAATATATATATAAAAGATGAAGCTGGAAAAAAAATCTAAAAAAGAAAATTCAAAACTAAGAAAAACCAATCAAAAGAAATAATTTTTTCTCCATCATTTTTTATCAAAATAATATCATTTTTACTTTTTAGCTGAATAAAAAATCAAGTGATTAGTTAGGAAAAACTCATGTTAAAATCCATTGATTTCTTTTGCCATTATTTTTTTATCAAAATAATATTATTTTTACTTCCTGTACAATAAAAAATCTGATTGCCCTGATAACCCCGATGATTCAACCCAACTCGTGACTCAGGACATGACGAGGGTCGACTATTGAGTTAGGTTTTAAAAGCATGATAAAAAAATGAACACCAAATATGATATGAAAATTTAATGAAATTAAACAATAAGGGATGAAATTGCCGAAAAAAACAATTAATTAAGAAGAGAACTCAAAGTAAAAAGAATTTGCAATAATAAGAATGAGAATCAAATTTTTTTAAAAAAATCAAATGATTAGAGATTAAATCAAAAAATAAAATCCAATCAGAAAAAAGATTAAAAGCAAAATAAATAAAAATTAAAAGAATGAGGATTAAATTTGATAAAAAACATAAATAAATCAAATGACAAGAAATAAAATTGAAAAACAAATAAATTAAATTCAGTATAATTAAAAGATTGATAATCACTCTACAATTTTGCAGGGCCAACACACTTTTTAAAATGAAGGAGAGAGAAAAGAGATGAGAGAATAAAAATTATTGTCGGAGTTATGGAGTATGACACGCGTCAACCCGCCGTGTAGAGGGTGGTGCGATGTTTCGGACACCACCCTAGAAGGCGACCAATAGTCACCTGGAGGCGCAACATGCATGGCTCAAAGAGAAAGGGCGCGTCCTAGCACACTTCAATCATTTTTTTTATTTATCAAAAGGCCAGAATATATTTGACCCCACACACAATAATTGCAAAAAAAACTAGGTCAACAAACCAAAAATAACCCTTGATCTTGGAAAAAAAAAAAAAACTTCAACCCCAAAGACTAAATGGCAATTACATTATAAAAAAAATATGAAAAATCACAAAAAGCTCCTCAATTATAAGTTGTGTTTTTTTTTTCAAGAGCATGGGCGTAATTGCAC
>Ga0307517_10008790_pt1 | contig 14430 bp, 17 predicted proteins | sample 23_EM_MG_FD_194515 | JGI IMG/M metagenome (GOLD analysis project Ga0307517, IMG submission 194515) | Populus trichocarpa ectomycorrhiza microbial communities from riparian zone in the Pacific Northwest, United States - 23_EM | ecosystem: Host-associated > Plants > Roots > Unclassified | place... | reverse complement strand
CCCCTCTTCATGGCCGGTTATGATTTTAGCCAAAATAAGGAATCCATTCAAGTTTTTCTAATGAAATTCTTATCCAATTATCTTTTCTATTCTAATTAACACATTTAACTTCATAATTATTCGAATCAAATTCAAATAATCATAACATTTCACCTATAAGTTTTCATAGTTTAATATATCACATTCAATGATTTCTTCAATTATTCATTAACCATTATTTTTTTTCATGTATATTTACATTAACCCTTCACAAAACACTAACTTAGACATTCAAACATTCAACACAATTTCAAGTATATTGCTTTTTTCATGAAAAACTCATCAATATATCATTAGGGATGCATGAAATGCATAATTCAAGCATCATACCACTTATTCACAAAGAAAAATGAAGATAGAACTAAACTTTTTCCTCTCTTTTTACCTCCCCCCAAAACCGGCAGAAACAACCCGAATTTCCTTAAAGATTTTCTTGATTCCTAAGCCAGATTCCTTTGAAACCCCTTTTTAATCTCTTACTCTCTTATGTCTAATGTTTAATTTGGTGTAAATTTGAGGTGAAAAAAAAACATACAAACCCTCTCAATTTCTTCACCTCCCAGCCGACATGTATTTATACCCTTTCTTATTTTTATTGTTTATAATAGTCCCTTAAGTTCTCTAAATTCTTTTTTCAACCCCACTTTTTTATCTCATATTTGATTCAACCCCGTTTTATTATCAATTAATATTAATCAATTTCACCACTTTCTAATTATTATTTTTATTTATTCATTTGTCTTTTTTTTTGTCTTTGTTTTGACTAATAATTTTAAAAATTCACTTATCTAATTAAACTTTGACCGAGGTTTACATTCTACCATATCCTCGAAATTCATATTACGTACTTGATTCTAAATATAGTTCAGGGTATTTGTTTCTTATTTCAGACTCTCTCCCCCAACGTCACTTTCTCCATTTAAGAGTTTTCCCACAATATTTTCACCATAGGGATTCTTTTATTTCCAAGTTCCTTCTCACTCCGATCTAGAATCCATACCAGCTTTACCTTTAATGTTAAATCTTCCTCTATTTCTAAAGGGACTTGTGACATCAATCTTGAAAAATCCACTTCTGTTTTCTGAGGAGTGAGATATGGAATACATCATATATATTGGCTAGGTGAGTAGGCAAGGCTAATTTATAGGCCACATGCCCAATCCTTTTAATCATCTCAAAAGTCCCTAAATATCTTGGTGCCAACTTTTCTTTCATCTCAATTCTTAACATATGTTTCCATGGAGCAACCTTAAAAAAAACCATATCTCCTTCTTAAAATTCAAAAGGTCTTCACCGATTATTAGCATTACTTTTTTATCGGTATTGCGCTGCTTTCATTATATCACTTATAATTCTCACTTTCTCGAAAGTAACATGTACTAACTTAGGCTCAATCATCCTTTTATCACCAATTTCTTCCCAACATATTGGTGTCCTACATTTTCTTCCATACAAAGCCTCATAAAGGGCCATCCCCACTGTGGTATAGTAACTATTATTATACGTGAATTTTACCAGCGGTAAATAATCTTCCTAATTTCCACTGAATTCCAATACATATGCTCTCAATACATCTTTAAGTGTCTGGATTATTCTTTTTAGTTGTCCATCCATCTGTGGATGGAAAACGATACTCAAGCTTAAACTGGTTCCTAGAGAATGCTGGATACTAGGCCAAAACTGTAAAGTAAACTTGAGGTCTCGATCTAAAAAAATAATCACTGACACCCTATGTAATTGTACCACTTCATTCACATATAACTTTTTCAATTTATCCATTAGATTCGTCATCTTTATGGGTAAGAACAAGGCTGACTTGGTTAGTTTATCAACTATTACCCATATAACATCATTTCTTTTTTTTTTCCCCAGGGTAATCTCATAACAAAATCCATGACAATATCCTCTCATTTCCATTGAGGTATTGATAATGATTGTAGTGGCCTTGCAGGTCTTTGGTGTTAAATTTTTACTTGTTGACATACACCATATTTTGCTACAAAATCTGCACTTTCTTCTGTCTGGCCACAAATAAAACTTTCTTAAGTACCGATATATTTTAGTACTGCTAGGGTGGACAAGAACATATATTCATGTGCTTCTGCCAAAATCTCATTCTTAGGGACATTATCTTTAAACAAATACATATGTTTCTCCATCATTACTAGTCCATCTTCTTAGATTTAAAAAGGTGTTTTTATGCTTATCTTCATCTTATTTCTTAACCTTTCTACTGTTGAATCCTTCTACTAAGCCTTCAATATCCTTTCTCGATATATCAGTTCTATCTTTAATTGTGTTAATAATGACCTTTTTGGTGCCACTACCATTTAAGTACCCAATCTTTTTAACTCCATTATCTCCCTCTTGCGTTTTATTTTGGAATATTCCACTATTACTTGATTATTTATGCTCAAAGCATTCACTACCACATTTGCTTTTTCATGGTGATAGAATATTACACATTTGTAATCTTTGATAATCTTTATCCATTTCATTTGCCTTATTTTTAATTCTTTTTATGATATAATATGTTTTAAACTCCGATGGTCAGTAAAAATCTGACCTTGCGACCCGTACAAGTAATGTCTCCACTCTTAAAGCAAATACCACAACTGCTAATTTCTTGTGGATTGGATAATTAGACGCATGTGGTTTTAGTTGTCTTGATGCATAAGTAATGACTTGTCCATGTTACATTAAAAAACATCTCAATATCTTCTTTGAAACATCACTATACACTACAAATCCTCCCATTCCAGATGGAAGTGTCAAAATAGGAGCTGTAGTAAGTTTTTCCTTTAATTATTGTAAACTTTCTTCATATTCTTTAGACCATTCAAACTTCACCTCTTTTCGAGCTAACAGTGTCAAAGAACTTGCAATAGTGGAGGATCCTTTTATAAATCTTCGATAAAACCTAACCAGTAAAAAAAAAAAAAACTCTAAATTTCAGTCACATTCGAGGGTCTCTCCCAATTCAGTACAACCTCCACTTTTCTTGGATCCACCCAAATACCTTCTGCTAAAATGATATGTACTAGAAAGATCACATCTTTTAGCCAAAACTCATATTTACTTAATTTTACATTCAATCAGTGATCTCTTAAAGTTTGTAGTACATTTCTTAAGTATTGTTCGTGTTTTAGAGTAGAGCTGGAATAGACCAAAATACCATCTATGAGCACCACCACATATTTATCTAAACATGACCAGAAAATTCAGTTCATTAGGTCCATAAACACCGCTAGAGCATTATTTAACCCAAATCGCATTACTAAGAAATCATAGTGCTCATATCGGGTCCTAAAACTAGTCTTAGGGACATCCTGCTCTTTTATCCTCAGCTTGTAATACCGGGTTTTAAGTCTACTTTCAAAAACAACATGACTCCCTTTATTTAATCAATCAAATCATCTATCTGCGATAGTAGGTATCTATTTTTCACTGTTACCCTATTTAACTTTCTATAATCAATGCAAAGTTGAAGGGTCCCATCCTTCTTCTTCATAAACAGCACGAGAGCCCCCCACAGAGAATTACTAGGCCTTATAAATCCTTTCTCTAATAAATCTTGTAGCTGTATCTTCAGCTATGCTAATTCTGCTGGTGCCATCCTATAAGGAGCTTGCGCAATAAGAGACATTATGATGTCAATAGATACTTCTACTTCCCTCTCGGATGGAAACCCTGGTAATTCTTATAGGAAAACGTTTGGGAATTCCTTCACTATAGGAAGATCTTTCAATTCTAGTTCTCTCTTCCCTGAATCTAAGACATGGGTTGCACATCCTTTCTTTAACATTTTTTATGTTGTCATGATTGAGATTAAGCAATTCGATACTATATTCATTTCTTCTCTAGAAACTACCCACACTCCATTTAAGGCTCGTAAGGTTATAAATTTAGTGAAATAGTCTATTCAAGCTCGGTGGATACTCAACCAGTCCATCCAAAAAATTACATCAAAATCTTGTAACTCTAAAGGTAATAAGTCCACCCATATTTCATGCCTTTCTACTTTAACTAACACTCTTCGCAAAACAAAATCTATATCTATTGCTTCCCCTAATGATGTACCAATTACTAAACCCTTTAATTTTTCTAGTTGTATATTTGATTTCTTCACAAATTTATTATATACAAATGAATAAGTAGCCTTGCGGTCAATCAAAACATAAACTACATGATTACTTAATCATCACCTCCTATACAACATTCGAAGTGACACAAACCTTCTTTTGGCTTATATGGAAAAAGGAGGGGCTGACTCACGTGCACTATAATAGCTTACAATGCATTTAAGTGAGGCATCATATTAAAAGAAACCATGCTTTACCTTCTTCATTTAATTTATTTTGGAATGAATTAAATATCAAAAAGATAATTCTTGAAGAACAAATTAAAAAAAAAAAGAAAGAATAGAAGTGATATATTTAAGGAAGTAAAATGAAATTAATCTCATAATAAAATTAATGACGACTCCTCCATGACTGTAATTACCCAGTATTAAGTGTCCCTAAATTGTGATTCAATATGCTTTTCATAAAAATTAATTTTTTTTCTCCACTTCAATTTTTTTTAGTATTTTTGAATTGTTTTTATATGATGATGTCAAGAATAAATTTTAAAATATATAAAAAAAATATTATTTTAATATATTTTTAAATAAAAAATACTTTTAAAAACAAGTATATAAATTCCTTTAAACATGCGTGCTGCGGGCAGGAAGGACAGGAAAAAGAGAACTTGGGCTTTCGGGGGATTTTGCCACCAGGCCGATTATCTCTTTATCATATAGCAAACCCAACTCAATTAGTTGCGCGGTAACCCGGAACTCAAGGATATATATATATATATATATATAACAATAAATAAAAATAATCTGTCTTAAAAAGGCAAGAGAATTTGAAGGAAAGGTTGTTAAACTTCAAAGTTTTTGAGACAGAGAGGGAAGAAGAGGGGATGATAGGAGAAGGAGAAGAGGAGAGGACATCCTTTACGCTTTTCCTTGGGATCGATGCTTTCTGCAAGCTAATATTCGTAATCAGCAGAAATTTCTCACATTTCCTGCACTTCATTCAATACCAGGTTCTTCTTTCTTTCTTTTTTGTCCCTCTTCCATTCGCTTCTTGGGTTTAGGATATATAGATAGATAGATAGATTTCTTCTTTGAAGGTCCTTAGGAAGCACATTTTCAATGATTTCTTAATTTGAAGGAAATTAGATGCATTATATCATATGATTAGCAAATTGAGAATAGTTCGGGCTTGCTTCATCGATCTCTTCGCATGCATGTATGCATGCACGCACAGGGGGAAATAAGAAGAAGGATCTTGTTTAATTACCATTATAACATCTCATAAATATTTTGTGAAAACCCATACGATTTGAGAGAAACCCGACATCCGTTAGGAAAAGGGGGGAGAAAATAAAGCTATATATAATCATAAGGATAATGTCGAATTCGGTGGGGAATCCGCCGCCGGGTTCTTCATCGAACGAGTCTTTTCCTTTGCAAGTTGACACAAATTCCACCCTCAGTTTAGGCCCTTCACCTTCAGCTACTGATGGTGAAGAATCAGCGGCACTCGTTGATGACACAGCTACACCACCGCCTAATTCTACTAATGTTGATTCCCCACAAACACCAGAACCATCTTCACCCCCACCCACTTCGAAATCTCCTCCTCCTCCTCCTCCTCCTTCACCACCACCACCACCACCTCCCAAGTCCAACCATTCTCCACCTCCCAGCCCACCATTAGTCTCAAATTCAACTAAATCAAATTCGTCACCACCACTTAAAATATCTCCGCCACCAAACTCACCACCTCCCTCACCTAATCCTCCTCCTACCCCTGCCAAGAAAGAGTCATCCTCTTCATCCGTTCCATCCCCTCCTCCTCCTGCTGCATCACCTCCCCCTGCTGGTAAATTTGTCCCGCCGCCTCTCTCTAGAGATGTACAACAATCTCCTCCTCCCCCAGCAGAATTCAAACCCTCTTTGTCTCCCCCCATTTCAAATGTGTCACCCAAGACACTGGATTCAAATAGCAATCCGTCAAATTCCGGGCGCGTTCCAACAGACTCTAGATTTCATAGTCCTCCCGTTCCAGGAGCCTCACCATCGGACCACCCATCATCGACTTCTACTGATGCAACAAATCACAATGTGCCCAGGACTCCACCAGCACCAGGAAATGAAAGTAACGAAGCTGGAGGCAAGACAATAATAGCTGCGGCTGTTGGGGCTGCAGTCACAGGCTTGTTTCTTCTAACACTAATTGCGGCAATCTTTTTAGTTGTGAAGAGCAGAAAAAAACGGGTGGCCAATGCTTCTGGCCATTACATGCCGCCCAAAAGTTTTACTTTGAAAACAGGTAAAGTACTGTGCCTATTGTGATGCTCCTCATTGCTTAGTTAGTTTCTTATTGTGATTTTTTTTTTTTCCTTTTGAAGATGGATATCATTACGGACAGCAACAACAATCTGTGCGTCTCACTGGACCTGGAAGTCCCTCTTATCATTTGCAATCTGCACCCTCCGAAAGCCACGGAAGTCAAAGAGGGAATATGTACAATGGAGGGGGGCCTGATTCAGATGTCATTGGCACCGGTAAGACCTTTTTCAGCTACCATGAGCTGATGGAAATAACAAGTGGATTTGCTCGTCAAAATATTATCGGTGAGGGTGGGTTTGGATGTGTTTACAAGGGGTGCATGGCAGATGGGAAGGTAGTGGCTGTCAAACAACTAAAGGCCGGTAGTGGACAGGGTGATCGGGAATTTAAGGCTGAAGTTGAAATTATCAGTCGTGTCCATCATCGACATTTGGTCTCTTTGGTGGGATATTGCATCTCTGACAATCAGCGCTTGCTCATCTACGAATTTGTTCCAAATAAGACTCTTGAGAATCATTTGCATGGTAAGGTGATTTTTCTTTTCCATTTTATAAATATTGATTTGAAGTATCCTTCTCCAGTGCTACTTACTAGAACCTATGCTATGTGATTGGTTATGTCCCTGATTTGTGCAAGCAGGAAAAGAATTGCCTGTGTTGGATTGGCCTAAAAGACTCAAAATTGCCATAGGATCTGCAAAGGGCTTGGCATATTTACATGAAGATTGTACGTATCCTATCCTTCTCCTCCTTAATTAACATAGGTTATGTGGTGTACTATTCCTCTCATATTTTCTCAAAAACTTGTTTTCATCTTGTTGCTCAATCTGCATCTAGATCATGTTCTAAAAGTAATTAGAATATACTGATAGTGAAATTCTTAAAAAAGAAGGTTAATTAAGTTTCCTGTGATCTAATTTTAGGTCATCCGAAAATTATTCACAGAGACATTAAGTCGGCGAACATTCTGTTGGATGATGCTTTCGAAGCGCAGGCAAGCCTACGACTTTCTATGTTGGATTCCCTTCAAAATGTGGTTTCTCTGTTAGCTCTGCATTGTTATTTGCGAGCTATTTCTTATGTGCAGGTTGCAGACTTTGGGCTTGCCAGACTAAATGACACTACTCAGACCCATGTGTCAACTCGAGTAATGGGGACATTTGGGTATGTTTACGGCAATATGTAATCTCCTTTCAGATTCCATGTCCTCTGTTCACGTGTTTACCTTCCTTACCTGTCCTTCATCTTCTCGATTTGGTGTAAATGACTAAACCCTCAACACCCTCAATGAACAAAATCTATCCTGGAATGTGGATCATAGTAGTAAAGTGAGATTCCCAATTATAAATGTTCCAAAGAAATAGAAAAAAATCATCTAAGTTTTGCCATCCAATCTATCACCTTCTTCCAAAACAAAATCTACAGTAATGGTTTAATCATAACCCTATATTATAACGCAATTTGGTTTTCAGGTACTTGGCACCTGAGTATGCGTCAAGTGGAAAGCTAACAGATAGGTCTGATGTATTTTCATTTGGAGTAGTGCTTCTAGAACTGATAACCGGGCGCAAACCAGTTGATGCAAGTCAGCCTCTGGGGGACGAAAGCTTGGTTGAATGGGTATGAATTGGCATTGAAGCAAATGAAATGTATTATATATCCAACCATCATCTGGCTATAATATGATATGGTTCATAAATCTAGCAAAAAATTTTAAAACAAGCACTTAATTTCTTTCCCCATCTAAATGGTTTGCCTGTAAACAAGCCGACTTTATCTTGTTCATATCCATTTAGTTATGCCTTGAGCTAGACGACTTGCATATCCAAATTTTCTTCCCTGCAATCTACATATCCATTGAACAAATATATATACATATAGTTTTTTATGATTGTGGCAGGCTCGTCCACTCCTAATTCATGCCCTTGAAACCGGTGAACTTGGTGAGCTGGTTGATACACGACTTGAAAAGCATTACGTGGAGAGTGAATTGTTCAGAATGGTTGAGACAGCCGCTGCTTGTGTTCGCCATTTGGCTCCAAAGCGACCGCGCATGATGCAGGTGATGATGAATATGCCTCTTGTCAAATTGTTTTTTCTTATATCTAATCTTGTCAGGAATATTCTTTTTAGATGGAGAACAAAAATGAGCACAATTCCTGTTTGATTGTTAAATTTCCTGGAACACTCTTTTAGGTGGTGAGAGCATTAGATAGTGGAGGTGAATTGTCGGATCTCAGTAATGGTGTGAAATTTGGTCAGAGCACTGCATATGATTCAGGCCAGTACAATCAAGAGATTAGTAATTTCCGGAGGATGGCTCTTGTCAGTAATGGAAGCTCAGAATTTGACACTTTCAGTGGAGATTACTCTGCTAGAGACACATCCCGGGAACAACCAACTTCAGGTGATTACACAAGTAGCGAGTCAGAAACTCGAGCCATGAACCGAACTGGCAGTTATGCTGGCCGCCGGTTTAGATAAAGGTGACATGGCCAAACAGTAGATCTTCTTAAGATAATCTTTGTTTAGCACCACAGAAGGTTATATCTCAAAGAACTTGCAGTTCATTTCGACAGACCTAATTAGCGTTGAGTTTTTTTTCCTTCTCCTGTGAAATTTGACTGCAATGTTTAGCTACCTCAGAGGTGCAGTGAACTTTCAAGGAAAGGTTGTAAAGCTCATCTATTCACTAATGGGGTGTTACTCAAATGAGCACCCCTGTCTGACTGATACTAGAACAAGATGGAAAAAAGTTTTGTTGCATTGCATATATATTTGCAAGAAACTTTTGCTTATGATGTAAATTTGAACATATTTTAACCTAAGCTACCCTTTTCTCTTGTACACTTTTTGTTTGTCTGGTATTTCTTCTTATTGTGGGCTGGTGTTTAGATTTAGTCACACATAGTTTCACAACATAATGTGAGAATCATGCAGGGCATGGTTACAATTACATGAAAAAGCTGAAATTGAGGATATAAAAGGATCGATTTCTTGGTTTCAGGGGGTGAAAATCTGTAAAAAGTATTTCCAGAATGGCTTCCCTAATCTTGCTTCTGTACAAGGTCCTGGTTGATGAAAATATATGTACAAAAGAAGTTCCAATGAAGGTAAAGATAATAATGTGTCCGACAGATAGCTAATATTGATGTTAAACAAACGTTTAAACCTCATTGTTTTTTTTAGTATATCAATATAACAGCCCTGGCTGAATGGAGAAGCCGCCAACTTTCCCACTTTAAACTCTTCAAAATCTGAAAGAAAAAGGAACTCCCTGATTCTCCTAAATTTGACTACCAAATGTCTGAATTAGGTTCCCTGTTAGCTCGATCAATGACTTCTTCAGTGTCTTTGGATGAATGTCCTTATCCGCCTTGCAGGAGTAGATGCAAGTTAGTATAATTATTTACAATTACGCAAGTAAATAAAGCAGAAAAAGAGAAATGGTGCTTCTAGCAGAGAACAGCTGAAATTCATCTTGTCATAGAAGTTTTTGCACTTGAAAATATTTTTGCAAACTCTTGTATTTTTGGTGAATTTATGTGGAAAACAAGCTTGTGTAGCTGAATTTATGTGGAACCCAGGTCTGAATTTTGATTCCAGCTGAATATCAGGATTCAGTGTTGATATCTTACCTCGACCTTGAGAATGTTCAGAACATTGCCATTAAATGTTGTAATATTGGCATCAAGGATTTGAAGCCCCAAAGAATGGATGGTTTCCATCAACCTCCCGAAACCTCCTTGCCTCTGTTCACAAAGGAACTTTAGCAGGAACTGTCTTTTGCTAATCTGGTCCACTTCTAATTGCACCTGGGAAAAGGTCAGTTAAGAAATTGATTGTCTCATGAAGCCTGTTAAACTTAAATGGCTCAGCTTGTTTTGTCCAAAAATCTCAGTAAATAATGATCTTAGGATTTGCAATAAAAACCGAACGAGGTTCAGAAAGCTCTGTATACCTCTGCCCCTTTCTTTTCTACAAAACCAGAAGAATCCTGGTTGATCTTAGAAGAAGACACGTGGTCTTCCTGAAAGATCTCCAGTTTTGAAGTCTTTAGCTCAATGTTGCTCGCTCTGCGTTCCTCTTCTTCAGCATTCTTGATCTCATCCTGGAGGTTTTTCACCTCCTTGAGCAACTCGCCGACATAATCAATTGCATCTCCAAGAATTGCAGCTTTATCCATCTGTAACATTTATAAAATGCAGAATTACTCGAAGAAAGCATACAGCAACAGCAACAGCAACAAAAACAACAGAGAATAGCTCTCTTCAGTAGCAGAAATATATCCAACTATGTTAACCTTGGAAATCTTGGGGACCAAGGCACGCAGAGCAAATAAGCCAGTTTTAATCCTTGTCCTCCTGTTCCTTTCTGTGACAAGATTCTTAGATTTGTAGTCATCTCTTTCCGACCTCCTCATAACTTTTGGAACTTTCTTGTTGCAATCTGCAGAACCTGCTCGTTGCTTCAGAATTTTCTCGTCGTGATTGGATTTTCCAACTGATAATTCCAAATGTCCATGTTGCGGCAGTTGACTCGCATTTGAAACAAATGATGGAGCTTCGTTTGAAGGATTGGAACCGCTAGATGATCCTTCAAAGCTAATGCTGTTACGGGGCTGCGTTAATGGGAGAAGAAACTGTGTCCGTGGAATCAAACTTAACAAGTGGCAGGAATGCGGCAAATTCTCTTCAAGCAATGAATCAAGACGGTGGTCGTTGAAGCTCGAATTGGAATACCCAAGTTCAGTCACGGCTTCTTGTTTGACAGGGACATGGCAATGAGCTCTAATAGATTCTATCATCTTCTCATCTTTTTTCATCTGAAAATATTGAATGGCATTTTCACACATAAATCACATTAGCAGAATTTAATTATTTATAGCAAAAAACCAAGTAAAAGACTTACATGCTTTGCTGCAAAAAGCTCAACAAGTCCACCAATTACTGGGATCAAGACTTGAGTTCCAGCTACTTCCTGAAGCAATGTTTTTCAAGTTACTATACAAAATGCTGTTAATAAATAACAAAACTATCACCCTAGTCATTGTCAAATCTTTCAACTATGGGTTTAAAGCAATAAATGTATGGTTAAATTATCAATAAATTGTGGTTTTGCATATGATAGAAAGAAGCTAGTTTCTTACAAATGCCAGGAATTAATACTATATTATTGGAAATCAGAACAGTTTTTTAAAAAAACCAGAAATCGAGAGACTGAAGGAAAAACTCACACGTAGGGTATTGGAGTCGTGAGTAGTGACCGTGGCATGGCATAACCATCTGGGCTCAGCTGATATCACCACCTCTCCATGAATCCTGTTTCTAGCAATCAGATAGTATTATGTTTGGCTAAAGTAACATAAACAAAAATAAATGTAGGAGTAGAGAAGAGAAGAGTACCCAGAATACAGAGGCATGGAAGAAGGGAACCGAGAAAGAGCCTCACAAGCCTTTGTTCTGACTGGATGCTTAAAGTAGACATCCTTACAAAGAGGACCCCGCCCAAATTGGTTGTCTTCTCCTCTGTCCCTTTCCACATTGTAGCCACCACCGCCACCGCCACCGCAGCAGCAACCCACCCACTCAATAAACCTAAAAAGATAACAAAATCATCAATCAAACACTTTAATATATAAACATTAATGTGCTGTTAATTTGTAGGGAGTACCTTGAAGGATCATCGCCCAACTTCCATACAACACAGTAATCCCAAGCGTTGGAGTCAACAAGGGGTCTAAGCCGTTCCATTGCTCTGTCCAATCCTCTCATGTCTACCTCTAATTTTAGTATTCTGCCCTTTTCCTCAATGTTTATCAACTCTTTTCATGCATTCCTATATAGGAAAGGAAAATGCAGGCAGTGGCAATCCCTTTAATATTTATGCCAAACAAAAAAAAAAAAGCACATGCTGTCGCTACTAGCAGTCTAGTACACACTGGGTGTAACAGACTGGTATATATATTTCTGTCGAATTTTGATACATTGCAGTCGTGTACATTTCTTACTGGTTTATTCATGTGACTCAAATAATTTTAAACCAATGCAAAACTGCCACGTCTCTGTTGTTATATAGTACAGGTGTATTTACTTTTTCTGGATTTACATTTTGTTTTTATTAGAAGTAGCAAATCTGTGACAGAGGGGGAATCTGATGCCTGCAGAGTGCAGAGAGCAGAGAGCAGAGAGTACGGGCGGGAGCAGGCAGAGGCGACGGCAAGGACATGTCAGTTTTAACGGCCGAGCAGCAGAATCATCGTCGTCGTCATCATCCTTCATATCAATTATAAATAAATTATTTATATTTTGGCAATAAAGAGTTTTTTATCCTTTCCTTCGTCGATTTATCACTGCCACCGCCATGTCTTTGTTCATGATAGCCGAAGTTTAAAAAAAAAAAAATTTTGTTACCGACTACCCTTATTTGTATTTTAGATTATTGAATTCAAAATCAATAATAAAATTAAATTGAAAATATGTTTTTTTTCTTAAATATGAGAGAGTGTGGGTTATTGTTTTATTTTTTAATGGTCTTAGTGTATAAATAAGGGATTGCTATAGAAAATATTTATGATAAATAGAATGTTTAGTTTTTTAAAAAACCAAGAATTATGAAAGTATGCTAGAAAGCAAAACCTTGAACTGATAAAGATGAAAAACATTAAACTTGATCGGCTTAGATGCTCAATGTTTCAGCCATTTTTATAGATGTGTTTTGAGTTAGGTTTGATATAAACCTAATGTAGTTAGGTAAATTTATTTGAATATTTCAATATAAAATGTGATTCAAATCAAGTTTTTAGTTGAATTCAGTTAAACTCAAAAAACTTATTGGATTTAACTAAATTTTTAAAAATTTGATTTTTATATCAAAACTCAATTTTAATTGGACCCCATTAATACTAAGAAAAATATATGATGACCTCTTATTTAAATATATTTGTTTAAAAGATGCGTTGTGAGGTACGCACCTCATGAAAAAAACATGTATTACATGCTTTTTATAAGATATGGCATGTCAAAGAATTATCTCAACCTAAAAGTTTAAACTGTTAGGTGAGGTTCCAAGATATCATTTATATTATTCTCTAACACACTTCCTTAAGTAAAAGTCTCTTGGACTTGAAACTTGCACAAGCTCACATTATCTTGTGCTTAATTTTTATCAAATAAATAAGGATTGTGGAATTCAAACTCTTGACTACTTGGTCAGCAAGACTCTGATATATACCATGTCAAAGAACCATTTCAACTCAAGAACTTAAGCTATTAGGTGATGTTTCAAGATATGATTTATATTATTCTCTAACACGGCGTACCTTACAAACAAACACTCTCCTAATCTAATACTCTATATACTTTTTTAATCATTCTCTAGATTATCATGTATGATAATATTATGATATATTAGCATTGCATTTCAAGTTGGTTCAAATAGCTAAATGGACAAGATTTGCTGTATCTTGAAATCAAAATGGAAGAGCATGCGTCTTGTACGTTTCTGCCATTGCTCATTGGTCTAGAGTCCCTGTTTGTGTGACTGCGCGTGGCTGCAATATTGCTACCAGGAGAGAGCCATGTTAACAGTAGTGATATTTTTTTATGTAAACTTTATATTTTGTCCCACAAAGATTCATCAATTTTGCAATTCTATGTCTATAGTTAATTTTCAATTTAATAATGTTGTCCTTTCTAAAGGGTTTTCCAAAGTTTTTTACCCTCAAGGCTTATAGAAAGTTTTTTTTTTTTAGACATCGTTTGGGAATGCGGTGCAAACCGCGTTCTTAAAAAATTCAAAATTTTTTTTTATTGTTTTTTGCTATAATTTAATATGTTTTGGATTGTTTTGATGTGCTGATGTCAAAAATAATTTTAAAAAAAATAAAAAAACATCATTAGCATGCATTTCGGCACGAAAAGTTATTTGAAAAGCAACCGCAACCACACAAACAGGCTTAAGCTTTTCTTAGAGCTCATTTGGTATTTG
>Ga0307517_10008789_pt1 | contig 14430 bp, 10 predicted proteins | sample 23_EM_MG_FD_194515 | JGI IMG/M metagenome (GOLD analysis project Ga0307517, IMG submission 194515) | Populus trichocarpa ectomycorrhiza microbial communities from riparian zone in the Pacific Northwest, United States - 23_EM | ecosystem: Host-associated > Plants > Roots > Unclassified | place... | reverse complement strand
GGCCTTATGACCCAGAATTAGTGTTTAACATGTTAACCTTAATTGACTCATATTGTTTTTTGTGTTTTTTTAATTGATATATATTTTTTTAATTTTATCATTCAATATTGAGTTGGTTAAAAATTAAATTTTATAATCTATTTTGAATTTTTTTCTATGGGGATATCTTGGTGTCATAATATTAGATTTGTTTTTTTTATTAAATTATCCCACTCTCTTGACATGTATTGCGTGTTTGGCGGGTTAACTTGGTTGACTCGAGTTTTTTTTTTAATTAACTTTTTTTTTCCAATTTCATCTTTTAATATTGGGTTGGTTAGAAATTGAATTTTATATTGGTTTTTTTTTAATTGACTTTTTTCTCTCAGTCGCATCATTTAATATTGTGTTTTATTGAGAATTAAGCTTCATGATTTGTTTTGGTTTACTTTTTATTAGGTTATCCCAGTCTCGTGATCTAGGCATAGTTCTTAACGGGTTAACCCGGGTTGATTTGACTTATTTTTTGTGTTAATTTTTTAATTAATTTTTTTACAAATTTCAACATTAGATTCGACAAGATCGATTGAGTATTGAACTTCATAATTTATTTTGATTTGCTCTCTATGATTTTATCTTAGTCTCATAACTAGAGTTGTGGATTTGGTGAGTTAAATTAGGTCATTTGTTTTTAATTTTTCCAGTCTTTCTATAATGTTACCTCTGTCTAATGACCTAGATCATGAGTTTGACAGATTGAATTATGTTATTTTTAATTGATTTATTTTTTTTAATTCATCTTTCAATATTGAGTTGATTAGGAATTGAAATTCATAATTTGTTTTGATTTATTTTCTATGGGGTTATATCGGTCTTATGGCTCGAATTATGGGTTTGAAAGGTTAACTCGACTTGCTTTTTTACGTCCTTTTTTAAATTTATTTATTTTTAATTTTATCTTTTAACATTTAATTAATTGAGAATTAAACTTCATAATTTGTTTTTTATGGGGTTATTATAGTCTCATAACCCGGGTCACAAACTTGACATTTTAACTTGGGTTGATCTAAATCAATCCAATATGTTGTTATCTTAATAAAAAAAATATCATCTTGATTTTTTCTTTTTCTGATTCAAACTATATTTTTATGGGTTGTCCAAGTTGCTTTTGAACTTGCAAAGTCAAATGAATCACATCGAATCAATCCATATATGATTTAATTTTTTTTTTGCCACTAGAAAAAATTAAAAAAGTGGCAAAATTTGAATTTTTGTTTTTTACATTCAAGAAAATTTTACCCGACCCGCAACATAGTTAATAATCTAATCATATACTACGCAGCGTGATGATGATACAATTTTAGTTATAAGATTATTTATATATAATCAATTACTTAATATTTTGTAAATATTATCACAATCTTATTTGTATGTTATTGTAGTCATTATAATTACGTGTATTTGAATAGAAATATTAACAAATTTCAATAAATTTTAAAATTTCTTTTTTATTGATAGGAATTGAATTTAGAAAATTGCTATCCTAATACTAAAATCTAAGGGTGATAATTTTTTTTAAAATCATATGATATATTTTATTTTCTCAATGCATATTGGATTTAAAATTTTAATTATTCTTGATTTATTAAAGAAATATTAATGTATCATTTAATTTTTTTGATTTTATTAAAAAATAGATTAGTTGAGAAATAATAAAAAATCAAATAATACTATCATAAACATTTAAACAACTCGAAGGACATTGATATGAGTTAATCTAACATAAATGTTAAGTTTTTTTTTTCTACTTTTACGTCTTATAAATAATAAATTCAATATTTATCTTACATGACACCAGTTTTAATTGCATTTATTTTAAGAATCTTACATGCAGTAAAAGAGGATAGAAAATTGTATATTTAGCAAAAAAAAAAAAAGTTAATGAGATGTCCAATTTTGGTGCATTCAAGGAGAATGATATAGTTTTCTTTTGCATATTCTAGATAAAAAAAAGCAACTTCATAAACCATAAGTTTCAAAACTACTGTTATGTTTTATTTTTTTTTGTCATCACCTTCAAGAAAATATAGTGTCAAATCTACTTATTCATGAAAAACTAATGTGAGGTGCAAGATGGCATTTGAAAATACAAATAAGTTATATATAACTCTTTATATGGATTCTAATACTTTAAATACTAAAGAAATTAAAATTAAAACAAAAACTAAAAGACCTCAGGAGCTTCCTATACACACTCATATTTCATTGTGAATTCATATAATGGAATAATCTTTTTGCCTTTATTAAACAAAACCACATAACTTGGCTTGAGAAGGAAAACAGTTTTTTTTAAAGGATCCATTTATTATTCCCGAATTGACCGGATGCATATTATTCATATCTTATTTTTATTGCACAATAAAATTATTAAATATCATTAAAAAAATCATTTAACATGCCTTTTAGGGGCATTTTTTGAATTTAATTTAATTTAAAAATTACTAAATTACTAAATTACCCTTAAACTCAAATTTTAGCAAGCTTGCATTTAGAGGCTTTTTTTTTTTTTTTTTATCATTTCATCATGGGTTTTTATGGTTATTAGCAAGTAGAGTCGAGGGCAATTTAGTGTTTAAAAAATGTTAAATATTATTTAAAAAAAATTATTGGCGTGTACGTCATACACGTCAACATATGAGAATGACTCGTTTTATTTGAGCGGCGCGTGTGATACCTCTTGATGACCAAAAAGACCAAAAATCATGTCATCCAACATGTTGAGTGGCAACACATTCAACGGGAAGGCATGTGTGAGGTGTTTTGCAGTGGCTGGATTTTTTTCCTCCCTCTTTAATATTGCCTCTCCTCGATAATCGTGTAGGCCTGGAAAACATTAAAAGTTGTCGTCCTATTTTGTCTTTATTTTAATTGTAGTCCTCATTCTTTTGATTGTTATTTATTTGTTTTGAATTTTCTTTATTTTTTTTAATTTCATCCCTTAACATTTGGTTCTATTTAATTTTTATATCAAGTTTGATTCTCTTTTTTTTTTATTGTTCTTTATTTGTTTTGATTTTTTTTTATTTTTTTAATTTCATCCCTTAGCATTTGGTTTTATTTAATTTTTATATCAAATTTGATTCCCATTCTTTTGATTGCTATTTTTTAATATTCTTTTCTTGATTAAATTTGTTTTTCAATTTCATTTCTCATCATTTCTCATTATTTTATTTATATATCAGATTTAGTCTTTATTCTTTTAATTTCTTTTTTTTTTGCTTTGGTTTCTTTTTTAAAATTAGTTTTTTTTTTTAATTTCATTATTCAAAACTGGATTGGTTAAGGATTGGACTTCATGATTTTTTTTTTATTTTTTTTATGTGGTGATCCCGGTGTCATGACCTAAGTTATGAGTATGAAATGTTAACCGAGATTGACAATGATTTTTTTTTTCCTTTCTCTTACACCGATTTTCTTTTTCAATTTTATCATTTAACATTGAGTTTATTGAAGATTAAATTTTTTTTATTTTTTTTATTTTGCTTTCTATAAGGATAACTTAGCCTCATGATTTGTATCATGAATTTTTCATGCTAACTCGGATTGGCTCGGGGCTTTTACATCATTTTATTTCATTTTGTTTTTATATCAAATTTATTTCTTATTATTTTAACTGTTTTTTTCTTCATTTGGATCCTTTTTAAATTGATTTTCTGTTTTTAATTTCATCTTTTAACATTAGATTGGTTGAAAATTGAATTTTATAAGTTTTTTCGATGAGGTGATCCTAATCTTATTACTTGGGTCACGATTATGAAATGTTAACCCAGATTGCCATTGGTCTTTTTTAAAAAATATTTTCATACAATAATTATTTTTTCGATTTCATCCTTCAACACTAGGTTTATCGAAGATGAAGCTTTTTTTTTTTTTACTTTCTATGAGGATGGCTTGGCCTCACGACCCAGGTCGTGGATTTACCAAACTAACTTGAATTGGCTCGGGGCTTTTACATCATTTTATTTTTATGTTAAATTTCATCTACATTCTTTTAATTGCTTTTTTTTATCCTTTTTTAAAATTTATTTTCTTTTTTGAATTTCATCCTTCAAGATTGTTAAGAATTGGGTTTGTAAATCTTTTCAATGTGATGATCTCTATTTCATGACTTGTGTCACGGATATGAAATGCTAATTCGGGTTGACATCAATCTTATTTTTATTATCTTTTTTTACACTGACTTTATTGTTTGATTTTAGTTGTCAACATTGGGGTTATTAAATATCGAGTTTTTTTTTTATTTTTCTCAATTTGATTTCTTTGAGGATGACCTGGTCTCACGACCCGGGTCACGAGTCTGCCATGCTAACGAGGATTGGGTTGCGTTTTTTTTTTTCATTTTTTTTCATCCTTTAACATTAGATTATCTTGGAATTCAGCTTCATTATTTTTTTCTCTTTTGGCAATTTTTTTTCTATAGGTCATTGTTATTACCTTTTCCTTTTAGATTCAATACATTTACTGTTGTTGCTTTTTTTTATTATCATATAATTAAATTAAACCATCATATTAGAAATGGAAAAGTCTATAACTAAAGTCGGAAAATTTGTTTTGCTTTAAAACTCGCTAACAACACTTATACATTGTTTTTTTAAAGCAAAAAAGAATCAATAAGACTTGTATCACAGTATGGGCCACCTGTCTAACACAAGCTAATGTGAGTGCAACCCCACTACTATATGAGACACCTAAGGAGTTGAGTAGCAGCTAATGCATTCAATACAACCATGATGAAAGTCAAAAAATAAAAAAGAAATAGGTCAACATCACATTTAAGAAGGGAGTATGGCATAAAATAGTGAAACACAGAAGATTGAAGAATTAATGCACATATAGTGCGCTAAGTTTGTCAACAGTTGAGTCCACGATGTATTTGTGAGTCAATCAATAATATTCTAAACAATGAATGGTTCGGTTGTTCTAGTAAAAGCTATTTTAAGACAATGGGTGCATATGAATGAAAGTATTGAATCAAATTTGAATATAATATATGATAAAGCTTAGTAACATAAGTTGGCTTGATTGCTAATTAAGCAATAACAACTAATATATATATTAAAGAAAACTCTAGTTTTTTTTTTTTATCTCTCTCTTCTCTTAAACAAAATCCTTTTAACTAAAAATAAAATTTCCTCATGACAACCACTTATTTTATTTTATTTTCCTTCTCTCTCACTTATTCTTCTTCTTCTTTTGTTTGTTTTAATAAATATTAAATGAGTAATGTCTTTTCTCATTTGATCTTAAAGATTTTAAAGCTCTAACATTATTTTTAGTTAGTACTTCACAAGTTATAAGTTCTCTATAGATGAATTATGCTACATCGACATCTATATCCAATGTTTCTTGATAATAGGTTCCATAATTAGTACTTTTCTTTCTATTTCTTCTTTCAATAAATTTTCATATCTTGAGGCTTTTATTCCCAATTCATATATATCATTAAATTTTGTTCCCTCAAATTTCTTTCTTAGTTCCAACTCTAGGCATTGTTGAGCAATCATGATAAATTCTTTTTCTGGAATCTTAGCCAACATTTCCCTCTTGCTTTCATAAATCTATCTAAATACTATTTTACAGATTTTCTAGGATACTGTTTTAATTTAATTAAATCAGTCAACACAAACTCTGGTTCTGTCTTAAAGAAATGAACTTGGAATACAATATGTATGTCATTTCAATTCTGAACTAAATTTGGTGGTAGATTTATATACTAGGTAAAGGCATTCCCAGTTAATAAGTTCGCGCATAATCTTGATTTTAAGAAGTTAGAATTGGATGCTTCTTTACATTAGCAGATAAATCTTGCTATATGTTCTATGAAAAATATAGTTTCTTTTTAATTAAACAATATGAAGTCTAAGAATTTGAAATTGTTAGGGTATGGATACATTCTATCTATATAATCTTGATATGATCTTCTATATGCTGGCCTATGGATTTGTTGAACTCTTAGTTTGTAGGCTTATTCTACTATCTCTAGAATGTATTTCTAAGCTATTTGGGGTTCTTCTTTCATCCAAATTCTTTGGTAGTGAATTCTCATAATTAGCAAATTTGATATTTGAACTACTAATTTCCTCTATCAATAAAGGCTTTTATTGGATCTTTCTAGGTTTAAACAAATGGTTGTTCTTTATATTGTACTGTTTTGGCCAACATCATTCCTTCTTATTTTGTTTGGAATTAGGTTTCTTAAAGTTTGGTACACTTCTCTTATTTTTTTTATCTAAGTGATTCTTGACTGCATTGACCACTTATTTGAAATTTTTATTCATTGTTTCTATTACAATAGGACTAAAATAAGAAATTACTTCATCATTTCCTTTTCTTATTTTGGCATCTAGTTTTGAATTGACATCTTTTCATGCTATGATCATCCCTTTATAAGATTCTTTATTTAAGTTTTGCAATTTCCCTACTTTGTGTTCTAGACTTCTCTTACCATTCCATCCCTCTCTAATGTTTAACTCTAGAATGACATGAGTAAATCTCTCATTCATTGCCACAATCCTATTATAACGATCTTCAATCATTTTCATCTTTAGTTTATGTTTTTCCTTATTTTTTTTGTTTAGAAAGAAGTCAATATCTTTCTTCAAGTATTTTATTAGCTTCTTTCACCCTTTATATAAATAGTATATATCTCTCTTCTACACTCATGAACATACATTATCCCTCTTCATTTTCTATTATTGCCTTTTTAAGGTTTGATTTTCTGTCTCTTTCTTCAACAAGAACATCTACCAATTCTTTTCTTTCCTTTATGTTTTCTGGTAGTTTTGATTTTTTAGGTGGTTTCAAGAAGAAAAAATGACACTCTAATTGTGACCGCCGATTGTTTTATATTTTTTTATGATTGTCTCAATCAAGAAGACTTTAAATTTCAAAGTTAGATGTTAAATTTGATGTTAACAATCTGAACTCTATACACTATTCATATAATTCTAGACTTGTAGTTCCAAAATTGTAACGATGTCTCTCAAATATAAATTTAAAAATTTGTGATCATTTTATATGTAGGAAGCAAATTAAAACTTCTAGAGTAATCAAATAACCTGGATATTTTGAATGCAAAAGATAACTTAACAACTTAGGATCGAATAACTTATATTTATTGGATGATTCTTCAATTGATTACAAATATGCAAATGAATTCCTTGACAAGATAACATGATTTGATATATTTTTTGGTAATGAAAACTGCAAGCCTATTGGATTACAATGGAAATTGCAAGCGTATATATTATTGCCTTAAAATAATCAGCCTATGAACTATTTATCTACAAGTTATATGCCTACTGATTATCATTTATTAGGTTATAAGTTTACTGATAAACAAGTTTTGAAGATCCTAAAGACTTAGTTTAATTGCAGAGCAAATTTTTTTTTTTTTTGAGTTGTTCCCTTCTTCCAACCTCAATTTATTTAGGAAATGTTATGGATAACTGTATGTTAACTTCTCGCTCTCTCCATTACTTCTTATTTCAAGGATAGACTAAAATTGCCTAACTTCACTTGTTTTAGTAAGTTTCTTTTACAAGATTGGATTTTGCCTTTTTTATATTCTGTTTTTTCTTAATCCAAACTTCAAAATCCATCCGGTTTAATCCATAACCAAGTTTGTCCTCGTTTCCATATGGTCTAGACTTTGTTTTAGTATGGAAACACTTGTTAAGTCCAAGCAATTATTTCATCTTTTTTATTTTTTAACCCAAATTACCTTTATGACTAATTCATTGTATAACATATGTAATGTGTTTTTTTTAATAACAAGGGTATTTTCTATCAAAACTTTGAATATAGGGACTAGGTTGCGATTTGAAAAAGTAAGTTTAATAGAAGCTTTTTCTTAACTAATATTTCAAGAGAGTTTTAAGTAAATCTCATATAAAGTTATAGTATATTTAACTTTATATTTTTAAAATTATGATTAAGATAAAATATAATTTCAACCATGCCCGTACCATACATCAAAAAAAAAAAAAAACCCATGTAAACAATGCATTCTTAAGAAATTGTTTGATGCCGATTTATCCATATCAATATTATATTTGTTAATGCAATGAAAGCATTTGGATTATTGGAGACTTGAAGGTGGCTCTTTTTTTTTGGGTTCATGAAGCCCATTGGTTTTTGTGGGATGTGGTTCAGAATGATCTGTAAACCTTTATGACTCAGTGGTGTTGTTTTCAAGAGAGAAAAGCCCCCTTTATGCATACAGGAAATCTCAACCATTAATTGGTTTTTGTACAAGGATAAAAACTGGGTTTTTGGTGTTACTGTAGAATCACAAAGGATTTGAGGTTATCACGATACACAGAGGTGTGCATAGACTGCAGTAGAGAATAGCTTCCACAAAAGGCATGCAGATAGCAAGATTTATCGCTAAACTTGTCTGCCAAACCAATTAATGGACTGGATCAGATCTTGTTTAATGCTGAGATGAGAGCAGATTAATACAGGAAATGGACTACCAATGTCTCTTTGTAGTAATCATATCTACATAATGGTCAATTTTGCAGTAATCAATTACCGAAACATCTTTCCTTGCAACTACCCAACAAAGCAAAGAGATGCTGACGGCCTTGTAATTCTGGGCCAACAGGTCTACCTGACATTTCTGATAATGCTGGAAAGAATTAGGTAGGTCTGCATCTAGTTTAGGAATCTAAGGTGGGGCAACCCTGAGCCATAATCAAGCTAAAACAACAGATGTGTTCTTCTAATTCTCCTCCTGCAAAAGTTTTACTAATCATACAGACAGAGAGATCATTTTCTTGCCATCCATAGGCTATCTATCCTCTGCAGGCTCTCTCTGCCTCTCCAAATCCGTCGGCACAATCTTGCATTTTCTCATCCTCACCACAGAAGATGCTTCACCTTGAGGACTTAAAAAGTTGGGGCTTTTAAGCAGCAGCAAAAAAAATTAAAAAAAACATTACAGATCTGCCATCCCCTGCAAACAAAATCATCATACCAGACTCAAAGCTATTTAAAGAAATTCATAAACTTTACCATAAAACCCCCAAACTTAAATTAATACAACTGAAAAAGGGAAAAAGCAAAGTTGCCTGTCCTAGGACCGAGGGCCTGCTCTCCTTTGAAGACACCAGGCATGGCACCACAACATCAACTTTTTCAACTCTAAAGTTGAACAGAGGGAAAGTGGTGAGGCCAAAAAAAGACGCGACAGTTGAAAATGGCTTGAATCTGTTCCAAAGCTGCTGAGGATTTGATATTTTCAGATTTCGTGGGTTAAGGGTTTGCGTTTCTTGGGCTTGGTTCCTGCTTTCACAGTTGCTTCACAGAGCCCATTATGTATCTAAGTTCTTGTAAAGTTGAAACACCTATTCCTCTGATTTGCCTTCACTTGTATGTTGTCTAATTATTTAGTACCAAGGGAATCCAGCTAGATCAGCTCAAAGGGCGAGTCTGGCATCTATCTTATATACCACTATATTATTTATTTTGCATGTTGTTGTTGTTGCCTTGAATCTCAAGCATGCATCATCTCTTAAAGTTCGCAAACAAAAGGAGCAAGAAAGGGGTAGAAGCTGAGATGGTGGAGATTAGCGAGGGACAAAAACGCATAAGAGAAGGACAAAAGGAAGTAAGGGAAAAATCCGAAAAAATTAGAAAGGAGTTGAGAGTAATTAAGAGAGGAAACTAATGTAATCTCCCTCTTTTAGCGTCCTCTAATCTTGATGATGAACCTAAGAGTGGGAGATTAGATTAGTTTCCTCTCTTTAATACTCTCATTCTTTTCTTACTCCTTCGATATTTTTCCCTTACTTCCTTCTGTCCTTTTCTTGTGCGTTTAGGTCACTCGCTAATCTCCACCATCTCCAGCTTCTATCCCTTTCTCGTGCCTCGGCAAAATTCTCCTTTCTGTTTGCAAGTCTAAGGAATGATACTGTGCATGTTAGAGATTCAAAAACAAAAACATGGAAGAACAGCTAAAAAATGATAAATACATTATACCAGACTCTCTCTTTGAGACCCTCTTGCTGGATTCCATTTCGCAACTAGCTTGTATCCATGTTGCTTCTCCTCTACTCTATGATACCAAATCTATGCTTGCATGGATGAAGTGCGGTAAGAATGGGCATTTATAGAAATGATTCCCTTTACAAGAAAATATTACTTCGAGCTACCCGTCGTTGTCAAAGCTCTGGTAGGTTTGCAACCATCCGAAAACCGAGCTCTCATGATGACGATGAGTGGATCCCACTCCTACCGGTTCTCCAGTGTATCCGTTGATTATTGAAGCACTCCCATGGCTAAACCGATACAAACGTCATTAATACTCTCTTTGCATACTAAATTAATCAATTAATTACTCAATTTTAAGACCCACCTAAATCATGACTTTATTTATTTTTTTATTTCAAGTATCAAGTATCAATTATCATTTGTTATTTTATTTTCATACTCTTCTGCCCATCTCTATTGTCATAATAAACCTTCAGTGAGAGTGTGTGTGTGTGTATAAAGCTTGCTTGAATTAATTATACTTGAAAGCTGGATTATAAGATAATTAACAAGTTTAATTATAGGAATGAGCCTTTTGCGTTATTAATGAAATTAAAAGTAGTACAATATTTATAATTATGATTTTTAACATAGATGATTATGAAATTATGAAAAATTATTATATTTAAGGTTCTGTTAATTATTACCCACGTATATATATATCTTGTCATTATTTTTACTAACATATTGTCTCTTCGATCCCATTGCAGTGTTTTTTTTTTTTTCTTTAATGCTAAACATTTCATAACTCACTTTAATTTCACATTATTCCCTTATTAAACTAGTTTCGGTCTACCACCGTCTTTGTTTTTTGAAAATATTCCATGATTTTATAATTATCCGTCGAGTTTAATTATATATATTCCATGATTTTAGAAAAAATCTTGAATTCCGTTAAAATCTGGTTGTGAGAGTCTCAAGTATCAACGACATCAATGATTCTTAAACGACACTGCTTGGATTATTCTCATCTAGTCACCAGAAAAAGGAATTCAAGATTTTTTCTAATTTGCAATCCCAATACCGGAAACCATGTGAGGTGAAATGATGAACAACTAAAGCATACTATATATTATCTTCTCCCATGGCTTATTTTCCACCTTGGCTGTTGTAAACATGGGCTAATCTTCTTTTTCTACGTGGTCGTGGTGTATGTCTTTTCACACATCGATTTATTCCTTTTTCCGATCCTTTTTTCCTCATTGATCGATCCCTTCAGCCAATAATCTGTGAAGATGATCACGAACTGAGCGCACCGCATTCAAGCAAGATCTTTCCGACAAGAAACGTGGACGGTGGACCCGCCTTCAAGAAGAAGGTCACATGCTTTTTTTTTTTAAAAAAAATACTCGGGTATTGGGTAAGGAAGTGGTCGTGATGCTTACGTTGAGATTTGAGTTCCCACGTCTAAAAGTCGTTCCCCGGAAGGTCTATAATGATCAATTTTGGCTGCCATTTTGGAATAAAAATATCCGGAAAGCGAAGTTTCTTGAATCATACGATCTGGAAGGTTCCACGAAGAGTAGAGGCCAGTAGCATATGACATGCCTTGCATGCTCTGGTTATTCAGTCAATGCCGCGGTCACTCATGCATATAGTAGCTTCAAATTAAGATGCAAAGAATATGAATATTGCAAAAAGGTTGAAGGGCGCGGCGCTGTTTTTTCTAACTTCTTCTTGTTTTTTTTTTTTGGTAATAATAATAATAATATAACAAAACGTAGCTTTTCTTTAAAGTTAGTGTTAAGAAGAATGATAACAGTTATTTAAGTGTTTTTTTAATATATAAAAATAATGTTTTAAATTAAAAGTGGAGTTTACTCACTTTTAAGTTTAAGATATTGTTGGAATTTAATTTTTAACATAAAACATTAATATATTTTAAATAAATTATGGAAGAATGGAAAATTAATCTCAAAGAACTATTTTTTTAGAATATTTTGGTGAAACCTAAAATCTTCTAAAAAACTTTATCCCATGTATAATTTTTTTTTTTGGTGTTTATAAAATAAAAAGTTGAAAAGTTAAAATTAGATTCAAATGACATCCAATCTTTCAGATGGGAGATGTTCTAAGCAAAGTGGAATTTAGGCTTAAACTTCCAAACATGCATGTTGACTCGGCTCGGGCTCGGGCTCGGGCTCGGGCTAGGCCTGAGTTTGAGTTTATTGTAAAATAATTTTTTGGATCACAAAAGATTTTTTTTTTACCAACTTATTATAATTATGGGCTTGGGCTTGGGCTTATAATTCTTTGGAAAAAGAAGAATTATTTTTCAAAGGCCATGTTTTGTCCAGTCTAGCTCATAAATGTTAAAACATGAACAGTCTCTTCCAGAAATGTTTTTTTTTGTAAAACTATATAATTTTTTCAACTTAAAAATTTAGATTTATGGCTAAAATATTGAGGTTTAATTATTAATTTATGGTGGCTAATCAAAAGTTGATAATGATGGCCAAAAATATTTTTTTTCAATCGGAATTAATTCTTTAAGTTTTTAGCTTCCAAAATCTACTTTCAAAAGGGGTGGTGAAAGAAGAGTTTCTAACAAGTTTTTTCTCTATAGATTTTACACATTCTTCATCACCTTATTTTTAATGTTTTCCTTATTTTTTAATGTTTTGGTTTTTCTTTCAAATCTAGAGCTGAAGTTCACTTTGTTGAGAGATAATTGAGTCTTTTTTACTTTGATTCTAAGACTTTATTTAGAAGTGCATATAAACTAACGTGATGTTGTTGAACTCTTGTGAGACTTATTGCAAACATTCTTTGCACCAAGAGAGAAGTAATAAAGTTTTAAGGACAAAAGATTCATCTTTGACATCAATAGAAACTTTATTATTTTAAAGTATTTTAATAAGTAAATATCTTTTTATTTTATTTTAAACTTAGATATATTATATAATTAGTATGTATGCTAGGATTTTATTTTGATACTAATTGCAAATTTAATATATGCTTAGTATGCATGCTAGCATCTTTGTATTGTTTTATTTATGTTGATAACATGTTAATCACGTGTCATGTTCTTACATGCTTATAGTCTTAGACTTGTATAAACTCTAGTTTTTTCTTGGATAACTTTTGTTTAACATGTCTTTTTGATGATAAACTAAATAATCTATGCTAATTTTTTGGACTACAATCTTAAAACTTTATCTTGCATGTTATTTATTTAGTAATATATGGTTTTTTTGCTATCTTAAGTGATATGCTTTTATTTATTTATTTATTTTGCTTAAACAAAATCATATTAAAGATCTAATATATATATATATACTTTGGTGCATGCCAAATTAATACCTTCTAGAAACTAATCTTTTTAAAGATTGTTTTGAGATTATACATGTTTTCGCAATCTTGTTAGTTGTTCATGATTTTTGTTAGACTTGTATAAACATATTATTTTGGTATGATGCATGTTTTAAAAATTTATCTTGTTGAACTTAATCATACAAAAGTGTTTATATATATCTTGCATAATTTCAATACTTTTGTTTATTAGAAGTTTATCTTTTATTACTTGCTTATTGCGGAGACAAAATATTTATGAATATCATTGGCTATTGTTTATTTTTATTTTTATAGATTTTATCATATCTTCTACTTCTTCTGCTTAAGATCTTGTTGTCCCAACCAATATTGCTTCGGTAAGTATTACTTCGATAGTGAGGATTCCACTAATGCCTTTTATGGTGCATGGTGAGAAACCTAAAAAATTTAATGAATTGAATTTAAAGAGGTGGTAGCTAAAGATGCTATTGTATTTAACTACCTTGAAATTGGCAAAGTCTTTGACTGAAGAAGCGCAAAAGCTATTAGATGATGAATTTGATCTAACTATGGTGGCAGTTGTGAATGCTTGGAAAATGATTTTGTGTGTAAGAATTATATCTTGAATAAATTGGACAATACATCATATTATATGTATAGCTTAATAAAAAATGCAAAGGCATTGTGGAAAACTTTAGATAAGAAGTACAAGGCTGAAGATGATACATGAAAAAAATTCATAGTCATAAGATTTCTAGATTTCAAGATGGTTAATTCAAGAACCGTTATGAACCAAGTTCAAGAGTTTCAACTCATTTTGTATGAAATACATGTTGAAGGTATGTCACTACATGAATCCTTTGAAGTGGCTACAATCATTAAAAAATTACCATCATCTTGGAATAACTTCAAAAACTATGTTCAGCATAAGTGAAAGAAGATGAGAGTTGAAGATCTCGTTTGAGGTTATAGATAAAAGAGAAAAACAAGTTGTCTAAAAGAAATGCCAAGACCTCTAAGAAAAACATTGTGGAACTAATGGAAAAGTCCCACAATAAGAACTAAAAGAAGAAGCTTGCTATG